>Ga0209066_10001366_pt1 | contig 32509 bp, 21 predicted proteins | sample All_14_2_FD_187198 | JGI IMG/M metagenome (GOLD analysis project Ga0209066, IMG submission 187198) | Freshwater microbial communities in response to fracking from Pennsylvania, USA - Allegheny Zone_MetaG_DW_15 (SPAdes) (version 2) ... | reverse complement strand
TACCCATACCGACCAATCCTGACCCCTGTGAAAAGGTGCATTAATCATCACAAAAAGATTACTACAATTTGGAGGAGCATCTTCTTTAATCAATACAGAGCTATTATAGACATAAATCGTAGGATCTTCGAAGAGTTTCGTACCAGATCCCAATTCATCGAACTCCTTTTTATAATTATCGGAGTAAAACACATTATGAACATCCAGACTCTTCAATGACTTATTTACCGCCCAATAGAAGATTAAAGCGGATGTTGAAAGCTCTCTCCTAGCCTCCTTTTTGAATAACCTTTCATTTCTGAACACCTGCTTATAGAACGTCCTAACATCAATCGTGTTAATCACCTTATCATAATAGTGAGTGGTTTCATTTACGGTTAAAAGCCATCCCTGTTCTTTCTGTTCTAATTCAGTAACCTTTGAATTAAAAACGAACTCCACTCCGAGCCGTAAAGCCTGCTGATATAATGCATCGACAATACAACGCATTCCTCTATGAGGCAACCAAGCTCCAAGATTATGTTCTAAATGAGAGATAACTCTTAGAGTGGCTGGGGTTGAATATGGATTACTGCCATTATAGGTTGCATAGCGATCAAATAACAGAACAAGTTTAGATTTACCAAAACGCTTCTCATTATAACGATGTAAAGAGACAAAAGGCTTCAAATGAGTCCATTTATATAGATATTTAAAGTTTCCCCACTTCAAGAGATCCTTTATACGATGTAAGCTACGATAAATAAACACAGGAGCTGTTAACTCCCACAGACTTTTTGTCTCTTTAAGGTACTTTTCGAGTAACTCCTTTTCAATATTAAAAAAGGTCGAGGCATCTTCCACAAAAGTTTTGGGGTCTGATGAAGCATTAAAAACGCTTCCGTCAGGAAAGAAATTTCTATGCAGCGTTTTTAATGGATAGGTTTTAAATTTGAGATCATCATCTAACAATTCAAATAGCTGATCAGGTAGAGTGAAAAGAGAGGGACCCATATCGAATCGATAACCCTCCTTTTCAAAAGAGCTCAGTTTCCCGCCATAGGTGTCATTTGACTCCCAAACAACCACTCTTTCTCCAGCCCTGCTAAGGCGAATAGCAATTGCTAAGCCAGAGATTCCTGATCCGATAACCGATGTAGCCATTACTTTGTTATTGCTAAAAAAATTTATTTACAATAATAGTAAACAATTTGGCTCCAAATTGTTTAAACTTTAACCTATCTTTATTAAACAAATGTCAAAAAAAGTACTCATAATCGGAACGGGCCTAGGTGCTCTTTCGACCGCTCTAAGGTTATCAAGACGAGGTTATCAAATTGAGATGGTAGAGAAATATCATAAGGCAGGCGGGAGGCTCAATCTTCTTGAGAAAGATGGGTTCAAATGGGATCTAGCACCTACCTTCTTCTCGATGAGCTATGAATTCGATGAATTAATGAAGGATGCGGGAATGAAGAAACCGTTTTCTTTTATTGAGCTAGACCCTTTATATTCCGTGCACTTTGAAGGAGATCAAAGAAAATACCTTATCTATAAAAACCTTGATAAACTTGAGGCTGAGTTTGAAGATTTGGAGCCCGGATTTAAAAAGCGAATGGAGAAATTCCTTGATAAGACTGGGAAAATATTTCATGACACCGAGAATATAATCATCAAAAAGAACTTTAATTCGCTTATTCATTATTTACTTAGTATGTCAACGGTGCCCTGGAAACATGCTCCGGGTATGATTACCACAATGTGGGATGAGCTTGGGAAACACTTTTCCAGTTTTGAGGTAAAGGTTATTTTTTCTCTTGTTGGTTTTTTCTTAGGCTCAACTCCGTTTGATACTCCTGCGGTTTTTACATTATTAACCTATACTGAACTCAAACATGATGGTTATTATAATGTAGAAGGAGGAATGTATAAGATCGTTGAAGGGCTTGTATCTGAGCTGAAATCAAGAGGAGTTTCCTTCCATTACAATGTTGAGATTATCGACTACTACACTGAGAATGCGGTATTAAAAGGCTTCATTGATCAAAATGGGAAGAAATGGACGGCCGATCGCTTTGTGGTCAATGCAGATGCCGCAGCCTTTAGAGGGGGGATGTTTAAAAGAGAAAAATACTCCCCCGCTAAACTAGATGAGCTTCACTGGACGATGGCTCCTCTGACCATTTATCTTGGCATTAAAGGAAAACTGGATTCTCTTTACCACCACAACTACTTCCTCAGGAGAAACTTTCAAGAGTATGCCAACAGAATATTTAAAAACTCTATTGGCCTCGACAAACCCTATTACTACCTAAATATGCCCTCAGCTCATAACCCCGACTATGCTCCTGAAGGTCATGAGAGTCTCTTTATTCTTTGTCCGGTGCCAGATCTCAGATATAAACCCAATTGGGATGATGTTGACCAGATTGCAGATGGAATCATCCATGATTTATCACAAAGAATTGAATTTGATATTCAGTCAAACATTGTTTCCAAAACCATTTTATCACCCATCCAGTGGGAAAAGATGTTCAATCTCTATAGAGGAAGTGGGTTAGGTTTAGCCCATGACTTAAGTCAAGTTGGTTACTTCAGACCCTCTAATCAAGATGAAGTCTTCCCGAATTTATTCTATGTTGGAGCCTCTACCACACCGGGTACGGGCCTGCCTATGGTTGTAATCAGTTCAAAACTTGTAACAGAAAGGATCTTAAAGTATGATGGAGTTATATCTTAAAAACAACTTGGAGATAAGTAGGTTAACCACCACAAACTACTCCACCTCTTTCTCTCTCGGGGTCAGAATGCTTAATCCTGAATACAGAAGAGCAATATATGCTATCTATGGTTTTGTCAGATATGCTGACGAAATTGTTGATACCTTCTTAAACTATGACCGGAAAACGCTCTTTGAAGAGTTCGAACAAGAGACGTGGAAAGCGATTGAACGAAAAATCAGCACTAACCCCATCCTGCACAGCTTTCAATGGGTAACGAACCATTATAAAATTGATCATGACCTAATAGAAGCGTTTCTCTATAGTATGAAACTTGACCTACATGAACAAGTTTACGACGAAGAGATGCTTAGAACCTATATTTATGGTTCAGCTGAAGTAGTAGGTCTGATGTGTCTAAAGGTTTTCTATGCCAATGACCCAGAAACCTACGAGCGATTAAAATACCCAGCAAGAAAACTTGGAGAGGCCTTCCAAAAGGTCAACTTCCTTAGAGATGCTTCCGATGATTTTGAAGGCAAAGGAAGGATTTATTTCAAGAACATCGATTTTAACAACTTTGACATTGAGACCAAGCGAAAGATTGAGTCTGAAATTGCTCTTGACTTCAAAGAGGCGCAGATAGGCATACGAAGTCTCAAAAAAGAGGTAAGATTTGGTGTCTTTCTAGCCTACAAGTACTATCAAAACCTGCTTAAAAAAATCGTTGCAGCTCCCCCTGAAAACATCCTCAAACAACGATATAGAGTCTCTAATACCAGAAAGATACTCATCATGCTTAATACTTTTGCACGAAATCAGGTTAATCTGTTATAGTGGCCTTTAGGTATAATTACCCCTCTCTTTTCATTAAAGTCAAATAATGATCTCAATAGAAAACACCTTCTACCTACTCATCCTTTTGGCAAGTCTGTCGGGTCCCCTTCTCTTGAGTTTTGATAAAAAAGTAGCATTCTTTTCGAAGTTTAAACTCACCTGGCCGGCCATTCTTTGGCCAGCCATTCTCTATATCGGTTGGGACGCCCTTTTCACCAATATGAGTGTTTGGAGTTTTGCAGATAAATATACTTTGGGTTTAACCCTGATTGGCTTGCCTATCGAAGAGGTTCTATTTTTCTTCATTATACCCTATTGCAGCATCTTTGTCTACGAGGTGTATAAGTCATATTTCCCCGGATTGCTAAACGCTCAAAGTAAACTAACGGGCTACATCGCCTTGATGCTTATCACTATTTTCTTTGTTTACCGAGGTTTCCCGTTCAACCAATTATATACATCCTGGGTAAGTTTAAGTACTTTAGCCATAGTTGCCGTTCTTCTTAGCCAAGCCTCTTTTACCAGGTATTGGGTATTATTTGGGCTGACTTACCTTACGGTACTCATCCCAAAATTCATTGTTAATGGAATCTTGACCAGCTTGCCGATCGTAATTTACAATGACTCCTATTTCTCGGGGATCAGACTCTTTTCTATTCCCTTTGAAGATTTTATTTACTTCCTAGGCCTCTTCCTTTTAAACATTCGATTTTACGAATACTATTTAAGGAGAAGAACTCAAAAAGAGCAGTAGTCTTCTATAAACAACGGTTAAAAAAGAGACCAAAAATCGTCATTTTCAAGAGTTGTTCCTTATAGAGAGAAGAGGCGATTTTCTTGATATCAAAACAGCATGTACAGCTGTTATAGCAAAAGTGATTAAGGCGATTATCATCGTAGCAATAAGGTAAACATTAGGATTTATCGGCATTGCATACGAGAAACCTGAAAGCCACCAATGCGCAAAGATGGCCGCTAAAGGAATTCCAAAAACAATGGCAAAAAGGGTTAAGATCGCAAATTCTTTCCCGATAATGGATAAGATGTCAAGATCAGAAGCCCCCAGCACCTTCCGAATACCTATCTCATGAGCTCTTTCACCGGCAACATACGAGACAAGACCGATTAATCCCATTGCTGCTACTAAAAGCATCAGTAAACAGAGTAACGCTGAGATCTCAGAGGTCTTTTTCTCAGCTGCATACTGCTTCTCTATTTCATCGGTCAGCAGCGAATATTCAAAAGGCCTCCCCTCATTCATCTCGATATATTTCTGTTTAATGAAATTTAACACTACCGATAGAGATGCATCTGAACGATACCTTACTATTACATATCGAGTAAAATAATTGATCTCAAACTCATTCTCCTTTAAATTCAAAACCAATGGGGTAATGGGCTGATGAAGTGACTTGACATGAAAATCCTTAAAGACTCCTACCACCCGCTCATGTCCACTAAGACTATGAAAACTCTTCCCAATAGCCGACTCATTCGTCCATCCCATCTGTCTGACTAAATCCTCAGAGATCAACAATCCCTGATCATAATCTGTACTCCCTTTATAAATAAAGTCTCGACCGCTAACAATAGGAATCCTTAACGTTTTTATAAAATCATCCCGAATTACCAAAGCCGGGAAGAAATGCCATTTATTAGGGTCTTCACCCTCAACCTTAAATTCATGGTTATTATGATTCACCCCAGGTATCTCATCTACGGCAGATACCGATTCTATCATCGCATTCTCCAAAAGTGACGTACGGAAAACTTGAAACTGCTTAACTAAAGGACTCTGTTTTATTGGAACTAAAATGATATTCTTAGAGTCAAACCCTAAATCGGCATTCCTAATAAAAGACAACTGTCCTATAAAAATTGCAGTAATTACAATCAAGACAAAAGAGGCTGCAATCTGAAAAACCACAAGCACTTTCCTAACAATGATTGGACTTCTTCCTCTTCCTGTCAATCCTCTCAAAACCTTTACAGGCTCATATCCCGTAAGGAACAAAGCAGGATAACTGCCCGCTAACAATGCCGTACCTAGAACGATCCCCGCAAGAACCATTAAAAGGGTTGGATCCATCAGATCTAACGCCGTAAACCTCCTTGATGCAAGACTATTTAACAACGGAAGCATCAAATTAGAGAACAACAATGCAAGGAAGGTTGCCACAAGCACCATTATAAAAGCCTCAGTCAAGAACTGAGCCCTTAAAAAGTTCTTATTGGCTCCAAAAACCTTCTTTAAAGCAATCTCCTTCGCTCTTTGAACCGCAGTAGCCGTACTCAGGTTCATATAGTTAATAGCTGCAACCACAATTACAAATAGAGCTATATAAGCTAACCATTTTAAATAAAACCAGTTGCTATTAGGAGAAAGCTCGTAATCAAGATTTGAATGAAGATGAATAGAGGTCAGCGGTTGAAGCGTTAAAGTAATCGCTTTCGGATCCGCATCAAAATAGTGCTCTAAAGCAAATCGGGGTAGCTGCGCCTCTAATTCATCCTTTGATACCCCCGGCTTAAGCTTTACATAGGTATAAAATGGATTAAAAACCCAGGTCTGTGGTAAGGTGCCACTCTTCGAGAACCTAGCCATTGTCGACAACGAGACGATCATGTCATAAGGCATATGAGTAGTCACTGGAGGATCTTCAACCACACCTGTTACAGTCAATTTCATAAACTTATTTAGCCGTAACTGCTTCCCTAATGCGTTTGCATTACCGAAGTACCTCTTGGCCGTTGACTCGGTCAATACAATGGATAAAGGACTAGAAAGAGCCTTTTTAAAATCACCGGCTATCGCTTTTGCAGGGAATATTTGGAAAAACGTACTATCAGCCATCAAGAGCCGCTTCTCTCGAAACTGTTTTGACCCCGAATTTTTAAAGGGAGAATCACTCGGCATATACTCCACAAAAAACTCACCGGCCCAATCATTGTATAGCCTGGTCTGATACTCGATTAACTGTGGATACTTCTTCGCCAACGTCTCACCCAATATGGCAGGGCAAGAGGCCGACCTCTCTTCTGTACCCGCAAACTTCGACGTCTGGGCTACCCTATATATCCGATCACCATCAGGAATATGTTTATCATAGCTCAACTCATTTCGCAGATAGAGTCCAATAAGAATTGCAGCTGTTAAACCCAATGAAAGACCCAAGGTGTTAACCAAGGTGTATATCCTATTCTTTTGTAGGTATCTTAACGATAACTTAAAGTTCTTATTTAACATCGACTAATTTGATTGGGCGTGAATACAATTTGCCCTATTACTAATTCTAATTACATGCCAACTTTTAAACTCACTGATATTCAACTATCCACATCTTCATTGTGTACGAATAAAGCATTCTTATCGTCCATTTATGAACACACCAAAAATCAAATTTATGGTTCCATAATAGGTTCTAAATTACAAATTAAGTAATACTAAAAAGACCCTCCTATAACACGATTGGAACCAAACCCTTTTAAATCATTATCTTTGCCGTAAGTACCGCACTTTTCTTGCGGATCAATTAATTTTTTACATGGAGATTTCAAGCTTGGGCACCGCCGAATCTGCGGTTTTAGTTGGCATTATTACCCCCGATTTAGCATCGTGGAAGGTTGATGAATATCTTGATGAGTTAGCTTTTCTGGTCGAGACAGCTGGGGGTGAATCTGTAAAACGATATATTCAACGTTTACCTGCACCCGATCCAAAAACCTTTCTTGGCTCTGGCAAACTTAAAGAAGTGGCTGAGTTTATTGCTGAAAACAATATCACGATGGCTGTCTTCGATGATGAGCTTAGTGCCTCCCAATTCAGAAATGTTGAGAAAATACTTAATTGTAAAATTCTGGATCGTAACAACCTTATCCTAGATATCTTCGCAAAACGAGCCAGAACCGCTCACGCCAGAACCCAAGTCGAGTTGGCGCAATATGAGTATCTGTTACCTCGACTCACACGCATGTGGACGCACTTAGAGAAGCAACGAGGTGGAATTGGAATGAGAGGGCCTGGGGAAAAAGAGATCGAGACCGACCGTCGTATCATCCGTGATCGGATTGCTTTGCTTAAAACCAAACTAAAAGAGATCGATCGAATTTATACCACTCAAAGAAAAAACAGAGGCCAAATGATTCGCGTTGCCTTAGTGGGCTACACCAATGTGGGTAAATCGACCTTAATGAACCTGCTTAGTAAGTCGGATGTGTTTGCCGAGAATAAACTTTTTGCAACCCTTGATACCACTGTAAGGAAAGTTGTAATCGGAATGACTCCTTTTCTTCTTTCTGACACGGTAGGTTTTATTCGGAAGTTACCTCACAACCTAGTCGAATCGTTTAAAAGCACTCTTGATGAGGTAAGAGAAGCCGACCTACTTTTACATGTCGTAGATATCTCGCATCCCGGAGCTGATGAACAAATAAAAGTAGTACAGGAGACTCTCAGAGAAATTGGAGCTGACAAACAGCGGGTAGTCATGGTTTTCAATAAAATTGATAACCTTCCAGACGAAACTGATCCAGAATCTGAGAATCTGGAAAAGCCTGCACTTCCATCCCTTAACGAGATAAAACAGAGCTGGCTAGCGAAAGATAATACTCCCTCTGTCTTTATCTCCGCTACCAACAAACTACACACCGAGGCTTTAAAAGAGTTGGTTTTAACCGAGATAAAAGACCTTTATGCCATCAGATATCCTTATGCCACCGGTTACCCCGGTCTTAGTAGGGATTATGATCATAATATGTCATCTCCCATTGATGATCTAGATTAGCCTCTGCGTTTCCTCCGAGAGAATGTCATTTTTAAATGATTGTTTTCTTGCCCATTACAAGTCGCCCTTCGCTTCCTCTTCGTTCCCTCTCCATATAACCTTCGGGAAGGCCATGACTAGTCTATGGAATCTCTTTCTTGTCTCGTCCTTTTTTTCCACTCAAAAGCGAGTCATATATGGAGAGGAAGCGAAGGGGAAGCGAAGAGGTGCACCAAAACTGAGATGGCACAATATCTACCGCCAGAAATGACGAGAGAAGAGCGTAACCAGCCCATAGATCTCAAGACGACCTAACAGCATGTTTCCCGATAAGATCCACTTACCGGCTAATGGAATGCTATCGTAATTGCTCATTGAGCTTATTCCACCAAAACCCGGCCCAACATTACCCATTGTTGCGGCTGAACCACTAATTGCATCAAGAGCTGGAACCCCCATAGCTGTTAAAGCAACCGCTGAAAAAAAGACAATAGATAAATAGAGAACAATAAACATAAAGACGCCACTTACCGTATCTTCAGCTACAACATGGCCATCAATCTTTATAGGAATAATCGCATGAGGATGAGAGGCTCTGCGAACCGAGGTTCTTAAGGCCTTCCATGCTATCACAATCCGATCTACTTTAATACCTCCGGATGTACTTCCGGCACAAGAGCATTGAAGGGTAAAAAAGAGCAAGACCATCAAAGAGAACCATGGCCAGCCCAAGGTATCGTAAGTAGCAAATCCGGTTGAAGTGCCTGCACTCAGAAGTTGAAAAGAGCTATACCTAAGGGCTACCCAATAATTATCGAAATGAGATCCTAGCAGATCATAGGCCATCAAGCCACTGGCCACAAGGTTAGCGATGATATAGTATAAAGGTACCGAAAGTAAAATCAAGGAGACCCTTCGCCTGACCATAACGGCGAAGAGCAACCCAAAGTGCATCCCACTAAGCATCATAAATACCATAATGATGATCTCTGCCGGAAGATTATTAAAAGCAGCTACACTGGCATTGCGGGTAGAGAAACCTCCCGTTGCAACCGTCGCAAAAGAGTGCGTGATGGCATCAAACCAGTCTAAACCAAAAATCATTAATAGAATGACCTCAAGAAAGGTTAAGCCCAAATAAACCCATAATAAAATACGCATGGCTTCCCGAGCCCGGTACTTCAAATTATCCTTAGCTAGAGGAGCTAACTCAGACCTGAATAAAATGGATTTAGCATTACCCATGGAGGGTAACATTACCATCACAAAGATCACAATACCGATACCCCCAATCCAATGGGTACTGGCACGCCAAAAGAGTATACTTCGAGGCAAAGCTTCTATATCCTTTAAAATAGTGGCCCCGGTAGTCGTATAACCTGAAACCGACTCAAACCAAGCATCGGCAAACGAGATCTCACCACCCCACATAACATAAGGCAATACCCCTATCAAACAACTCATAACCCATGAACCGGCAACGATAAATAACCCCTCCTTTATACTAATCTCATTCGTGTTTGGAACAAAGATAAGCGGCATTAACCCAAACAACGAGGTGATTAGAAAACTATAAAGTAAAGCAAATGCTCCATCATCGACGTCATACCAAATGGAGACCCCTAATGAAATCAACATAAACAAGGCATTGAAAAGCAATACAATGCCAAAAAAACGAAAGATGATACTTAGGCGCATATTAACGAGATGGAAGGCTTTGTAATAATTTTGAAATGGCATTCGATAACCTCGACAACTCATCCTTTGTATCGATGGTTATACGGTAAGGCTTTTTACTCCTACTGTAATCTTCCACTGCTCTAGTGATTTTTACAATTGGAGAGGCAATGAAATGATTTACAAGATAATTGAATAACAGGACAAAGACTACACTGCCAATTAAAGCAATAATACCGGGCATGATGGTTTGATGGGTCTGCATCTGCAATATCTTTCCCGTATTAAGCATCGCATTCTGATTCATATAAGCAAGCTCCTTTATCTTGCCACGAAGCTCTCCTATCGTATTATGTGCAAAATTTACATACTGATCCAACGTAACCTCTGTATTCTTTCCTGCCTGTTGTCTAATCTGATTTAAGTAAAGATTATAGTCACGATTAATCGCCATCAACAAAGTATCCTCCCCTTTTACCGTCACATGATTTAAAGCAAGGTTATAGGATTTATGAAACAAACTATCTGATTGTTTCATCATGGCCAATCCTTTAAGCGTATCCTTATTAATCACAAACAAAACCCCTGTAGCATGTTGGTCAAGTGCCTCACCCATCAGATTTGCCGCTTCAATACTAGTATAGTAATCAGTAAATAGGGTCTCTATCGAGTTCCCTATCTTCCTCAATTGAAAAATCATGATAAGTCCTGCTACAAAAAGCATCGCAGCCAGGATGGAAAAGCCAGAGAGAATCTTTAATCGTAACCCCATCTTCTATATTCTTTGAGGCAAATGTAACAATGGATATTGGTCTTGCCAAATATTCCACACTTGCCAATGCACTGTTAGGCCTCACAAATACCTTTTTAAGACCCCCTCTCAGTTGCTATAGAAGCGCTCGTTAAAGCTAAAATGCTAACTATTTAAATCTCTTAGATCTTTCTTTTTGATTACTCGCTGCACCCTACCGCCTAAGAACAATAACACCGAAGCATAAGCGGCTATTCTTCCCAGGTAATCCCCATATTGAACGTAGAAGGTGACTTCGTTGTTAGCATGCAGGGTCTTTTTAATAACCGCCTCTTGCCAATAAGGGGTCTCTTCTGTTATTTCTCCTTTCTGATTTATGAAAGCCGAAATACCTGTATTTGCAGATCGTGCAACATCGCGCCGGGTTTCAATAGCCCTAAGTGACGAGAAGACCAAATGCTGTCGATGGCCTGCAGTGTTTCCCCACCAACCATCATTAGTGATTACAAAAAGCAACCCAGCCCCATTCTTTATATAGCCGGCCACAAACTCCCCATAAATCGATTCATAACAAATAGCCACTCCCGTTTTTACCTTTTGAAATGGAGCACCCAATGCCTTGCGCTCCTTCATTAGCCCTAGCGAACCAACGGTTCCCCCAAGATTAAACGCTACATCCTGTAAAGGACGAAGCAAAGATGGGAAAGGAAGCTTCTCAGGACCTGGAACTAATTTTGATTTATGGTAATAGCTACACGGGTGAATAGTATCGATACAGATAGCCGTATTGTAGGCATCATAATACTCTTTTCGATCAGTAAAAGTCCTAGCTGTCTCGGTCTTTTTTTCCTTTCCATAATACTCATAGGTAGAGGAACCAATAACAACGCTCGTCTGAGGATAGGCTTTTAAAAAGTTTTTGATGGTTAAGATAGCCGGTGTAGAATCTATCCGATCTACCCATATATCATCGTAAAGAGTGGATTCAGGATAAACAATATAACGGGTGGCTGTATCGGCTTTACTTGCCCCCAGATCTAACACATGCTTTAAGATCTCCGACTGCGGCATCCCATACTGTTCAGTCCATGGATCATGATTAGGTTGTACCACAACAACCTCTATAGGGCTTCCCTTCTCTTGATAAGTACTAAAGATAACATAAGAGAGGGTTAAAGGGATGATGAGCACTAAAACGAACGAAACAATATGTAGAATTCTATCCTTAACATTAAATACCTCAGAATAGACGCCCTTAAGGATGAAGAAAGCGAGAATATTAACCAATAAAACCCACAAAGAACCTCCGAGTATGCCAGTAAACTCATACCATTGAATCATTTTAGGATAAGCTCCAAAACCATTCCCAAGGTTAAGCCAAGGCCAGGAAAGATCCCAATTCATGTGCCACCACTCAAAAGCAATCCAGAAAAGTGGAAAAAGAAGTAACCCATAAGAACGCATTTTCAAGGCTCTTCTCGTGGCAAAATAGGCCATATAAACAAACGATTGAAACAGCGTATTTAATAGAATAGCCATGATGGCTCCAAATGGAGTAGAGTTCCAAATCCACCAGGTGGTGATAATATTCCATAAGAAGAAAGTAAAGTAACCCCACCGAAAAGCCCTCCATGAGGGTCTCTTCTTTTCAGATTTTAATAATTGCTCATCTAAAAAGAAGAAAGGAATAAAAGCAACTAACAATAAAGGAGCAAAACCTCCGCGAGGCCAGGCAACGATAAGAAGAAAAGCAGTACTTATCGACAATAACCACTTATTCTGTATTAATCTCATGGGCAAATAATCTTTATTGATTGCACCTTTGTAAAGCTATAAACACTTCGCAAAGACGAAGAAAAATCTATGATAATGTTACATTAAATGATCGTTTGGCCAGCCACCAGGTCAATGATCCGAAGAATAGACCAATGAAAGCTCCACCCAACACGTCAGAGGGGTAATGTACCCCTAAATGCATTCTTGACCAGGCGGTGAGAAAGGCCCATAAAAAGGAGGGGATAATAACATACCACTTGGGTCTCCATAAACTCAACGCAATAGCAAGAGCCATCGCATCTGTAGTATGACCTGACGGAAAAGAGGGACTGCCAGCAACAGAGAGTTTCTCAAAAATCTCATAAACAGAAAAGGGTCTGGGGCGATCAAAATACCACTTTATAACCGTTGTTAAAAGAGCCGGTACAGAAACAGTTAGTAAAAGTAAAACACCCTCTATCCATCTCTTTTTTTCTTTTCGAATGAGAAAAAAAAGAAGAATTAACGAAGGAATGGCAAAAGTTAAAGTAGGAGCCAGATCTGTAATAAACTCCATTACACTGTCCAGATAAGTAGCACGTTGACAATTTAACTGATACAATACTGCAATATCAATTTTCTCAATATAAGCCGGGAAGGTACCAGGGCGTAACGTATCCGGAACAGGAAGTTGCATAAGAAAGTATACTTTTGCTAGTAAAATAGTCAGCTGACTTGACCACAAAGATAGGCTTTTTGCTAATTTTGTCTGTTCTATACCGCAACTCTTTAATTAATCATCATTAAACTCTATTCAATGAAACGTCTAGTGAAATTTGCGTTGCTATTCATATTTTCCTTGAGTTTAAATGCTCAGGACTTGAAAGCACCCCTTCCCAGTGACCCTGACCTGAAGATAGGTAAGCTAGAGAATGGATTAACCTATTACATTCGTAAGAATGCCCAGCCCGAGAAAAGAGCCGAATTCTACCTGGTGGTAGATGCAGGTGCCATCCTTGAAAATGCAGATCAAAACGGCTTAGCTCACTTTACTGAGCACATGGCATTCAATGGAACGAAACATTTCAAAAAACATCAGATTATTAACTATCTGCAATCTATTGGAATGAAGTTCGGTCCTGAAATCAATGCCTTTACAAGTCATGATGTAACTGCATATATGCTTCAAAAGGTGCCTATTGATAAGGCTGAAAACATTGATACCTCCTTACTGATTCTTTATGACTGGGCAAATGAGATCTCATTTGAAGACGTTGAAATTGATAATGAAAGAGGTGTAATTCATGAAGAGTGGCGCACTGGCCGTAGTGCTATGGAAAGAATGAACAAAGAAGCTAATAAACTGCTTTTCCGTAATTCTAAATACGCTATTCACGATGTCATCGGAGATATCAACATCATTGATAACTTCAAATACCAAACAGTAAAGGATTTCTATAAAGACTGGTACCGTCCAGACCTACAAGCCATCATCTGTGTTGGAGATTTCGATCCTCAAGTTATTGAAAAGAAAGTTAAAGAGCTTTTTGGAAAAGTTCCTGCCAGAAAAGATAAAAAAGAAAGGACAGTATTCCCTGTACCTGATCACCCCGAGACATTGGTTAGCATTAACAGTGACAAAGAGTCTCCTTATAACATGATTCAGGTAGTTTATAAACATGATCCGGTGACTCCTGAGAACAATATCGGGTATGTTCGTGAGCAAATGAAGGAAGAGCTATACAACTCTATGATGAATGCTCGTTTTACCGAGCTTCTTCAATCTGAAAACCCTCCCTTTATCTATGCTGTCTCGATGTATACCAATTTAGTTAAGTCAAAAGACGCCTATATGGGATTCGCCGTCTCAAAAAATGAGACCTTGATGGCTGCTCTTGAGAACTTACTCATCGAAAACCAACGTGTTCTTCAACATGGTTTTACCGAAGGTGAACTTCAACGCGCTAAAGATGCTATGATCACTAAAGTTGAGAACCAATACAATGAGAGAAACAAAAGGAATAGTGATGAGTATGTATGGGAATATTTCTCAAACTTCCTGCAGCAGGATCCCGTTACAAGCATTGAATCCTACTTCAACATCACAAAACAGGTTGTTCCAGGTATTAGCCTTCAAGAGATGAATCAACTCCCTTCTAAATATCTTCGTAATGACAACCGTGTAATCGTTCTCAACCTTGGACAAAAAGAGGGCTTTACCCCTCCAACCGAAGCGGAAGTTTTAGCCGTTCTTGAGAAAGCTAACAATACTAAAGTAGACGCTTACATTGACAAGGTTAAAAATCAACCTCTCATTACAAACAAACTCACGGCCGGTAAAATAGTATCCGAGAAGAATAACGCTGAATTAGGCACCACTGAATGGACACTAAGCAATGGGATAAAGGTTATCATTAAACCGACCTCCTTCAAAGACGACGAGATCCAAATGTATGCCTTTAGTAAAGGTGGTTATTCACAATATGGCCCTGAAAAATTTGTCTCTGCTAGCATGGCAGCCGATGTTGCCAATGAAAGTGGTTTAGGTGAATTCAACAGCACTGAGCTTACTAAAGCCCTTGCCGGTAAAGTGATCAGCCTAAGTCCGTTTATTGATGAGCTCTCTGAAGGATTACAAGGTTCTTCCTCAAAGAAAGATCTCGAGACCTTAATGCAATTGGTTCATCTTTCTTTCACCGCTCCTCGTGTTGATGAGAAGTCATTTAACTCTGTAATCAATCGTACAAGAGGAATGCTTCAAAACGCATCGGCAAACCCTGCTCAAGCTCTTCGCGATACCTTACAAGTTACTCTCGGGAATTACAGTCCCTACCGTAAACCTATGTCGGTTGAACGCCTGGCAGAAGCCAACCTCAATGATATTAGCCAGATCGTAAAAGAAAGATTTGGTAACGCTGATGACTTCACCTTCGTTTTTGTCGGCTCATTCGATAAACTCCAACTTCGTCAGTTTGTCAACAAATACCTTGGTTCTCTCCCAAAATCTGGTCGTCTTGAAGAGGGAAAAGATTTAAAGATCAGAACCCCAAAAGGCCATATAACAAAGGATGTTATCCGCCCAATGACCGATCCTAAAGCCACTGTTTATGTTGCCGCTTCAGGGCTCTATGACTATGCTACCATGGATCGCCTTTGTCTGGATGCCATCAATGATATCTTAAGTGTTAGATACATCGAAACCATCCGTGAAGAAGAGGGTGGTACCTATGGTGCTGGTGTTTATACTCAACAGAAAAAAGCTCCTATTGGTCAATACACACTCAATGTACGCTTTGACTGTGACCCCGATAACGCCGCTAAACTTACCGGTATCGTAATCCGTGAACTCGACAACATGCGCAAAAACGGTCCCGATGAAAAACAGGTGAACAACTTCCGCGAAAACAAAATCAAGACGTACACCGAAAGTATCAAGGAAAATGACTTCTGGATGGGAACTCTTGTCAGCATCTACTCAGGTAAAACAACGGTAGAAGATTTCACAAAATATACCGATAACATTAAGACCGTTACTCCCGCTCTTATCAAAAAGACAGCCGAAAGACTCTATAATGGTGACAACCTCATTCAAATCACCCTTAAGCCTGAAAGCACTGAGAATTCTGTTAAAAACCCCAACATGATTCGTCAACACTAATCTTTCATTCCTAAATAAAAAAAGGCTCTCCATCGAGAGCCTTTTTTTTTCTGTTCCACTATCTAATCATCAGAATGATTAGAATGTCGATCTCATGGCTTCTACCGGATCTAATCTTGATGCATTCCATGCAGGAATCAATCCTGATAGCAATCCAATAACCATCGATACCGACAACCCAAGCGCAATGTTTCCGAAAGTTAAAATCATATCAAACTCTGTCAAGGCTGATATAATCAACGCTAAAAGTTCAATGATGGTAAGCCCGGCCAACCCTCCAAGAAGAGCAAGCACAATCGCCTCCGTTAGAAATTGAATCAAAATAAAGTAGTTCTTTGCCCCTAATGACTTCTGTATACCTATGATGCTGGTCCTCTCCTTTACTGAAACAAACATAATATTTGCAATACCAAAACCTCCAACCAAAAGAGAGAAACCGCCTATCACCCATCCTATATAAGCCAAAATCTTAAAAAACCCATCAAAAGCATTGGAGATTAGTGAGATCTCATTTAAAGCAAAGTTATCTTCAGCACCCGGACTTAACCGCCGAATTGCGCGCATCGCACCCGTTACTTCATCTTTTAACTCTGCCTTGGTAATCCCAGGCTTACCGGCTACTACTATGGCTCCATCATTATCAATGTTCATTACAGCTCTACCATATGACAGAGGAACGATCGCCTGTTGATCTAAGCTCTCCCCTATTCCATTGCCCTCCTTTTTCAGAACCCCAATCACTTCCATCGGACGACCAAATGCCATCACCTTCTTCCCTATCGCATTCCCATTAGGAAACAGGTTATTATAAACCTCCTGTCCGAGAATAATCACAGGGCGAGCACTATGACCTTCGGTAACACTAAAGTAACGACCCTCTTCAAACTCAAACGAGCGAAGCTTGTCATACTCGTGAGAAACGCACAGCACACCAATTCCATCGGTCGAGTTAGTGGCAGTTTTTAAGGTAGTATAAGAGGACGTTAGATAAGCTGCAGCTCCGATAGTCTGACACCTTGCCATAAGCTCACGCATCTCCTTCTCTGTAGACTCTGGTCGATTAATATACTTCCACCACGGATAATTGTCACTGAACTCCCACGGCCATTTCTGAATATAGAGAACATCATCGCCCAACGATTGAATCGAGCTTTTTATCTTCATCTCCAATGAATCAAAAATGGTAAGTACCGAGATCACAGAGAAGATGCCGATTGTAATCCCAAGCAACGAAAGTACCGTCCTGACTTTATTAACCCTTAGCTCGTGGGTAGCAAATATTAAACTTTCACGAAGAAGTCGAAAAAACAGAATCATCTGGTTCAGGTTTAAATGATAATTACAAACGTACATCAAAATAGCTTAACATAGGTTCACCGAACCCCGTAAAAGCAAAAACAGACACTTAAGTAAAGTGCTTCCGCCTATTCGACGATTGATTCATGCTTAGGTTACAATCATTCACTTAGACTCGAGGAGCCTAACTACGTAGGCCTTCTAAGATTTAATAATTGAGTAGTTAAATCAGCCTTGATTATGAATTGGTTTAGAAATTCAATACCTTTGCACCTCTGAATGCCAGCAGTATTGATAAGCAAAACCTGATTAATGGAACACAATAGAAAAATTCGCTCTGCTCTAGTCTCAGTTTATGATAAAACCGGACTGGAGCCTATACTTAAATTGCTCCACACTAACGGAGTTCAACTAATAAGCACCGGAGGTACACATCAATTTATCCTTTCTCTTGGCATACCTGCAATCACGGTTGAGTCTCTGACTGGTTATCCATCCATTTTAGATGGGAGAGTAAAAACGTTGCATCCCGCCGTTTTTGGAGGGATCCTGGCTAGAAGAGAAGATTCAAATCATATAGAGCAACTATTACAATACAAGATTCGAGAGATCGACCTTGTCATTGTTGATCTTTATCCTTTTGCTAAAACCGTTGAGGCAACTACTAATGAAGAAGAGATCATAGAGAAAATTGACATTGGGGGTATCTCTCTTATCAGAGGTGCGGCCAAGAACTTTGAGGATGTCTTGATTATTCCCTCTGTCGATGATTACTCCACTCTTGAAAATATACTCTCTGAACAAAATGGCATCTCGACCCTTGAACAGAGAAGGAGACAAGCTGCTCGGGCATTTGCCGTAAGTTCGGGTTATGATACCGATATCTTTAACTGGTTTAATAGACAGGAAGGGTTAAATGAACTCAGAGTAAAGGGTTCAAACGGAACCCCACTTCGATACGGAGAGAACCCACATCAATCAGGGGTCTTTTTCGGTAATTTAAACGATCTTGCCGAACAGCTTCATGGCAAAGAGCTATCCTACAATAACCTGTTAGATATTGATGCCGCCCTATCTTTGATCAATGACCTAGATAAAACCTCCATCGCTATCATTAAGCACAATAATGCCTGCGGAGTTGCAACCCGAGATCGCCTTGTAGAAGCTTGGGATGCGGCCTTGGCCGGAGATCCGGTCTCGGCATATGGGGGGGTGATCATAAGTAATCAGCCTATAGATGAAGCGACTGCAGAACATATAAATCAGATCTTTTTTGAGGTAATAGTGGCTCCCGGATATGAAAAAAATGGTCTGGAGCTACTAAAATCGAAGAAAAATAGAATAATTTTGCAGCTAAAATCGTTTGATTTTGGCAAATGGCAGTATCGCAGCCTTTTAAATGGCGTGCTTTCTCAAACAAAGAACGATAAGAAAGAGTCTAAAGACAGCTTAAAATGCGTTACCGAGAAAGAGCCAACCGAAGGTGAGATAAAAGACTTGCTATTTGCAAATAGATTAGTGAAGCATGCCCGAAGCAATGCCATCGTTTTGGTTAAAAATGAACAGATGATTGGCAGTGGAGTAGGACAGACTTCGCGCGTTGATGCCGTAAAGCAAGCCATAGAGAAAGCCGAGCGATTCGGTTTTGATCTTAAGGGTGCAGTACTGGCATCTGATGCGTTCTTCCCGTTTGGAGACTCTGTTGAGATTGCCTCAGAAGCTGGAATTAGTTCATTCATACAGCCGGGAGGTTCAGTCAGAGACGTGGATTCAATAGAGATGTGCAATAGAAAAGGTGTTAGCATGGTCTTTACAGGAACAAGGCACTTTAGACATTAATTGAAGATATTGAATATATACTGCTTTCAAGAGCATTAGAAACAGCGAAAATATATCATGGGATTATTCTCATTTTTAAGCAAAGAGATTGCGATGGATCTTGGCACAGCCAATACCATCATTATAAACAATGACCGGGTGGTTGTTGATGAACCCTCAATTGTAGCCATTGAGCGTCGTACAGGAAAGATTATTGCCGTTGGGAAACGTGCTCAAATGATGCATGGGAAGACCCACGAGAATATTAAGACCATAAGACCTTTACGCGATGGTGTAATCGCAGATTTTCAAGCAGCCGAGTACATGATGCGCGAGATGATCAAGATGATACCTGGTAGGAAAACCATGATACCTCAGTCACTTAAGATGGTTATCTGTATCCCCAGCGGTATCACCGAGGTAGAGGAACGCGCCGTTAAGGACTCTGCCGAACAAGCAGGAGCTAAAGAAGTTCGACTCATTCATGAACCCATGGCTGCCGCTATTGGTATCGGTATTGATGTAATGGAACCCACCGGAAATATGATTATCGATATTGGAGGAGGAACCTCAGAAATCGCTGTCATTGCCCTTGGAGGTATCGTAACCAATGAATCAATTCGTATCGCCGGAGATGACTTTAACAGCGATATCGAAGAGTACATGAAAAAACAGCACAACATCAACATTGGTGAACGTACAGCCGAGAGAATAAAAATCGAAGTTGGTGCTGCCGTTACAGATTTAGAAAATCCTCCTCCTGACTATCCTGTTCATGGCCGTGATATGTTAACCGGTATCCCAAAAGAGATCTTGGTGAACTATGCTGAGATTGCACACTGCCTTGATAAATCCATCTCAAAGATTGAAACAGCCGTCTTACATGCTTTAGAGATGACCCCTCCTGAACTTTCTGCTGATATCTATCGCACAGGTATCTATCTGGCTGGTGGCGGTGGCTTACTCAGAGGTCTGGATAAAAGATTACACAACAAAACTAAACTCCCAGTACATGTTGCAGAAGATCCTCTACGAGCTGTTGCAAGAGGTACCGGTATTGCTCTTAAAAACTTCGACAAGTTTACCTTCCTGATTAAATAATCAAAATAAACTACAACCCCATGATAGAAAAGTTATCCTTCATGGGGTTTTATTCTCTCCCGTTGATCCATGCGCAACTTCTTTCTATTTCTCCTCAGAAATCACTTCTTTCTACTTTTTGTTATACTTGAATCCTTCTGTCTCTCAATGGTGGTAAACTATGACCAATATGCGAGATCAGTCGTCTTTTCGTATTCTAGAGAAGTTTCTGGAGCCATAACTGCGAAATGGTCACGCATTCTGAATTATATCCACCTTACTGAAGTAAACGAAGCTCTAGCTAAACAAAATGCGGATCTGCTTAAACAGGTGAAGATATCACGTATCTATCATGATACAACCTCTACCACCATCAGAGATACCATCTACTCTCAACGATACACCTATTCGAACGCAACCGTAATAAGAAATTCGGTTAATCGCCGAAATAACTTAATTATGCTCGATAAAGGGAGTGCCCAAGGATTATCAAAAGACATGGGTGTCATCGGCCCTCAAGGTGCCGTAGGTATTGTTGTTGCCGTTTCAGAAAACTTTAGTCTTGTTATGTCTCTCCTTCATGAAGCGGCCGTCTTAAGCGTAAAACATAAAAAAACCGACCAACTTGGCTCTATGGTCTGGGAAGGTAAAAGCTTTCGTTATGCCTCCCTCAAAAACCTCCCGGTACATGTCCCCCTTAAAGTTGGTGATACCATCGTAACCAGTGGCTTCTCTTCCATTTTCCCTAAAGGAATCCCTGTCGGAATCGTTGAAAGTTTTAAGCCTGATCAAGGCGACTACTATAGCGTCAAAATAAGATTGACTACCGACTTTAATGCTCTTGTTCAAGTATTTGTCATCCGCGATCTTATGAAAGATGAACAAGAAAAACTTGTTGACGAAGGCCAAAAGAGCATTTCAGTTCCTCAACAATAAAGATTAGAATGATCTCTTTCCGCCTATAAAGAGACGATATACGGAGAGCAAAGGGAGAGGAAGCGAAGAGGTCACTTAAACATCTTGTATATCAGTACCTCTTCAGTGTAAGCGTGCATAGAGAAAAAGTTGACCTCTTGTTATTGACTAACCTCACCTAACAGGTACGAAAACCTGAAAAAATCATCTATATTTGTGGATATAACCGAAAATTAAACCTTAGTTTACAAATATGAATAAAGTATTAATATTCTTGACAGCTTTTACTTTTGCTGTCTTAGCACCGGTTTTAGGATACAGTTGTACCAATTATCTGGTAACCAAGGGGGCATCAGCAGATGGGTCAACGATGATCACCTATGCAGCTGATTCACATGTACTATATGGTGAGTTATACCATTGGCCTGCCGGAAAATGGGCTCCGGGTACCATGATGGATGTTGTTGAATGGGATACAGGCAAGTTCTTAGGCCGCATTGCACAAGCCTCTGAGACCTATAATGTTATAGGTAACATGAACGAGTATCAAGTTTCAATTGGTGAAACAACCTACGGTGGCAGGGAAGAGCTTGGCCAACAAGAGGGTGCTTTAGTTGACTATGGAAGTCTAATCTACATTGCATTGCAGAGATCGAAGAGTGCACGTGAGGCTATTAAAGTGATGACAGAACTGGTAGCACAGTATGGCTATTACAGCTCAGGCGAATCATTTTCAATCGCCGATCCTAATGAAGTATGGATTCTTGAGATGATTGGTAAAGGCAATGGCGAAAAAGGGGCTGTCTGGGTAGCACTTATGATTCCTGATGGTTATGTATCAGGACATGCCAACCAGGCTAGAATTACCACCTTCCCTTTAGACAACAATAAGAGCAGCTTGTCATCAAAGAATATTAAAAACATCTTCAATAAAGGCATTACTTGTGTCTATGCTGAAGATGTTATCACCTTTGCCCGTAAAAAAGGTTACATCACAAAAGAGGTAAAGGATAACGAATTTAGCTTCTCTGACACTTATGCTCCCGTCGACTTCGGCGCAGCTCGCTTCAGCGAAATCCGTGTTTGGAGCATGTTTAATAAGGTTAATGACCAAATGAAAAACTACTGGGGATATGTCAAAGGCGATGTTCAACATGATGCCAGAACAGGTTATGCCAACAATAGAATGCCACTATGGGTTCTCCCCAATCATAAAATTACGGTTACTGAAATGATGGATTTCATGCGTGACCATCTTGAAGGAACCGAATTAGATATGTCTAAAGACCTTGGTGCCGGTCCTTTCGGAAACCCCTATCGCTGGCGTCCACTAACCTTTAATGTGGAAGGTGAAACCTACCTTAACGAGCGTGCTACTGCTACTCAACAGACTGGCTTCTCTTTTGTAGCTCAAATGCGTTCATGGCTTCCTCGTGAAGTAGGCGGAATCTTCTGGTTTTCTGTTGATGATGCCGCTAGTACTGTCTACTTCCCTATGTACTCTTCAAGCACTAAAGTTCCCTCTCTCTTTGCTACTGGTTACGGCTCTATGATGAACTTCGTTGACGATGCCGGTTTTTGGGTATTCAATCAGGTCACAAACCTGGCCTATACCCGATATAGTGCCATTCACCCCGAAATCAGAGAAAAACAAATTGCTCTTGAAAAAGAGTATGTCAGCCAAGTCGCTATCCAGGATGCTAAAGCACTTGAACTCTTTAAAACTTCACCCGCCAATGCGGTTAATTATTTAACTGACTACTCTTGCAAAACAGGAAATGACTTAGTTATGAACTGGAAGAAGTTCTATGGCTACCTCTTTGCCCGTTACATGGACGGAAATATCAAATCAACTGTTGAAGGTCAAAGAAACCCTAAAGTTGAACAACCAGGATATGGCGAAAAATGGAATCGTAGGATGATTCAGGATAATGGCGAGAATCTAAAATACCACGGCAAAACTCATTAACAGATTTCTCGTACTCACCTACTTCCTTTTTCTGGGCGTAAAGTTTAACCTTTACGCCCTTTTTTTGTCCATCGCTCCCAATTCTATTAACTCTTCAAAACAGCTCTCCAATGGTTCAATTTGAAATTTCATTCCATTATATGGAATAGGTATAACAAGCTATAAGGAAAACAAAACGCAAGATAAGTTTCTTAAACACTCATTTACTGATTATTAAAACTTCAATCAAAAAGAAACTCAAATTTGTGGCATATTATATGCCAATCTACAACCAAAACCTAATACCATGAAAAGTAAACTCTACACTCTTGCCCTAGCAACCCTGATGTTTACCTGGGCCTGTTCAAAAGATAGCGAAGAGACTCCGAATGCTCCATCTTCAAATAAAACGATGGACGAGCTTGTCATTCCGGAAGGTTTTGATTTCGCAACAGACAAGAGCATTGAAATTGAACTGCGTGCATTAGCCAATGATAACTCCCCGATGCGTAATATTCGCATTGACATCTATAATGGTTCTTCAGAAGCTGGTGGTAGCCTAATGTATAGCGGAGCAACCGATGAGCAAGGCTACTTTAAGCTCAATGCCCCCATTCCATCCTATTTAAAAAGTGTCTTTGTGCAAACCCATCAGATCGGACTCCCATCTGAAACCGAGGTTGCTATTCAAGGCACTCGTATCAGTGAGGTTCTAGGCGGCCGTACTTCCGTGACCAAAAGCAGCGGAGGCGGTGTATTCAAGTCTACTCTGATGAATCGCTTTTACATGGGCACCTTCAATAATCAAGGGGTACCCAATTATCTGGAATCACCTAATCATGTCATTGATGCACAATTCCTAGCTGATATCAACTCCTCCTTTCCCGAAGCCGTCCCCATAAATCCAACTTATCTAAGCAATTCTAACGAACACGATTTCAAACTAACTGAAGCTTGCGATGTATGGGTTGTCTTTGTACATGAAGGAGCTGGATACAAAAATGTTCTGGGATATTACTCGTATGATCTTAATAATCCTCCTCAATCACCTGCCGATATCGACTCAGGAATGATTGTCTTCCCTAATGTATCCTTTACAAACAGTGGAGGTGGATTAGCAACCGGAAATAAAGTATATCTGGGACAGTTTGGCGCAGGTAAAGGTATTGGGTTTTTCCTTGTATCGGATGGGTTTAGAAATGGTGGTGTAACGAATGGAATTAAAACATGGTACTCTAATCCCGCCTTTAATGATGAGTCGCAACCCTCAAAAAAGAAACATAATATTGTCTTAGTGGATCAGGCTCGCGATATCTTCTTAATGGGTTTTGAAGATTTAATTAGAAGCAATGGGGGTAGTGACGAAGACTTTAACGATGCTCTATTCCTTGTAGAGGCCAATCCCATTGAAGCGATTGATACCGATGGCTTCCCTCCTCCAGACTATGTAGGTACAGATGATGATAATGATGGTATTCCAAACAACCTGGACGATTATCCTACAGATCCCGAACGGGCCTTTAACAACTATTATCCTGCTAAAAACACTTACGGAACACTCGCTTTTGAAGACTTATGGCCGGGAAAAGGCGACTACGATTTCAATGATGTAGTAGTTGATTATAATGTAAACCAAGTCACTAATGCTCAAAATAAGGTAGTAGATGTTAAACCTACTTATGTTCTAAGAGCCAGAGGCGCAAGTTTCCAAAATGGCTTCGGATTCCAACTAAATCTTCTGCCAAGTGGTGTTGCTTCGGTAACCGGACAACGTTTGACTGATAATCTAGTTAACTTAAATGCTAATAATACAGAAGCCGGACAATCGAAAGCAGTGATTATGGTGTTCGATAATGGAAGCTCAATCCTTCCTTATGGTGGAGGTAATGCCATTGGAACAAATACCACCCCAGGTGCTCCTTGGGTTACTCCCGATACCATTAGAATGAATATTCACCTAACTACCCCGATTCTTGCAAGTACCTTCGGATATCCTCCCTACAATCCTTTCATCTTTACCAATGGAAATCGTAGTAAAGAGGTTCACCTTGCCGACAAAGCCCCAACAGATCTAGCTGACCTATCCTTATTTGGAACAGCACAAGACGACTCTAATCCGGCAACAGGAAAGTATTATAAGACAAAGAACAATTTGCCATGGGCAATACATCTGACCGAAAGATTTGTATACCCGAACGAGAAAACCCCTACAAACACTGGATATAACTATTTTAACCAGTGGGCTGAAAGCGGTGGAACCCTTTATACCGATTGGTATAAAAACATCTCAGGATATCGCAATACCGAAAATCTTTACGAATAATTCCTATTCATATTGTAATCTGATCTATACTCAATCTTCAAATGGCTAAATAGAAGATTAACTAAACAGGGAGTTTAGCAAAGTCCCTGTTTCGACTGAAAGTAACCTGATCTATACATACCTTGGATGGCTAATTCAAGGAATCAGGGCAGGGCTACCCAAATCGGGTAGTCCTGTTTGTTTTTTCTTTGGTCAAGACTTTTTTCACATCGGCCTAATTCCTAATTTTAGCCTTCCTATAGCAGGTCACTAACTTTGACAAAGAGGAGGCCTAAGAATAGCACTGATATTTTTAATAGATAGAAATAAAGCCTTAAACCAAATAAAATGATACGAATACTCTTTACCATCCTATTTCTTTCCATCCTATCAATAGGGTACTCCTGCACCAATGTGATTGTAACAAAAGGAGCATCTGCTGACGGTAGTTGTATGTTAGTATATACAAACGATGGAGAGTGGCTTTTCCCCATTTCGGTAACGATGGCACAGAAACATCTTTTGGGTGATTCGTTACATCTTACGAATCGATGGGGGCAAACAACGGTTCTGCCGCAACCCGAACAGACATTCCATGTCATAGGCTTTCAAATGAATGAGTTTCAAGTAGCCGTTGGAGAGACCACGTTTGTGGGTCGGGAAGAGCTATGGTATAAAGGAAAAGGACTAGAATACTGGCAATTAATGACACTTGCGCTACAAAGAGCCACCACGGCAAGAGAGGCCATCAATGTTATGACAAGTCTAGCCGAGAAATATGGTTATGCGAGTGAGGGGGAGTCTTTTAGTATCTGTGACCCCAATGAAGCATGGATTTTGGAAATGATTGGAACCGGTGGTGAAGAGGGCGTTGTTTGGGTAGCCCGCCGCATTCCCGACGGAATGATAACCGCTCACGCCAATCTGGCTCGTATCGGAGAAGTGCCTCTTAGAGATAAAGAAAATACTCTTTACAGTAAAAATCTTATCTCTTTCGCAAAACGCAAAGGATACTACGATGGAAAAAAGGAGTTTAAATTCAATGAAGTCTATTGTCCCGCTACTCCCTCCTCATTAAGATATTGCGAAACAAGAGTCTGGTCGATTTTTCGCCGGGCAAACCCTGAGCTTCTTCTCTCACCAGACTATCATCGGGGAGTTCCCGGAGCAGAACGATATCCTCTATTTATTACCCCAGCCCACAAATTAACTCAACAAGAGGTCTTCTATCTGGTCAGAGATCATTATGAAGGAACCCCCTATTACATGGGTAAAGGTATCGATGGCGGCCCTTTTGAAACACCAAATAGAAACAGACCTCTAGCTTGGGCTGATTCAACCGGACAAGAATGTGCTTGGGAAAGGACCATCTCAACCCCTAACACCTGCTTTAGTTATGTGGCTTGTTGCCGTGCTAACCTCCCCAACTATATTGGTGGAAAAATATGGTTTGGAGTGGACGATACCTGGTATACCTGCTACCACCCTATATACTGCCAACAAACTAGAATCGCAGAACCCTTCAATCATGGCGACCTAAATCATTACGACCGTAATGTTGCTTTTTGGGCTTTCAACTTCGTAAGTAACTTCTCAAACCTGAGGTATCGCGATATGATGCCCTTAATCCAAAAAGAACAAAAACATTGGGAAAACCGATTCTTAACTCAAGCAGACTCTATCGAAACCCAGGCACTAAAACTAAACCAATCAGATGGCATCGAGTTTCTAACCGAATACTCTAGTAAAGCCGGTAAAGATCTACATGAAGCCTGGATAAAACTAGGGGATCACCTCATTACCAAATTCAACGATGGATATATTAAAGACGATCAGGGGTCACCTCAAACCGCTCCTTACCCACAATCATGGCTAAACATGCTTCTTCAAAAAGATAACCCCGATAGATTTATTACAGGAAAGCCTAAGAAAGATTCTGAATACCACCCTTTCTAGAATCAAAATTTCATAGTCCTTTATCACCAATAGCCTATTTGAATTTGAAATCAGACGATTAAAACCTTGTATCTTTGCATTAAACATGGTTTTAATGCACATGGCACATGTTTTGTGAATAAAGACCGAAAACAAGTAAGTAATACGATGAGTGAAACTACAAGTAATCAGGGCAAAGTAAGGTCATTGACCGTTGTTATTATCATCATGGCTTTATTATTAGCCATCGTTGGTTGGAATTGGTTCTCTATGCGATCTGAGGTGAAAGATTTAGCCCAGATGAAAGAAGACCAAAGAGTTGAGATGCAAAAACAGCTTGATTCTTTAATTGCTGAACACAATTTAGTGAAGGTAGAGGCAGGTAAACTAGCCGATTCATTACGTATGAAAGATAGTATCATCCTTGCTAACGCAACTGAAATTAAAAAACTACTCGATACGAAGTATGAATATGGCAAAGTAAAAAAGAAACTTGACCGTTTGCGGGTAATAACCCAAAGTTATCTCCACCAAATGGACTCTCTTTATACGCTCAATAGACAACTTCAGGCGGAAAATGCCCAAATGAAGGAGGAAATTAGAACCGAACAAAAAAAATCTCAACAACTAAACAAAGACAAACAAGAACTTTCCGATAAAATTAACACCGGAAGCGCCCTCTCAGCCTACGAAATATCTGCTACCGGAGTCCGTCAAAGAGGAAGTAAAGGTGAAGAAGCTACCGAAAAATCCCGCAGAATCGATAAAGTTCGGGTCAGCTTCATCATTGGAGAAAATAAACTTACTTCTCCTGGCACAAAAACGGTTTATGTCAGAATCGCAGATCCTAAAGGAGCTGTCCTCGCTAAAGGAAAAGGTGATGACTACTCTTTTGCTTTTCAAGGTCAGAAACTCCAATATAGCATCGCTGAACAAATCAATTATCAAAATAGTGCGCTGCCCGTTACCTGCTATTGGAGCAAACTCCCTTTACAGGATGACTTAGAGGAAGGAACCTATCAGGTAGCTATCTATCTTGAAAATAGATTAATTGGCGAAACAAAGTTCAAAGTAAGAAAAACTATCTTCTAAACGGGTTACCCTTTAATTAAAACAAGAAGAGCTGTCTAATTTATATTTAGACAGCTCTTCTTGTATCAAAATACCGTATCGTTAAACTATTTATTCTTGAATAGAATGGTTATCTAATCATTATCGCTTGCATACCATTCTGCCAGAGAGGTCACGGTTTCTCTTAATTTTAAAGAATAAAGCTTTACCTCAGAAGGAAGCTCCCCTCTAATTCGTGCAGCAAAGTCAACAAGTAGATTCTCACTTGACGGTTGATAGGGCACCAATATAAGTTTATCAAAGAAAGCTGAATTATCTTTTAATACTTTCGAGGCTGTTGATTCTCTCAAGACTAAAGCATGATCAAAGACATCAACAATAAGCCTTTTGACAATCTTTTTTAGATCCCCAAAGTCCATCACCATCCCCAGCTTAGCTGACGAAGGATCCTCAATGGGTGTCCCTAATATGGTAACTGAAAAAGTGTAAGAGTGACCATGAATATGTTTGCATGGACCATCATACCCTTCCAGCGCATGAGCCATCTCAAACTTAAATTCTTTAGTTAATCGAATAAGCGCCATTGATTAACGTTTTACCAGTTTTGCAACAGCAGTAGTCTTATTATCCGTTAAGGTTAATAGATAGACCCCATTGGCTAAACTGGTGGTGTTTAAAATTACCTTATTGTCAACAATAGAATAATCAACTACAAAACTTCTCCCATCAAAGGAGGAGATTGTAAAAGAGGTGTTGCTTATATCAAAAGGAACCGCCACCGTAGCACTAACCGTACAAGGGTTTGGATAAACAGAGACAACTAACCTAGCTGCGCCCTCTTCAACCCCTACATTGGGATCCCAAATGTAATCAGCCCACTCAGGATGATCTATAAATGGATTTCTATTGTTTTGGAAACCATATACCGTATTATTACGATCAACCTCCTTCTGACTAACCGGATCATTATGATGCCATTCAAGCAACATCTTAGCTGCCCATGGCTCTAAATCTGCTCCATTTACCATCCCATTACTCCCCCATGACCCGTCTTCTGTATAATAACGTGTACTCATATAAAAATAGGTACGAGCAAAATCTCCTTTGTATTCATCAATGGGTTCGAAAACCGTACCGGAATATCCCGGGTAATTGCAATTACCCAGTTTACTACCATTCGTACTTGTCCACGTTGCTGATCCCACTTCACCAAATGGATAATTGCTTCTCTTCCCGTTTACATATCCATCAGTAGGATAGAGATGAAACATATCACTTACCATGGGCGATGCATCATTAAACCAACTCTTAGGCCATGAGTGTTCCCTATTATAACAATCTCCCTCTCCACTATAATTCCCACATTGATCAGAGGTAAAAGTATACTCATAGGATGGGGTTCCCGATGGTTTGTCTGAATACATATCCCAAACCTTGCCATTGGGCTTGTCATCGGTCGTCTTAAATGCAGTCCATAAAAAATCATACGACTTGACCGTGTGATTATCGATGATGTTATGAAGTGCCAGTCGAAGTGGAGTACCGGTCAATCCATTTGCAGTATTATAATATCCAGCAGGAGCTTGAGCAAAAAATCTTACCGGACTAATCACCATAACTAACAGAAGAAAAACTGCCAGTTGTAACCGTTTTTTCAACATAAAGATATTTCTTAAGATAAATTAATTAATTGTACTGATCATTTCGAAAATCGCAACACCCCCTAAAATAAGGGAACCCACTAGATGAGGTCTGAAATAGGGATGTGTAGCCAATCTGCCTTTCGATATTCTCTCACTTATTCCACCAAAAATGAGGGTAAAGAGAAAAACAAATAAGATTAGCCAGAATCCATTCCATGCTAAAATACCTAAAACAAAAGAAGCCAGAAAAAGATCAATAGACCATTGCAAACGAACAGCAAAAGGAGCAGCCAAAGGAAATAACAAATCGGAGGGCTTACTTTTAATAGCGCCCCATACCCCCTTTACTGAGACAAAAAGAAGCAATGGCATCGCAAAAACTTCCAGTGAACTTCCTAAAAAATAAACAGATAAACGCCCTATTAACCAGCCTAAAGCAGTAGCACCTACAAAAAGCAACGGTAATTGCAACCACTGCCCCTTTATAGCCACCTCTGGCTTGGGAAGAAATGCACTTCTTAAAGCCTGTAAGCTGATAGCCAATGAGATAATTATCAATAGCGCCATTTTAATAAAATTGGGGGCAAATGTACGAGATTCCCTCTATACTAATGTACTCGCTATTCATTTATTCTCCCTCATTCTCTGAGAAGTGTTATCCATCTTGCTGCTGTTTCTTCAAAGAAAATGGAAAAATTACCTGGCTAAAAAATTAATTCTTATAAAGAACGGCATGATGGCATGATTTTTTATACTTTTGCATCAAGATTTGAATCTACTTTATTGATTTTATGGACATTTTTGACAACCCAAACGCGGAAGACAATCCGGGAGGATTGCTCCGACACAATGACAATGAGGATGGTGAGAGAAAGCGCCGCCCTAGAAAAAGAATCCCCTTACGGCAAGATCTGATGGATAACAATCCAGACTTTAATGGATCTCGAGAGAGTGATAAGTCAGATTATCAATCAACCCGTCGCCCCTTTGACGATCGTCAATCAGGGCCGGAGCGTCGCACAAACCCTTGGGGAGACCGCCCTACCTATAACGAAGATCGTAGACCTTCGTTTAACGACCGTCGTCAAGGTTACAATGACGACAGAAGACCTTCTTACAATGAGGATCGCAGACCATCGTACAACGATGACCGCAGACCATCGTACAATGATGATCGTAGACCCTCTTACAATGATGATCGCAGACCATCTTACAACGATGACCGCAGACCATCCTATAACGATGATCGCAGACCCTCTTACAACAACGATCGTCGCCCTTCTTACAATGATGATCGCAGGCCATCTTATAACGATGATCGCAGGCCATCTTATAACGATGATCGCAGGCCATCTTACAACAACGACCGCAGACCATCTTACAACGATGACCGCAGGCCATCTTACAACCCTCAAGATCGCAGAGGTTTCGATGACCGTAGAAATGATTACAATGACAGGCCTCGCTTTAATCGGAGTGATGACCCTTATCTCTATGGAGATGATAAACGTCAAAACGATCGTCGCCCTTCTTATCCCTCTGGAAATAGAAATAACGGCCCGCAACAAAGAGGCAGAAACACTGGTTTCAACCAAAACCGTAATCCTTACCGCCAAGAGGGTCGACCCTTCGGTAACAGACCTCAGTCAAACCGCAACGCTCGTCCCAACAATCTTCAAAATAAAAGACAAAGACCCGCTCCTGGCTCCGAAGGCTTCCCAGCTGAAATCGATGGACCCGTTCGTCTGAATAAATATATCTCTTACGCCGGAATCTGTTCACGCCGTGAAGCTGATAAACTCATCGAAGCAGGTGCAATCACAGTAAACGGTGTTGTTGTTTCAACGCTTGGTGCACGTGTTAACCCCGGTGATAAAGTAAGCTTTGGTGATCAAACCCTCATGTTTGAAAAGAAATTCTATGTTCTTCTCAACAAACCTAAAGGATACATCACTACCACCGATGACCCTGGTCAAAGAAAAACTGTAATGACTCTCGTCTCTAACGCTTGTAGAGAACGAATCTATCCAGTTGGTAGACTTGACAGAAATACGACCGGACTGCTTCTCTTCACCAACGATGGACTCATGGCTAAAAAGCTCATGCACCCCGCCGGCGTTGTAAGAAAACTATACCATGTTGTTCTCGACAAGATTATTCCTGCAGCCGACTTAGAAACCATTGCCAAAGGAATTCAATTAGGTGATGAATTTATCGAGATCGATGATATCGCCTATGCTAACAACGCAGAAGACAAACGTGAAGTGGGTATTGCTATTCACTCTGGTCAAAACAGAGTCGTTCGCCGTATCTTCGAATCATTTGGCTACAAAGTTGTCAAACTCGATCGCGTAATGTATG
>Ga0209066_10001365_pt1 | contig 32546 bp, 52 predicted proteins | sample All_14_2_FD_187198 | JGI IMG/M metagenome (GOLD analysis project Ga0209066, IMG submission 187198) | Freshwater microbial communities in response to fracking from Pennsylvania, USA - Allegheny Zone_MetaG_DW_15 (SPAdes) (version 2) ... | reverse complement strand
ATATATAGCGTCCCCCGCACTCCCCTACCGTAAATACTGGTGTTGTAAATCGTACATACGCCACCCCTGTTAAAAAAGTAAGTCCCCTACCGAGGCCCGATAGGGGAGTGGTCCCCCACCCCTGTTAGCATAGCGACCTAGGCGCAGAGTAGGGGAGTGCTATAGCAACCCCCATACGCGTGCACCCCCTCTATAACATAAGCCTATTGTATCTGTGGATAAGTTGTGCAAAAATAATGATAGCTTTAGCGTGTACGATCACGTAAAAAGACGTTACTAAAGTAAAGGAGTTACTATGGACCCAGCCAACCAAAACGGAGCAGGTGCGAACGGCGGAGGCGGCAACGCTGACGACCCGAACCTTAACAACAATAACGGAACCCCCCCAGCAAATGGGAACGGTGCCAACGGCCAGGGATCGACCCCCCCTGCTAACGGAAACGGTAGCGGAAACGGCGACGGCCAAGGCAACGCGCAGGGCGTGCAGCTGACCGACGAGCAGCTTGCAGCAGCATTTAACCACCCGCGTTTTAAGTCGCTTAATGAGCGTGCTAAAAAAGCGGACGAGTTAGAAAAGCAGGCGCAAGAGGCAGCCGAGGCAGCAGCCAAGGAGCAAGGTAAATTCGAGGACTTGTACAAGACCGCGAACGAACGAGCCACCACCCTGGAGGGCCAACTTAAGCAAACCCGTATCGAAAATGCGGTAACACTTGAGGCGGCAAAACTCGGAGTAGTAGACCCCGTAGCAGCAGTAAAACTTTTGGACCAGAGCGGCATTACAGTCGGCGACGACGGTGCCATTAGTGGAGTTGCTGAGGCTGTGAAAGCCCTACAGACATCGAGCCCTTACCTATTTAAAACGCCAGCGCAGGGTAGCGTAGGCAGTGGGAATACGAACCCAGCAAACGGTGCGAATAACGCCAGCGCTGAGTTTACGTATAGCCAAGTCCAGGACATCGAATTCTATAAAAAGAACCAGAGCGCCGTGGATAAAGCTATCGCAGAGGGCCGTGTTGATATGACCAAGTAATTGGTCCGAGGTAGTAACTTTGGCGCTTTAGTGGCGCAAAACCACACACAACTACCAACCCCAATAAATTTAGAAAGTGATTAAAATATCATGGACAACAGTGCATTACTAGCAACTACTATTGCTAACAAAACTATCGGCTACTTTGGCAAGTACATGAACCTTGCAGCTACTGTGGCACGCGACTGGGACTACGAACCAGCAACCGAGGGCGAGGCCGTTAAGATCGGTAAGCGCGGTGCCCTTACAGCTAACACTAAAACTGCGACTGGCGACGTTACCCTACAGAGCCCTGCAGCGACTGGCGTTACTGTAACCCTCGACACCCACAAGGAAGTAACTATCGACCTTACCGACGTTACTAAAGCTAAGCAAGCTAAAAAGCTCGACATTATGGACGGCTACGCTAAAGACGCGGCTGCTGTATTGCTTGAAACTGTGGAGGACGCACTTGCTGCCCTTTACGCTAGCCTTACTGCCACTGCTGTAGTATTCGACGCTACTAGCACGGCTACTAAGAAAACTAGCCTTTTGAGCCTACGTAAGAAATTCGTAGACGCAAAAATTCCTAAGAGCGAGCAGCGATACCTCTACCTCGGTAGCCAGAGTGCTACAGAGATCATGGAGGAAGATAGCTTTACTCGCGTGGACGCAGTAGGCCAAGCTGAAACGCTTGAAAGTGGCCAGATCGCCCGCCCTCTATTCGGCTTTAAGCCATTCGAGAGCCAGAGCGTCGTAACCACTGGTACTACGACCCTCGTAGAGCACAACATTGCGTACACAAAAGACGCCTTTGTCGTGGCTACTCGCCCATTGCCAGCACCAAACAGTAACCTAGGCGTAGTAAGTAACGTAGTCGTAGACCCTGAAACGGGTATCGCGCTGCGAACTATCCTAAGCTACAACAGCAACAAGCTTGCTGAACAGCTTACGATCGACTTGCTATTCGGTGTTAAGATTTTGGACCAGCGCCGAGCTGTACCATTTAACCTTAGCTACGCAGCCTAATAGCGGTAACTGATACCAGAGGGGGCCCTTACGGGGTCCCTTTTTGGTGCTATAATAAAAGCTGTTAAGCATAAACGTAAGAGGAGAATATTATTATGGCCGAAACAAACGAACCAACTAACCAGCACGGCGACCCTTTGGACGACAGTTTTAAGCTGCTCGTAAACCCAGGCGGCCGCGTCGTAGCTGTTAATAACGATCACGCCGACGAATTGCTGGCCAGCGATGAGGGCTTTAAAGTAGCCCCTGAGGGCTCGCAAGAGGGCGACAGTATCGACGCTAACGGCGAACCCGTCCACGCGCAAAACGAATTAGTACCCCGCGGCAGCAGCGAGGAGGACGCTAAAAAGGTAGCCGAACTGCAAGGCACTCCTGAGAACGTCCGAAAGCAAGCCGCCGAGGACCCAACAAATAACACCCATACTGCCCCTAACCAGGAAAATATGGACACTGATAAAAACGATAAAGACCCAGGCGCTGGCGGCATTGGCGAAAGTAACACCGATAATGGCGACCACCCAAATACTAGCGGCCAGCCTAACAGCACCGCTGCCGACGAAAAGGTAGTAAATGGCGAGGCCTCTACTGGCAACGCTAACGAACCAGGCAAACCTGCAGAGGTCCGCGTAAGCCAGCCAGGCGACGACGCTAAGGCCGACGACGACGGCAAAAAAGCAGGCCGCTTTTTCGGACGCGGTAAAAAGAGCTAATAATGGCCACCGACCGCAGTAAGACCACCATGCTTATTAAAGAGGTGGTGGTCCCTGAGGGCAGCGGCGACGTAGTGATTAACGTAGAGGCCAAGCGTGGCGATCGGACCTATAGACTGCCTTATCATATTAAAGAGGCAAACGTAGGCAAGGTAGAGCGCGATTGGCTTATGGCCAGGGTCCTGGAGGACGTGGACGCCCTCGTAGAACAGGACGACAAAAAGGCCGCCGTTATGGCTAAGCTCGAGGGCCTAGTGGGCCACGAAATAAAACTAGACTAATAGGCACCTGTTTATCTAGCAGCAGCACCCGCAAATAGGGTGCTGTTTTTATTGCGCTAGTGCTACAATAATGATATGGACACAGCACGCGGGTATTTAACCACAGCAGAACTTACACAGTACGCCCCAGGCGTAACGGCTGCCACTGACGACGACAAAAAGGCGCTTATTGACCGTGCCGAGGCATTGCTCGATAGCTATATCGGCCACCAGGATAAAGCAGTAAATATGGAAATACGCGGCGTGGCTGTAAGTGGCGACACAGACAAGCTGCAAATGGGCGGCAATGAGGTTAATAAAACCAGCGGCGCTAACTACTTAAAGGGCTGCTCGATCGAAATATTAGACGGCACGGGCGCAGGCGAAACCCGCTTTATTAAAGACCAGACCCTCGCGGGCCTGATTACCGTAAATACAGCCTGGACGACACCACCCGACGATACTAGCTATTACCGCGTATACCAGGTGGGCAAATTGCCGCGCCAGGGTAAAGACCTTACGAATGATACCGTTAATGGCGTAAACCGCTATTTTAGGGTAATTCCTACTGTCGTAAAACAGGCCGTAGCGGCCCAGGCTGAATATATCGAGCAAATGGGCGAGGCTTACTTTACTGGCGGCGATAGCAATATGCAGAGCGAGAGCAGCGACGGCTATAGCTACACTAGAGGGGAGAATGGTACGAGCGGCAAGGGCCTTATAGCGCCTGCTGTACGTAGCCTGCTCGCTGGCAGCGGTATTATAAACCGCACAGGCGGCGGCATTATCGTATCTAATTCGATATTATGAGCTATCTAAGCACCCTGCAGCAGACCGCAACGCTCGAGCGAGTTACTGGGACCGATAAATACAGTAAGCCGCAGTACGGGGCCCCTACGACGCTTAAGTGCCGCGTAGTTACTAAGAATAAAACCAAGTACTCGAGTATGCAGGGCCGTGGTAGCGGCGGCGAGCTTAATACGATCGCTGCAGTGGCTAGGGTCCCAGTGGACTGCCTGGCTGATACTGGCGACCGCTTTACGTTTAAGGGTAAAAAATATAAGGTAGAGGCCCGACGTGAAACACCGAACCACCGCGACCAAATATTCGCCCTTAACCTGGAGCTATCGCTATGGCTGCAGACGTAAGTATAGATTTTGACGTAAGCGACTTTTTACGCAGCATAGATAAAACACTGCCCGCTTTTATTAAGGCGAGCGAAAAGGCCGAGGACGAGATCGCCGACGAGGCGCTGCGCCTGAGCCAGCACGAGGTCCCTAAGGACGAGGGCGTGCTGGAGGGGACGGGAGTATCGGACCGCGACAAACAGGGCGCTTATTTTGGCTACAATACCCCGTATGCAGCTAAGCTGCACGAGCACCCAGAGTATAATTACCAAAAAGGCCGCAAGGGTAAATACATGGAGGACCCTATTAAGCAGAACCTGCCAGTATTCCGGGGCCATTATATCGAAACCGTAAAGGGAGAGCTAAAACTATGAACATTATAAAAGCTGTGGATAAGTTACTTACTGACGGGGGTATCGACACCGCAAAAATTAAGCTAAACCGCCAGGCCGACGACCCAGTAGAGCAGGTAACTGTTTTAGATACGGGGGGTATGCCGCCAGATAGCGAAATACCAGAGGTGCACGAGCCTACATTCCAGCTGCTGATTAGAGCGGCCGATTACGACGCCTGCAAGGCGCTTGCGGACCAGTGCCGCGCTATATTGCATGGTAAGATCGCCGTAGAGGCTGAGGGCGTGCACTTTTTCTTTATTAGCCTATTAAACGAGCCTGGCAGCCTGGGCCAAAACGATAAGGGAGCCGAGGAGATTAGCGCCAACTTTGTTACTAAGGTACGGGCTGCCTAATGGCTAAAATAGAATTCCCTAAACACTTCGAGCGGGAATTTGATAAAAAACACCTGCGCGAGTGGCGCTGCAGCAACTGCCGTAAGCTGCTGGCTATGGAGTATATCCACAGCGGCAATATTGCTATTAAATGCGTATGCGGCGAGCTAAACAGGCTTATGTTTAAGTCTTTACCGCACAATGATACAATTACTACAGCAACCCCCGCGGGTGGCACGAACAATAAAGTTAAAAAGAGGAGAGCATAATTATGGCCGACGCAACAAAAATTGCACTGGGCGTATGTAATGCCACCTTTGACGGCGTAGCACTAGGACACACCAAGGGCGGTGTAGAATGTGTTTACGAGCCAGTATGGCACGACGTTAAGGTGGACCAGTACGGCGATACCGTCGTAAAAAAGCGCCTTATGGGCGAAAAATTTACGGCTAAGGTCCCACTAGCTGAGTACACGATCGCTAACCTGGGCATTGGTATGCCAGCAGGTACGGTAGTTACTGACGGCACCACACCAACTAAAAAGCGCCTGGACGTAGGTAGCAGTGCTGGAGCAAGCAGCGACGACCTCGCAGCTGTGCTTTTATTGCACCCTGTAGACGCTACGGGCGTGGAGCACGATATTACGGTCCACAAGGCAATGGTAGGCAGCCAGGTAACACTGTCGCACGTTAATGACGGCGAGCGAATTATCGAGTGTAACTTTGAGGCTATTATCGACGAAACACAAGACGACGGCGCACGCCTGTTTAGTATCGGCGACACTACCGCAGTAGCAGCCTAAGCACCAAACTAATTAGAGGGCCAATATAGAGCCCCTGCCCTCTGGGCAAAACGAGGAGAGCGCAATTATGGCAGATACGCCTAAAACAGTAGATATTACCCTGAGCGACGGCACCGAGCTTACGCTTAGCCTATTACCACTAAAATACTATGCCGACTTGCTTAAGGGCATTACTGGCACCATTAAAGACGTCGCAGAGAACTGGGACGGTATTAGTAACGACGAAATTTTAAACCAGCTACCTGACTTTATCGCTAACCACCTCGACGAGGCGGCCACGATCATTAGCGTAGCTACCCGCGGCGAAATATCTAAAAAAGATGTACTCGAAAAATACGGCCTGGCCGACGCTATCGAAATTATAGCGGCAGCGGTCCAGGTAAACGACATAGAGCGAATGGGTGAAACCATAAAAAAAGCAATGGCGGTATTCCGCAAGCCGCGGACGGGCAAGCACAGCATGGGGAGCAAGGCCTAAGCCCTGCCCAGCTCGAGCATTACCGCAAAAATTCCGCACAAATTATAGACGACTGGCTTTACAGAAATGTAGACTTGCTATGCAGCGAATACGGCTGGCCGCTGCAGCAAGTCTATTACGACGTATACCCTACCGACCTGCCCCATTTATTGGTAAAAATTGAAAAGCGGCACCGCCTGCACCTGCGCGAGCAGCTAGCGATCGCCTACAATTCGCAGGATAAAGACCTTACGCAGCAGCTATTCGACCAGCTGCAGGATAACGACGAGAGCTATATTAACCGCCCATACAATAAGGACGCCATGGAAATGTTTAAAAACCAGGTCCAGCGTAACAGGGCTTTTGCTAATTAAAAAAGCTTGTGCTAGTGCTACAATTAAGGTATGAACGGCACTAATACTAAAAGGCAAATAAATGGCATTTGAGCTAGGTAGCATAATTGCCCGTATTAAGGCCGATACTAGCGACTTTAAAAAGGGAATGGGAGAGGCCCGCCAGGAGGGGGGCCGCTTTAGTAGTGCCATGGGCGTTATTGCCACTGGCGCCAAGGTCCTAGCGGGCGCAGCGATCGTAGCAGGTACTGCCATTGGTGGTATTGGAGTATTCGGCGTTAAGTCCGCTGCAGGGCTCGAGAGCACCCACGCGGCATTTACCACCATGCTTAAGGACGGCGAAAAAGCCAGCGCCTTAATGACCGAGCTAAATAGCTTTGCCGCCAGTACGCCTTTTGAATTCCCCGAACTAGCCGACGCAGGTAAAAAGCTGCTAGCCTTTGGCTTTGACGCCAATAGTATAGTGCCAAACCTAACTAAACTGGGCGACATTAGTAGCGGCCTGGGTATTCCTATTGGCGAGCTATCGGAGCTGTACGGTAAAGCTCGAGTGCAGGGCCGCCTATACATGGAGGATATTAACCAGCTTACGGGCCGTGGTATTCCTATTATTGGCGAGCTGGCTAAGCAGTTTAAGGTAAGCGAGGGCGAGGTCCGCAACCTGGTAGAAACTGGTAAAATTGGCTTCCCTGAGCTCGAAAAAGCCGTAACAAATATGACCACCAGCGGCGGTATGTTCGAGGGTGGTATGCTGCGCCAGAGCAAAACCTTTGAGGGTATGATAAGCACCATGCAGGACAACCTGGGGGCATTTGCTCGCAAGCTTGTCGGCATGAACAACGACGGCACGATCGTAGAGGGCGGTATATTTGATAAGGTCCGCGGCGCACTCGCTGGGGTCCTGGACTGGCTGAATAAAAACGGCGATAGCGTAATTAACACCATAACGGGCATTATTAGCGTCGTAGCTGGCGCGATCGGCACGGCCGTAGACTGGATAAGCACCAACCTAGTACCCGCGCTGCAGGAGGCTGTAGCCTGGGTAGCTGAGAACTGGGGCCCAGCATTTGAGGCCTTTGGTAGCTATATGACCGATACCGTGGTCCCTGCTATCGAAACACTTGTAGAGGGACTGGGCAAGCTCGTAGAGGGCTTTAGCACTGGCAAATTTGCAGGCGACGGCTTTATGGGCTTTATGCAAAACCTAGGCGCCTACATTAGCGGCGTATTTAATACGGTCCTGGGCATACTTAAAATGGCATTTGATGTGCTATGGCCAAGCATTAAAGGCCTGTGGGACGTTATTGCTAACCAGCTACTGCCGTCGCTTATGAACCTGTGGAGCGTCCTAGCGCCCGTGCTGCTGCCTATTCTGCAGGTATTAGCCACTATTCTAGGTGCGGTAGTCGTAGGTGCCCTGTGGGCAGCTATAAACATTATTAAGGTACTCGTAGCTATATTTAGCGGCCTGGTCCAGGGTATTGCCTGGGGCATTGGCCTTATCCGTGTATACTTTGCAACCGTATGGGAAATTATTAGCCTACCATTTAGGCTGGCATTTGCCTTTATTACTGGCGGCTGGAATGGAGTAATGGACGTAATACGCGGCATACCTGGCCGAATTGTGGGCAGCCTGGGCGGCGTAGGCGAGGCTATTATGAAACCATTTAGGGCCGCGCTCGATTGGATAGGCGAAAAAATGAAATGGGCCAAGGAGCAGCTGGACAAACTTAACCCATTCCACCGTAACAGCCCGAGCCTTATAGACTGGATTACAAAAGGTACCGACGTAATTAAGGACCGCTACGGCACGCTGTACAGCGCCCTGGGCGATATGCAGGTAAGTGGAGTAGACCCAACCGTAACGGGCGACCTAGCCACCACAGCGCTAAGCACAGCAGCATACGCAAACCCAGTACCGCAAGGTGGTCCAGGCGGTGGAGATACCTATATAATTAAAATGGACGGTATACTCGCAGAGAGCCCTGCGGCACTGCGCCGAATTGGTGGCCGACTTGTAGAGAGCGTAAACGAGGAAAAACGCGCCCAGGGTAAAAAGGAATTAGGTAAATAAAATGGCCGATATGGTAATAAAATTAAACAGCGTTACCCTACCTAAGCACGCTAAGCTTAAGGAAAAGACAACGGACCAGATAGCGAAAAACCGAGCGCTTAGCGGCGAGCTTACGGTGGACTTCTGGGCCTCTATTCGCGCCTGGTCCGTAGACTTCCCTATTTTGGATATGGTGGACTGGGACACAATGCAAGCTATATACATGAGCCAGTACAGCACTGGCGATATGGTGCACCTCGAGATTATTAGCCCCGACGTAAACGTAGATACCTACGGCTATATGGGCGCACCTGAGCGTAATATCCGCTGGGGCGGCCAGGTAGCGGACAGCTTTGGCTTTGACCTCGAGGAGGCGTATGCAAACAGTTAGCCCCCTATTTACAGAGCGCACTAATAAACGGGTCCGAAAATTAGCAGCCTCTACCCAGATCGCTTTTACTAAAACGCGCAGCACCGCTACGCGATACTTTACTGCTGGCGTAAGCATGGTAGGTGGTCCCGACCCGATAGGCCCGCCGACTAACGTAGGCGATATTACAGAGTGGGACAAATATAACTATACCGATTATAGTAACCGTATTTTAAACCTCGAGGCCACCCACGAAATGGATATAACGGGCAACCTTACTATGGCGATCGCTGACGTAGAGCTCGTAAACACCGACGACATATTTACCCCAGATGTAGACCCGACGATCGGCGAATTTGTGCAGAGCCCCCACCGTCCTATTAAATTAGGCGCTGGCTTTGGCCTGCAAACTATTCCCGTATTCGTAGGCATTACCGAAAAAGCCCCGACGCTGAGCGAGGACAAAAAAACGGCCAAATTCCACGCTATCGACTTTATTAAGAGTATTAGCAGCATTAAGATCGGCCAGGGCCAGATGTACGTAGACGAACGTATCGACACCGTTATAAATGACCTGCTGATTACCTGGGCGGGCCTAAGCCCTACGCAATTCGTATTAGACCCTGGTATGCGGGCTATACCATTTATTTACTTTAAAAAAGATACCACCCTGGGCGACGCCATTACGCAACTTTGCCAGTCCGAAATGGCTACCTTTTTCGAGGACGAGAGCGGCGTGCTGCGCCTATGGAACCGCCAGCACCTCGTAAGCGGCACGACACCCGTATGGACATTTAACCGCGATAACTGCCGCGAGATTACCTACCCAGACGTAAAAAACGTAATTAACACGGTAGAGGTATTTAGCAAGGTCCGAAAAGTCCAGGCTAACCAAAAACTATGGGAATTAACGGGCGCCCAAAAAGTATCGCCAGGCGGCGAGCTCGTGCTATTCGCGGACTTTAAAGACGATTACGGCGACCTGCCAGTAATTAGCATTGACGAGCCCGACTATATCACTTTTGCCAGTACCAGCTACTACTCTACTAACCTGGCCCAAGACGGCACGGGCGACACGGGGGACGACGATATAGCCATTACGACATTTAACGAATTCGCTACGGGCTGCAAGGTGGTATTTACTAATACGGGTAGCGCTGATGTGTATATTACGGCCATGGAAATATTTGCCCGACCTGCCAAGGTAATTAGCGAAATATACCATTTTGCCCAGGACGCCACCAGCGTAGGCAAATATGAGGAGCAGGTCCACGAGATAAATAACGACTTTATCCAGAGCGAGAGCTTTGCAAAAACTATTAGCGCCATGCTTATTGCAGACCGCGCAAACCCTAGCGGGGTCCGCGAGATCGAGGTAACGCGAGGAGTGCCGCAGCTGCAGGCGGGCGACCTGGTAACTTTTGACGACGGTAAAAACAGCGGGACCTATTACATACAAAAAAAGACGACCGCCGTAGGCAAGGGCGGCCTCGTCCAGGTCCTGACGCTCGTAAAGCGCAGCATACAGAGCTACTTTACTGTAGGCATTAGTATGGTGGGCGGGACCGACGTAATTGCACCGTAGTATAATTTAAACCATTAGTGGTAAAATAAAGCCAGAGGATAATATGCCCAATATAACAGATAGCCAACTCGACGAAATGCTAAAGCAAATGGACCCTAAACTAGCGGCCCATTATCGCAGTAGCTTATCGGCCGACATTAGCGCTGTTTATTGTATGAGCGACCACTGCAAGGGCCGCCAGATTGGCGTACTTAACGCAGTGGGGCAGTGGGTAAACACGAGCCAAGCTAAAGGCAGTAAGCTTTTAAGCAGCCGCGAACGCTTTGACGGCCATTTTGGCTTTAGGTGCCGCTGCGGCAACTCGAGTATTACGAGCCCTGCCGAAACTGGCATAATTACTGGCGCCGCACCAACCCGTAGCCAGCTTGCCGAGGTATACGAAAAACAACAGAAAAACCCCGCCGACGTTACCGAGCACCGCGACGGCAGCGTAACAGTAGACGGCTTTAAGATCGAGCATATAAGGAGTAACGCGTAATGGCCCTAGATTATTTACCAAGCCCAGGCTGGGCAGTTATTTACGGCGAAACCCCTAGCGCCGACCGCTGGAGCGAATTAGGCGAGAACGACGACGCCCTGGCAACGGGTGCAGGAATTGACGACGACGCTATCCTAGCTCGCCACCTTGCCCCATTATCTGTTAAGGCTCGTAATATAAATATTGGCCAAAAAGACCAGTTTATATTTACCGACCAGACCACCACCAGTACAGGCTTTACCGACCTGGCGACGCCTGGCCCTACAGTTACTGTAGAGATCGGCCCAAGCGGCAACGCGCTAGCTATTATGAGCGCAGGACTTTATAACGGTGGTGGTAAATACGTGGGCGTGCAGCTTAGCGGTGCCAATACTGCAGCGCCAGTGCTTGACGAAAGCCTGCGCCGCGACGGCACTTCATTCGATACTATCGGCTGTAGGCAACAGTACTGGAGTGGCTTAAACCCAGGCAACACTACATTTACGATGAAATACCGAACAGCTAGCGGTACGGCAAACTTCTTTAGCCGACGATTAACAGTAATACCTTTATAGGAGAGCGCAATTATGAAATATCAAATACGACAATCTGACGATAAAAGCTTTTACTACCTGCTCGAGATTGACGCGGACAATAACGAAAAATTTATCGCGGACAATAAAAACCTAGCAGAACTAAAAAAGCACGACGCCATTAAGGGCAAAAAGGTAGACGTAGTGGGCGAGGCTGAGGTCCGCGGCACCGTCCCTGCACCTGACGACGCAAGCAGCCAGGAGTAATATGCGTAATAGCGGCCTGGCCACTCGTAAGGACGCAGTGCCATACAGGGCCACGCCCTGGAGTAGCGATTTATACGCTGTTTTTGGCACCAAAAGCGAGCCGAACCTAGCGAGCGGCCGTATTCGTTTTACCCGCCCCCACGCTGGCGAAATTGTAACGGCCAAGCTAACCGTACTGGGTACCGCGCCTATTGGAGGCACGACTAAAATACGACTTTATAAAGGCGATTTTGCAGCAGGCGGCACGCTGGCGATCGGCACGTATTCGGAGGAGCGTATAGCTAAGGACCACCTGGCATTAACTGGCCTGACCGCGCCGCTAAGCTTTGCTAGTGGCTCGCAGCTGATTATCGACGGCATAGACGTTATGCACCTAGTAACGCAGCAAGGCGACGCTGATTATAACGAGGACGGCTTTATACTGGGTATTGAGGTAGTAACCGTAAACCCTACTACTTTTTTGCAGCGTGCCGTTAAGCTCGATTGCACCGTGCAAATGGGGGTATTATGAGCAATAGCGGTATGTGCGTATTAAATAGGCCTGACGCCATGCAGGAGGAGCAGGACGCTTACCTGTTTTTTGTATATTGCGGTGGTAGTGGTGGCGGTGGCTGTGTATTGCCGCTAGGCATTACTGGCGTTACTTACCCTGTGCGGGTCCCTAAATTTATTACGAAAAATACTAGGCTTATATTCCAAAACCCCGAATTTGCGGGCATACGTATCTATAGCGACGGCGGCCCAAGCGGTCCCTGTGCTAATAGTATTGGCGCTGAGGTAGGCTTTTATATGGCGCTGAGCGTGGACGGCAACCTTACGGGGTCCGAAATAATAGAGCAGGGCGTGCACCTTATTGGCGAGGGGCCCTATGAGATCGAATTTAAAGAGCTGAAAATACCCCAGCCAGTAAACCCATTGTGGGAAAATAAAATATACGTACACCTCTACTGGGGCAATACAGGCTATATAAATGGCGCTGGCGCGGTCCCGAGCGATACCACGCTTAAAATTACTAAACACGATTACGAGATCGAGCAATAATATGAGCATAAGCACTAAAGTCCACTGGTACCCACACACGCTGCGTAGCGTCGCTATGGCAGGTAATAACCTGTGCCAGGATAAAGCATTTTTCTACGTGGTCCCGCCAAGAGAGGCCCTAACGATCGAGAACCTTTACCTACACCTTAAACTGACATTTGACGCGGCCGTGCCTATTGGCGATCGTAAGCTGCAGTATATCGGCATTTGCGACGAGATACCGCTGCTAATTACCCAGGACCCTAACTATTTTAGAAAATTAGACCTTAATATGGCTGCAGACCCCGTTACTCGCAAGCTCGAGCTACGGCTTAATTTAACGAGCCTGCTAAATAAAGAAAATGCGGGCTGGCGCGATCGCTTTGAGGAGGGTACCGACCTTACCTATATCATTATAAAAACTGTGGATAACACCCGCGGCATAAGTAATGTTGCTACAATAGATTTATGCAAGGCAGACGCACTATATACTACCCAGGGAATACGGTAGAGGCGCCCCACCCCAGCGAAAAAAACCGCCGCAAGCGGGAACTGCTGGCCAAGGCACCGAACGTAGACCCGACTAAAATAATGGCCGACGAGCCTAAGATTTGCTGCACCAGCCAATGCGTATGGTGCGGGGTAGATTTTGAGGGCTTTAAAGCTATCTGCAACCGCTGCACCTGCTGCCAATACTGTGGCTGTGTAAGTTATAATGCGGTCCGCTGCCATACCTGTAACAATGAGCTGCCCGACGACATGAAACCGCCGACAACTATACGCCGTATTGTAGTCGCTTAGAGGGTGTTACCAACAGATAAAAAAGTGTTACAATAACCGTATGCACTATAGGCAAAATAAACACCCACGAAACGCAAAACTAGCGACATATATTACTGCTATTGTTAGTGCCTGCCGTATAATGAGAGTATGCAAGCATATGCAGTTAGGAATATTCGGAATATGAGCGTACCGCAGCTGCCCGACGGCGCTATTATCGGCATTGTTACTGGTATTTTCGGCTTTTTGGCGTTAATACCTGCCTACCTTATAAATAAACGATCGGCACGCCGCGACGACTTTAATGCGGCGCAGCTAGCAAATACTAAAGCTTTTGAGGCTTTAAATAAATTGTATGACGAGCAGAGCAAGCGCCTGGACGAGGTTAGCGCAGATAATAAGCATTACCGCGAGGAAAATGCACGCCTGCTACACCGAAACGAAAAACTAGAGGACGAAAACCGCGGCCTATTAAAAGAGAACACTGGACTTAAAAGCGACGTGGCCGACCTTACGAAACGCGTAAAAGTCCTAGAGAGCGCTAAAGCTTAATGGCTGACGATACTAAATTCTGGGCGCGGTCCCCTATTTATATCGTTATTTGCGTACTGCTGGGCTTTGTTATTGCTGGCCTATTGGCCCAAAATACCCAACTTAAGGCCGACCTAAACGAGGTAAAAAGCGAGCAGCGAGAGCAGCAAGCTAAAACCGAGGACGTACAGCGGCAAGCTGATCGTATTATTGCGTACCTGCGCTGCATTAGTCTTACGCCAGTAGGCGAACGGACCGAGGAGCTAGTAAATAAATGCCTTAGCGAGGACCTACCCGCGCAGCCTAAAGCCGAGGGGTCCACAGGTGGTACGAGTTTTTTAGTCCCAGCCCCACGCGGGGGCAGCTCGCAGCAACCTGGCAATTCTAACCAAGCGACACCCGCTAACCCTAGCAACCAGAATAACGTCGGCGGTAATTCTAATACTGGTGGAAATAATGGAATACCAGACCAGGACAACGAAAACACTAGCGGCTTGCTTACCCCCGTTATAAACCCGCTTTGTGTAAACCTTACGCCACGTATTTGTGGTACACTAGGCTTATGATAAGCCGACCAAATATAGTAAGCAAAATTGGCATAGTCCCAGATACTAACCATGGTGGCCGCCGCCCAGCACGTCCTACCCATATTACGGACCACCACGTAGTAGGCGACGCAGGGGCTGCCTTAGCTGAGGCCCAAAAGCCCAGCCGCCAGGTAAGCTTTACCTATACTATTGCTAGCGACGGCACTATATACCAGGCACTCGATAATATGATAATTCCGTTTACCGACGGTAATTACTCGAGCAATAAAATTAGCCTTACGATCGAGCACGCGGGCGGCTTGCCTAGCGTACCGTACACCGAGGCAATGTATCGCAGCAGTATACACCTGCACGCCTGGCTGCGGCAGGAATTCGGTATACCTGAGGGCAATATTCGCAGGCACCGCGACGTAAGTATTAACCCTACGGCCTGCCCTGGCGGCCTGGACGTAGAGCGTATACGTAGAGAGAGTACTAATTTATTAAAAGGGGACGATATGACCAAAATAGACGAGGAGGGGGTCCGAATACTCGCAGTAGGCGTGCTAAACCGACCCGAACCACTAACGACAACACCAGACCTGCGCGGCCACGTAGGCGGCGACGCGCTGGCTAAGCTTAAAGAATTCTGGTATAGCCCAGAGGGTAAAGCGGCTAACGCCTGGCAGCAAAAAGCGCCTGGCCTTATCGCTGAGCAAGCCCGCACGATCGACGAGCTAAATAAAAAGATCGCTGACCTAGCGGACAACCCAACCGAGGAGCAATTTGCCGAGGTGCAAAAAGCTGCTGCAGAGGCTGAAAAAGCTAAGGCTGCCGCAGAGGACGCCCTGGAAAAACTACGCAACCAGGTAGAGCAGGACGTCGCAACGGGTAACGCGTTCACTCGCTGGATAGGCGACCAGTTAAATAAAATATTAGGAAAGGGCTAAAGATCATGGCACTAATAAACGATAAAGCAGCATTTGTAGAGGCACTAAAAGAATTAGGCCGCCTCGTAGTTATTGCAGCAATTAGCGCCGCACTCGCTGGAGCTACTGCGGTAATTGGCTTATTCGAGCCTACGACTGCAGCCATTGCTGGCGCAGTCCTAAGCGTCGTAGTAAAGGCCTGGGACAAATACCTGCACAAGGCCGACAACGGCATAAAAACTGGCTTAACAGGCTTTTAATTATGCAGGGTGGGCTCGAGCGCTTACCCTGCGACCCAAGCAGCCCCTGCCCCATTCGAGAGAGTGCGCGGGGCTGCTTTGAGGACGTACACCACCGACAATGGCCACGGGCTACTTATGAGGCCCTGGGCGCTGTAGCGGTGGCATTTAGGGAACTGCCAGAAAATAAAGACCGACGCTGCAGGAACCTGCACAATATAGAGCATGAAATTAGCGAACCGCCGACGGTCCCAGCCCGCGAGCTTATGCTGCTGGCGATCGAGGAGGCCCTGAACACAGACCAGGTAAGCTATAGCAAAACAAAAATGCGTAAAATATTCGGAAATACTGGACGGCCATAACGCGCTTATGTTATTGTGTCTATGAGGTAGATTATGGGAGGTGTTACCACCCATTAAAATAAAACGATCGGACGGAGATATGCGCCAGGAACTTACAACTAAACAGATTAACCGCCGCAAGTGGGCTAAGCGTATTGCCTTAGTACTAGCGGCATTTACTGCAGGCTATTTGGCTTGCTACGCCTGGGGCTTTTGGCTACTATACCAGGCCTTAATGCAAGCCTGTGAAAATGGTATGTTTATCTGCACCTAATTCCCTCGAATTCGAGTAAATTAAAACACCCCTGCGACTACGGGGTGCTTTTTTTATTTAAGATTACGTATTTATTTTGCAACTTATTTAAGGTGGAGTTTTTCGAGAAAATTCGAGGAATGTACAAGCCCGCCGCGCCGCCCACTCGCCAAGCTACTATTAGAATAGCACAAGCGTTTTAACGTAGGCCTAATTTTGCCGTGCACGCTGGCCAAGCGCCCCAGCCTTGTACGGCCTGAGTTTTTATAGCTATCTCGATCTGCTGCTCGCGGGTGGCCAGGTGGGCATTAGGAGCGTATGCGCCGCCGCCAAAACCTAACCAGGTGCTCGTAGTAAATTGCAGGCCACCATAAAAGCCATTGCCCGTATTTATTGCCCAGTTACCTGTAGCCTCGCACTGCGCTAATTTATCCCAAACAGTAGAGCCCGACGAAAAAACCCCAGCACTAGGCTGGGGTGTATTTGCAACGGCTATACGTTTAGACTGGGCCGCCTGAGCGTCCAGTTTTGCCTGGAGCTTGCCGTTAAGGTCCTGTATTTGCTGCTTATTGGCAGCGTCCTGGGCCTTTTGCTGCTCGATTAGGGTATTTGCACCCTCGAGCTGCTTTTGCAAGTCCTGAGCTTTTAAATTGGCCTTTACCGCGTCCTGCTGCGCGTCGCTGCGCTGCTCGCGGGTAGTATCCAATTCGCTTAATGTACTTTGGTAGCTATTGACGGTGGCGAATGTACCAATGCTTAGTAATATTGCTACTGCTATGCCAATTAGCAGGTGTTTACGATTTAATATGATCGTGCCCTCCTTTGCCATTGCGGCTTTACTATTATACCAAACCTTAAGCAGCACGAATTATCCCCCGACCCCTTACAGTAGTAGCGCTGGAGTATTCCACAGGCTTGTCCACAGGTTATGCACAAGCATAATAAACTCGAGCTTGCCGCAAACAATTCCAGCCGCTATATTAGGTAGTGCCGAGCAATACGAACCATTGCGAGGCGGGAAAACATTAAGCCTAAACTGGCGTGCTTTAGCTAGCATTGCCGCCATTTTTAGGCCCTATAAAAAACTAAAACCGCTACACGGGTAACGGCTAGCTTTTGTATTGTAAGAGATTGCAATACGAACCAGTTACCAGTATAGGGGCCAGAACGGGGTAAAGCAAGTGCGAAACAATCAAGACAATTGGCAACTGCCAGCTGAGGGAAAAACCAAAAAAACACAATTGACAACTGACAATTGTAGGGCCAGTGCCGACGAGGTAGACTACGTAATAGAGCAAATTAGCGACCTTATTACCATGGAGAGCTTAAAGCCCTGGTACTGCAAGGCAGTATATGCCCTGGGCCGCGAGCGAGTGCTGCGAATGGCTAGCACGGCGCGATCGGACGGAAAAGTGCCCGCCAAATTCTTTAGCTTTATGATAAACCGAGAACTAAAAAAGCACCGTGCTGCGGAGATGCGCCAACCCAGCACGGTACTGTCCTAATTCTACTATAGGCCTGTGGAAAACTTAAGCATTAAAAAGTATTGCATAAATAACACAAGCGAGTATAGTAGATAACACAAGCCAGTTAAATAAACGGAGAAAATGCGCCATGAACCAAACACTAACCAAACCAGCTATAAAAAGCAGTGAAAACTTTTTCACTAAAGACGACACAGGCATGGATATTGCGGCAATGAACCGCACCATACGCCTAATAATGGGCAGCGGAATGGCCCAGGATATTAAGCGACCACTAGACCTAGCGGCCCTACGAGCTGATTACCGTAACCATAAAATTAAGCTGCACAGCGGCGGCCAGATTGAGCGCTTTATTACGCCACCTGCCCTACACCGCTTTTATGTGCCAGTGCTTATTAGTCGCACCCTAGCGGACCCATTAAAGCCTAGCCGAGCTATCCAGTTTTTTGTCCAGGTAAAAGCCGACGACGCACTTATGGCCGCACACCTCGCTGGCTCGATCGTGAAACACCAATGGGCTACACCACGCCACAGCATTAACGTAAGTATTGCGGGAGTAGTAGAATTATGAACCCTATAGCAATATTTGAGGAGCAGGTTAAAAAAGACGAAAACGACCAGGTGCAAGATGTACGCGGCTGGGTAGGTCCCGAGGAGGGCATAACGATCGCGCAGCGCGACGAGCAGGGTAATAAAACTGGTGTAAGCACTATGGAATATACCCGTTATGCTGATTACCATATCCAGGTCCGCGACGGCCGCCTAAGCTACTGGCGTATCTGCTTTAGAGATAGCGGTATTATCCACGTATACGAGGGTAAGGGCGATAAATGGCCAGGCATGGAGCTCGAGGGTAGCGGTGCCGCTGGCATACTACGAGTGGCCCAGATCATTAACGCCGTTATGAGCCTGGCAGTTACTTACTGCGACGATCGCCTAGAAAAGCAAGTCGCGTAAAAAAGCACAAGTAAAATACTCGCTTGTGTTATACTAAGTACATAACCATTAAGGAGATTGCGCCCTATGGCTAAAGCCAAAACAACTAAGAAAAAGACCGAACCCGTAGAGGGCGAGGTGGTCCAGGACGACGCTGCACAAGCGCCAGCACCAGACGACGTGCCAACTACCCAAACCGACACGCCCGACCCAGATACTGAGATATTAACAACCGAGCAAGAGATCGAGCGGGCCCGCGAGCACGCTAAAGAACTCGAGAGCGCCCTAATTGCCCACCCAGGCATGGAGGTGGTCCCTGGAGTTACTACGGACCAGCTTAAAATGGCCCTGAGCTCGCAAACCGAGCAGCGCGTGCTTATTAAGCAATTTATCCAGCACCACCTCGTAGAGGGTGTAGACTTTGGCCGTATTCACGTAGTAAAAAACTGCGATAACCAATATAGCTGCCAGAATAAATACCACTTCGGCAAGGATATGCTATTTAAGCCTGGCCAGGAAAAGGTATTTAGCCTATTCGGCATTACTAGCGAATTGACTAAAGACACCGAAACCTACGAAATGCTGCCAGATACCAAAAATATGGTGGCCTATAAGTGTATTGCCAAGCGCGGCGATACCGTCGTAGCAGAGGGCCGTGGTGCTGCAGTCGTAGGCGATAACCGCCGCGACGTAAACAGCACTATTAAGATCGCCGAAAAGCGGGCCCGTATGGACGCCTGCCTAGCCCTAGGCTTTAGCGAATACTTTAGCCAGGACCTCGACGACCCCGACTATGCAGGGCAGCGCCAGCAGGCTAACGAACGCGCAGCCGCTGAGCTCGCAGCAAAACACCCAGAGCAAATGCCAGAGCCGCCTAAGCCTAAACTGCCAGGCGACGACCTTGCGCCGCGCCCAGCTATGGAGCTTGCGAGCCAGGAGGAAAAGGCCGAACTCTATAAGGCGTTCCTAAAAGCTGGCCTCGATAAAGACGAGCAGCTGGAGGTCCTAGCCGTAAACGGTATTACCGACGCGCCAAATATGACCAGCGGCATGGCTCGCGGAATGATCGCTAAATTAAACGATAACGCCTTTAAGCGCCCCGAGCCTAAAAAGTCCGACGACGTAGTGATTACCGATATAGACGACGCGCCTATAAATTTTGATGATATACCAGAGGATAGCGGCACCACCACACCTGCAGCTACGCCGACTAAAACCCCAGAGCTCGTGCCTATCGACGTAGACGACGAGCTTAAGAGCTGGATAGCTGAGCAGCTGGCCGAGCTGAACCTAAACGCCCGCGGCCTAATGTGGTACAAGCGCCAAGTTACCAGCAAACCTTTTGGCGACCCGCAAAAATGGACCGATCACGAATGGCGCAAGGCTTACGAGGTCCTGCAGGATATACTCGACGTTAAGCTCGATGTAGACGAGGGCTACTTTAAAAGCGACGACGAGCTTAAGGCCGACGTAGATAAAACAGCTGTGGAAAAAGTAGCCGATATGTTCCCTGGCGCAGTAGTACTGCCTGTGGATAACTCTACACCAGCAGCCCCTGCTCGTGCCGTACCAGCCAATGGTGGCGACGACGATATAGTAACTAACGAGCCCCCAGCTGACGCGACGGGCCCAGTACAGCAAACCGTTACCGACGATCGCCCGCGCACCGACGGCGACCCTAGGGACATTTAGGAGGTAAAATAAAAGCATGGCCGAATTAACCAGAGGCGAAAAAGCCAAACAAACCCGTATAGCCCGTATTGGCCTGGAGGCATATAAAGCCGAGCAAGCGAATAAAGGCAAAAAGGGCGGCAGTAATTCCGTAGGGCAGTTTAAGGCTAACCCGAAAATTGCTAAAAAAGCGGGCAAGCGCAGTAAGCGCCTGCCCCGAGCATTTACCAAAAGCAGCACTGGCGACCACTTCGAGGAGCACGGGGACGAGCAAATTAAGCCGACCGAGCCCATGACGGACGACGCCGTGGCTGCGATCGACGACGCTATTAAGGACATAGAGGAAACACAGGAGTAAATTATGCCCAAGGGACCAAATAACAAACCGCACACCGTTTTATTGCCAGGCGGTAAAAAGATTAAATTTACTGGACCAGAGCAAGCAGCTCGGGTTAAGTACCTTATCGGCTATATGGACCAGACGGCTGCGCTGCACCCAGGTATTAGCCTGGAGGAAATGATGGCCTTAATGGCCGAGGACACTAAAAAAGCGATCGCCGCAGTGCTTAAGATCGAGGAGGGTATGGCCGACCGACTACGCGAGGAGGAGGGCCGCCCTAAAGTAAGCAAGTCCGTAAAGGCTGGAGGTCCCAATGGCTCGACCAAGTAATATATTTTTTAAAGGCCTGTACCAGCTGTGGCTCGTGCCAGACGACGATAGCGACGCCGACCTGCAAATACTGGGCGCCTATGACGACCTAGCCCAGGCTATGCTCGCTAAGGCCGCCGCAGAGCAGGGAATTACTGACGATAGCATAGTAGAGGTAACTAAGCGCGTAGACGTATTTACCCACTACGAGGACGTAAGCGGCACGGTAAATGGTACCGCGCAGAATAGGAGCATAGGATAATGGCGACCCAGCGACGATATTTTTTAAACTATACGAGCAAGGTACCTGCTATGCAGAGTATTGCCGAGATTAGCCAAATGCTCGCCAAATTCGGTGCCCAGAAAATAATGCACGATTACGACGACCAGGGGAAAATTAAAGCCCTAAGCTTTGCGCTGCAGCTCGAGGATAACCTAATATTTTTTAGGCTACCGACCGAGTGGCGCCCCGTGCAGCAGATCATAGCCGAAATACGCAAGGGTAATACTAAGCTGAGCCGCGACGTGCTTACCGAGGACCACGCCTATAATGTGGCCTGGCGCGTCGTAAAAGACTGGATAGAGGCGCAGCTGGCCCTACTTGAAACGAAAATGGTAACGCTGCCGCAGCTATTCCTGCCTTATGCCGTTACTGCCGACGGTAGCACGCTATACGAACGTATTGCACAGCAGCCTGGGCTGTTCCTGGGGGCGGGTAATGGCCAGTAGCGACCAAAACCCATATGCGGACCCTAAGGCTAAAATATACGGGCCTGAGGTGCTTAAAACGCTCGATTATGACGAGCTGCGCGAAATTATGGCAGCCCACGGCGAGGGGGTCCTGGCCTACTTCGATAAAACACACGAGGAGGGCCAGCCTGTGGATAAGTGGACCGACGAGGATAGCCTGAGGCTTATAAATACCCGTATCGGCCGCACCAAATTAAATAAGATACGATTACGCCAGAATGTGAATAAATTAAAAGGATATTTTAGGAGATAGCGCCATGACCGAAAAGCCAAAAGTAAGTTTATCTGTAACGAGCCCCGACGGTAAAGTGCAGAAAATTGCCGACGATATTAACAACCTGAGCCCAGAGGCGCGTAAGATCGCTACGGGCATAGTAGATACCCTGGCGGCAGCACACGGCGCAGCCTTTGAGCCTGTGGACGTATTCCAGTGGGCCAATAATACCGACGCCTTTAAAAACGAGCTAGAGCTAGAGCTATTTGTTTTTAATAAAAACCTAACGCCGTACTCGCTGCAGATCGGTCCAGAGCTTAAGCATAAAATGCTGGCGCTGTTCGTATACGACATTATTAACACGGTGGCTATGGGTGGGGGCACTGGCCTGCAGGTCCGTAATTACGTGGAGGCTGCAGCCGACGACCTCGCAATACTCGAAATTAGTAGCGAAAAGCAGGAGAGCCGCCGCGCCAGTACTGTTTTATGGCTTATCGAAAAAGAGCGCCACGACATTATCGAATTTAACGAGGCCGAGCATGACTATAAACGCCTTAAGGGTATGGTCCTGCGCTGCACAGCGCCAGGCGGCAAGGTATTCCACGTATTTAAGCAGTTTAAGGCTACTGCCGCGGTCCAGGGCGGTAAAGACTTCGTGCTGCAAAAAGACAAGCTGCAGCAATTTACCCAGGACCTAGCATTTAAGATCGACGCCAGTAACCAGGTCCTAGCTGTGGATAACACGCTATTTATATTTAGCCAGAGCAAGTACGAGGCCCTATTTGATACCAAGCCCCACACGATTGCCCGCGCTAACGAGAACGGCCGCCAGATCGACAAGCTATTTAAGCTTAGTATGCCCCTAGTGGTCCCAGAGATCGCTATTATGGCCCAAGGCGATAAGGCAGCTACTAAAAAGCTGAGCGAGGTAAACCCGCACCTTATGAGCCAGGAGGAGGTAATTAACGCGGCCGACGAATTCGCCATAGAGCTTATGACCGACGACACGGGCGCTATTATCCTAATGGACACCAACGACGTTAAGGTATTCCTGGACATTTTGCTCGACAACTTCGTGCACGGCTCGACTGGTATACCATACGTGGCTAAGACTAAAAAAGAGCTGGAGCCGCAGGAGTAATGGCTTACACAGGACACCACAACAGGAAAATGCCCGACGGCTCGACCATTATAGAGTGGCTTAAGCCGACCGTAAAAGACGAGGCTAAATTTTATGGCATTGAAATGCCCAGCGACGAGCAGATCGCAATAGTGCTGCGTAGCGCACGTATGCACCACCTTATGGAGCACGCGGCAGGTTATGATACTAGCGAGCTCGGTAAACCCGACGAGGTAACTAAATACTGGCCACTCGAGAGCAGCATAGGGCGCTTTTTGCGCGACGCCCCACTCGAATTATTGGACCAGATAAATATAGGCGATCGGCGGGACCGAGTAGAGCCTCTACCGCCTAAGCAGCCCACACTGGTAGAGGTAAAAATAGCCCTCGCACTTATTGCAAACCATTACGGCAAGGACGAGGAGGCATTTAAAGAGCAGGCGCTAAAACTAGCCGAGCAGCTGCAGTATACGGCTAATGGCGAGCTAACTATGTATATTTACGCGCAAATGGGCCTAACTAATACATGGGTGCCGCAATAATGGCCGATATAAACGATAAGCTGCTTAAGGTAATTGCCTTAGCTAAGCATGGCATAGGTGGCGAAAAAAGCGCCGCTATTGCTACCGCTAAGCGTATTTGTGCTGCACACGACCTGGACTATGACGAGGTAATGGGCGAGGCTGAAACTGCCAAGGTCCGCGAGTACGTGCTAGATATTAAATGGCGCAATAAGCTCGAGGAGGATATGCTGGCCCAGGTATGTTTAAAATTTGCCTGTACGCCTGAGCACCCCGACCTGTTTTATAATACTTACCGTAAAGTCTATATCTATAACACCACTGCCGCTAAGCACCTCGAAACGATTAACGCCGCTAGCGTATACCTGCACCAATTCCGTAAAGAGCGTAAAAAACTCGAGCAGGCTATACTGGGGGCATTTTGCCAAAAGCACCACCTCTACCCTACTAACGAGGTATATAATGCACGCCACCCAGAAAAAGCTAAGCAGATCGGCGACGGTAAAATAGATGTGGACGCCGAATTTAAAAAGATCGAGGAGGCCCGCCGACGTATGGCGATCGCTGAGGGTATGGACGACGTAAACCTGCACAAGAGCATAGGGAGTGGCACGTAATGGCATTAGACGATTACCATGCTGGCCCTAAGCGCCGCAAAAATCTGACCCGAATAGACGAGGACACCGTACACCTGCAGGCTGTGCAGTACCTGGGGCTGCGCTACCGCGATACACCCATTAGGACCGACTACGCGGCAGGCTTAGGCCTTAATAAGGTCCAGGCACGTAAGCACGCCCGCCTGCAGGGCAATACCCGAGCATGGCCCGATATACAAGTCGCACACGCCCGCCCTATTGGCCACGGCTACAATAACGAGTATTGGTACCACGGCCTATTTATCGAATTAAAAGCACCCGACGTAGAGCTATTTATGCGTAGGGACGGCAGCACAGTACGCCAGGGCGATAGCAAAATTAGGCTTAAAGGCGACTGGGCTAACCTACACTACGAGGAGCAGGCCGAAACTCTAGCCAGGCTGCGCGAGCAGGGCTATTGGGCCGACTTTGCCGTAGGCTTTGACGAATTCCAGGCGATCGTAGACGACTATATGCGCGGCCATAAAATGGTGGTCCGTTATGAGCTCGGTATGGACCTAAAAGACCGCCAGGCTGCTACCGTGCCAAATGCTACACCTTTTTAAAGCTAGTGCTATAATTAGCTTATGACACAAAACAGCGAACCAAAACACGCAGTAAAGCAAGGGGTGGCATACCACACCGTAGACGACGTACTGACCCGCAACTATGTTAGCCTGGGCGGTAAGCGCGTTTACGTATTCGGTGCTAAACTAGGCGACGAGCTTACCAAGGCGCAGGCTAAGAAAATGGCCAAACCACCAAAAGCTGCACCTGCACCTGTGGATAACTCTACCGAGGAATAGGGCCATGCTAGTGCTGGCCCTATATGCTACAGGAATTAACCCCGCCCTAGCGCGGGATAATTTGCTTGTGCACAATATGCTAACTGCAGCAATGAGCCGAGTAGATAGCCGTATTACGAAATATAACGAATTTACCCGCGAGCGTAGCGGGCTTTTTGAGGTATTTGCTGACGACGAGGACGTGCTACTGACCTACCGAGCGCAGCGCAATGGCGATATTTACGTAATGATAACCGACTATAACGGCAATGACGTAAAGCCCGCACTAGATGTAATTGTGGATAACTTACGCCCTAAGCAGCACGATTGCAAAATATTGCTAAAAAAGGGCATTGACGAATTAACACAAGCGAGTTAAATTAGGAGAGTAACCAACCAACAAAAGGAGATATGCGCCATGGGTAACACCAACAAAACACAAAAACAACAATTTAAAACTATGTTTAGCGAGCTATTTGCTAACTTCGATAAGGGCACGAGCCAATACGGCCGCAACTTTGTCGTAGCAATTTGCTGGGTAGGATATTACACCGCTGCATTTTTCGCAGTGGCGCTTTTTATACCTGGGCTAATATTTAAGGCTGCTAAGATCGCAGTAAAAGTAACCAGGGAGGGGAGGGCTTAGGCCACAATGAAACAGTGTTTATTCTGCTACGAAAAATTAAACGATCGCGCAGCTGCTATACGCCATTTAGAGGTAGCACACTCGCTAATTAAGGGCGCGGTCCCCCAAGAGGGCAACCCAGGCGACTTTTACCAGCCAGAGGGCTGTAGTAACTGGCAACCTGGCGACAAACGCTGCAGGTGCTGTAAGGGCTCGCTACGTATGAACTGGCATAGCCTGAGCCCCGCGCTCGTGGACCTATTAGCAATAGCTGGGCGACGAGTTAAGGAGCAGGGCGGCCTAAATGAGATACACAAGCGGGACCTCGAGCTAAATACTAGCCAATACGGCAACTTCCAAAAACTGCGCTATTTTGGCCTGATTACCCACGTAGACGACGAGGGGACCGCCTGGCTTATCACTAGGCAGGGCTGGAGCTTTTTGCGGGGCGACTGGCAGGCTGCAAGCCGCGTACAGACGTACCAAAACCGAATAATGCAACGGGACCCGAAAAGGGTAACGGTCCACGACGTAATGCGTAAACGCGACCAGGTGGACTATTGGCCGAGTGCTAGCGACTTTGTATTTGAACTGGCGAGCCCGCAGCTGGGCCTAGCTTTATGAACGGCTTAGGACGCGCAGCGCAGAGCATGGTAGTAGAGCTCGAGCGTTATAATATTAACGTGTATATGACTGCCTACCGCGTAGAGTGGATAACTAAGCAGGGTAGCTTTGAAATGGAGCTAAAGCGCTGGCTGCCTGCCTGGTGGTATCGCCGCCAATTACGCAAACTAATTAAGATCGCTAAAAAGTACGAGGGAGCGCTGTAGCATGGAGATATTTATATTTATAGCTGGGGTATTTTTCGGCGCAGCAGGTATGTTTATATTGTTTTTCTGGCTGGGGTCCTCTGATCGTTTTAAACACCTCGACGGCAGCAACCCCAACCTATACCACCCGCAGCCGCTATGCACTGACGGCCATAAATGGTGCGAGGAGCACGCTAAGCAAGGTAAGTACCACTGTACTAATTGCCCATACGTACTGGTCCAGGGGTAATGCTATGGGCGAAAATAAGGGGCATGGCAGCTACGAAACTGGCTGCGCTAATAAAGATAAGCACCGTACTAAGGTGGCTGCAGATAACCAAGCCATTAAAAGGCGTGGCGCTGGCGCGGTAAGAGGCGCCAAAAAACTACACCCATACCACTGCGAATTTTGCGGCTTTTGGCACGTAGGCGGCGATAACAGGGCTAGGCGTAAGCCTTATAAACGGACTAAAACCCGCCGCCAGTGGTAAAATGAGCTTATGGCAAACTCTAAAAAAGGCAAGGGTAAAAAAGAGGCTAAGCCCGCTACGATCACTAGCGCCTTAGTCCCGACCCGTAAGCATGATACACACGGCGAGCCGCAGGGCCGCCCTAATGCAATAACAGAGGAGGTGCTGGCCATTTTACGCGAGGCTTTTCTATTAGGCTGCGACGACGTAGAGGCTTGCGCCCTGGCTGGAATTAGCCCAGCTACGTTATATAACCACCAAAAAAATAACACTGAGTTTTTAGAGTGGAAAACCGCACTTAAGCAAAACCCGTTTTTATTAGCCCGCCGCACGATCGTAGAGAACCTGCGCCGCGACCCTGACTTTGCTATGAAATATATGGAGCGCAAGAAATTTAAGGAATTCGGACCCAAGGCCCACCTATACGTATCGCCTGAGGACGACGACAAGCTCGAGGACGAGGATAAAGACGTTATTAGCGCCGCAATGGCTGAGCACTTTAAGCACGGGCTAAAGCGCACCAAACAGGCCGACGTAGTAGACGTGGAGCCGTAAGCATGGCGGTCCCTAAGATATTCCAGGACATCGTAGACCAGTACGGCGAGCCTGCAGCTAAAAAGCACTTACGTAAATACTTTGCCCAGCCAGAGAATATACCCGCTTTTGCTATGCTATTCCACGCCCACGTACCGACATACCCGCCAGACTTCCACCTCGAAATACTGCAACTCTATACCAATACCAGGGGGCACGTAGGCGGTGCTGCCCCGCGTGGCTTTGCCAAGTCCACTACTACCTCGGTAGTGTATTTAGCATGGCGCACGCTGAACGCTACTAGCCGCTTTAGCCTACTGATCGGCGACACCTGGAGCCAGGCGGTCCTGCACCTTGCCTCTGTAAAAGACGAATTCGAGGAGAATACCGTACTTAAATGGCTATATGGCGACGTTATGGGCCCGCAGTGGAGCGAGGACGAGATTATCGTAATGGGCACCGACGAAAAGGGGAACGTAAAACAGTGTAAGATTATGGCCCTGGGTGCTGGGCAAAAGGTGCGCGGGCTTAAATTTAAAAACTTCCGCGTGCAGCTAATGATATGCGACGACCTAGAGAATGACGAGGCTGTACAGAACAAGGAACGCCGCGAAAAACTACGCCGCTGGCTAGTACGTGCTGCCCTGCCTGCGATCGACCGCCAAGTGGGCCGCTGTATTCTGATTGGTACAATGCTGCACAAGCGCAGCCTGCTATCGGCTATCGTATCTAAGGAAAAGGAATTTAGTAGCTGGACCACGTTTTTATATAGCGGTATTAAAAAAGACGGCCAGAGCCTGTGGCCTGAGCTGTACAGCACCGAGGAAATATATGCCTGGAGGGACGACCCGAATAACCCTAACTATATTGGTGCCGTAGCCTGGGCCCAGGAAATACAAAACAAACCACTGGCCGAGGGGCAGCAGATCGTCCAGGAGGAATGGCTGCAGAGTGTTTACAGCCTAGGGGCGCACCTTATCGCACACCAACAGCGTACACAGCTTGCCGACCACCTCGTACTCGACCACTGGCTAGATACCTACTTTAGTACTATTAGCGGCTCGGTGGACCCTGCAATTAGTGAAAAGCAGACGGCCGACTGGTGGACTATGGCGACGATCGGCGTAACGAAACACTGCCCTATTTGCCCAGGCGGTCCTGCGGGCCATGTGGTCCAGCTTGATATGCTGCGTATGCGCGAGAGCGACCCAATGAAACAGGTAGACGCTATACTCGAGAATTACCAGGAATGGCAGCACCGTAAGCTACGTATCGAGGCTATCGCTTTTCAGAGTGGCCTATTAAAGCTCGTAAAGAACCGCGGCGCCACCCAGGGTATTTATCCACCTATAAAGCCGTACCGCCCAGCCCAGAGCAAACGAGCCCGCGCCATTGTGCACGCTGCCCTATTTAGTGGCGGCATGGTCCACCTGCGCCGCGACCACCCGCTATACCAGGAATTTTACGACGAAATTGTGGAATTCCCGCAAGGCGATCACGACGATATGTTCGATAGCTACATGAGCGCTGCAGACGTGGCGCTGCGACGACGCCCGACGGTCCAGCAGAGCGACTAATTTAGGGAAATAAAATTTAAAGCATTAGTGCTACAATTATGGTATGGACAATAAGGCTATAGTATTCCCTTACAAAAACGCACAGGCTCGCCTAAATAACTACTCGAAATACGATAAGTTATTCGACGGCAAACACTTCGAGGCTTTTAGCATTGAAATTAACAGCCTGCAGTACACCCAAAACTATGCCAAATTGAAATACGTAGCCGTAAACTTCGCGGGCCTAATTAGTAAAGTTAGTGCCGATATGCTAGCGGGCGAGCCTATAGTGCTTACTGGTAGCAATAAAGAGCAAACCGAATGGCTTAAAAACCTCGCCTTTGAGAACTCACTACACACCCAACTATACGAGAGCGCCCTAAAGAACAGCGCCCGAGGCGACGCTATTTTTAAAGTCCGCAGCGGTCCGAAAAACCCAGGCGACGCCATAAGCACTGTATTTATTGAGGACATTACCCCTAGTATCTACTTCCCTATGGTAAACCCAGGCAACTGGCGAGCGCAGCCCGAATACCAGGAGCTGGCATTTATGGTAACGATCGGTAAAGACGAGTATATCCGTATCGAGCGCCACTACCCTGGCAAGATCGTAAATGAGCTATGGGAATTTAAAGACAAGGCCCTATATCGCAAGGCCCCACTGGCACTATACGACCCTACCCTCGAGGAGGAGCAAGAAACTGGAATAGATCGCAGCCTAATTATCCACGTACCTAACTGGCGTGCTGGCGACTTTTACGGTGTATCTGACTACCACGACATCGAGGCCCTAATGTACGCGGTTAATAACCGTATGACCAAAAACGAAAATATCCTAGACAAGCACAGCGACCCGATACTGGCGCTACCTGAGGGCGTGCTGGACGAAAAGGGTAATATTCGCAAGGATAAGCTGCAGCTGTTTACTATTCCCGATAACGAAATGGGCAGCAAGCCTGCTAAGCCTGAGTACATTACCTGGGACGCGAGCCTAGATAACAGCTTTAAGCAGATCGACCGCCTTATCGAATTCCTATATATGACCTCTGAAACCAGCCCCGCTGTATTCGGTATGGACAAGCAAGGCGCTGCAGAGAGTGGCCGAGCCCTTAAATTACGACTTATGCGAACGATCGCTAAAATTAACCGTAAAAAACTCTACTACGACCAGGGCCTTAAAGAGGCTATTTACGTCGCGCAGCTGCTCGCTAAAAAGCACGGCTACGAGGTTATGGGTAAAAAACTACCTGGCGAGCCTGAGGTCCCTAATATTACCTGGGCAGACGGCTTACCTATTGACGAGGCCGAGCTTATCGAAAACGAGGGCAAGCGCTTAGACCAGGGCACCGAGAGTAAAACGGACGCCATTATGAAACTCGACGGGCTAGAGCGCGAGGACGCAGACAAAAAGCGCAAGCGAATTACCGAGGAGAACGGCGTAGCGGTCCCTGTGGGTACGGTCCCGAATATCGGCGGCGACAACGGCGGCAGCGGTAACGGCGAGGCTTAGCCATGCCGAAAATACCAGCCCGCGAACCATTTAGAGAAAAAGACCTGCGCCAACTTGAGAGCATTTATAAACGTGCTGGCCGTAACATTATGGCCACCTTTGACCAGCAAACCGACTTCGAGCAATTTAGGCGTGCTGGCATTATGCGGCAGATCGAGCAAATACTAGGCGACGCAGGGGTAGAAACGGGCCAATGGCTCGATACTGTCCTGCCTGATACTTACCAGCGTGGCACTGGCGACGTTATTAAGCAGCTTGCGAGTATTAACGCCCCTATGAGAGAGGCCACCCCATTTAACGTAATAGACCAGCGTGCCGTAGCGGTCCTGATTAGTGAAACGCAGGAGGCTTTTGCTGCAGCGCTTACTACAGTGGGCCGTACTGCAGGCCAATTACTAAGCCAGGCGGTAAAAGACCAGATTACCCTAGAGCTCGCAGAGGGGGCGCTTACTGGCGCTGGCCGTCGTGCTATATCTGAAAAGGTAAAGGCAACCCTAAAAGCTAGCGGCGTTACTGGCCTTATCGACAAACGGGGCGCTAAGTGGGAACTGGACCGCTATGCTGCAATGCTGGCGCGTACCAAGCTTATGGAGGCTCGCAATACTGGAGTGGCAAATAAAATGCTAGCCAACGGCTACGACCTGGTAGAGATTACGGGCGGTAACTCGACGCACAGCGCCTGCGCTAAATGGGAATACAAAATCGTAAGCCTTACGGGCAAAACCGAGGGCTACCCTAGCCTGGCCGACGCCAAGGCCGACGGCATATTCCACCCTAACTGCCAACACCACTACAATATCGTGCACAGCACCCTGGCCGCACAAACTAAAGCCTATAACCCGAATACTGGCATTTATGAAAAACCGAGCTTTGGCCAGCCTAAGCCTGGAATACCGAGCCCAGCAGGTGGCCGCCAAACAGCCAAAATTATTAGCCCTGGCGTTACCCGCGTAAAGAATGCAGGGACCAACCAGCTTATAGTCCCAGGCCCTAGCGGTAAGACCAGCCAGACGTTTAAGCTTAGCCCGCTCGAGGCTCGAGTTATTAACGAAAATGGTATCGTGCCTACCAGCAAGCCGCCGCGCAGTCGCTGGGCACCAAACACTAAAGGCGTATATTCTGAGCGCCCCGTTTATGACGCCAGCCGCCAAATTGTGGGCGTAACTCGCCAGCTACATATTAGGCCTGGTGCTGTAGGGCCACGCGTTAAGCATACTGTCTACCATGAAATTGGCCACGCGATCGACGCCATGAACGTACACACCAACGGCTACAATTCTGGCCAAAAATTAAACAAGCGTGCCGACATATTCGCAGCCATGCAAGCCGACCGCACGAGCGTCGTAGCATTACGATTAAAGCGGGACCTGGGTAACGAATATAGCGACGAGGACCTTAAGCTCGTGGCAGCTGGCCGCACGGTCCGCAGGACTGACAAGAACGGCGCCACCCGCGTACTGAGCCTAGGCAAATGGGGCACGTATGCCCGCAGCGATAGCGAGGTATTTGCTGACGCTTACGGCGCGTGGAGGCTCGACCCTAAAGGCTTTAAGACTGTCGCACCAAACCTAAGTAAGATATTTGAGGAGCTACTATAATGGCTGATATTGACGCCCACGCTATAGTAACGATCGTGCCGCCAAATGGCGACGAGCAGGCCGAGCTGGCTAAGACCGAGCAGGACCTGGACGAGGCGATCGCACAGGACGAGCAGGCCGAATAAATTAGTATTGCAATGCCTAGAGCCTGGGTATATCGTAGGCAATGAACCCCGCGAACAGCTAGCCAGTATGGCAACAGCGGGCAAAATATCCCAGGCAAATTAGGCTGTTAAATTGACGGTGGATAACGGGCTAACCTACGTAGTGGCCCGTTTTTCAATATGCAACGCTACCACTCCCCCGCCCCTATATATAGC
>Ga0209066_10001364_pt1 | contig 32547 bp, 26 predicted proteins | sample All_14_2_FD_187198 | JGI IMG/M metagenome (GOLD analysis project Ga0209066, IMG submission 187198) | Freshwater microbial communities in response to fracking from Pennsylvania, USA - Allegheny Zone_MetaG_DW_15 (SPAdes) (version 2) ... | reverse complement strand
GCTGCGCAGCTTCCTCGACCCGACTGGCAACTAAGCTTTCCGGGCCTGTAGCTCAGTTGGTTAGAGCAGAGGACTCATAATCCTTTGGTCCACGGTTCAAGTCCGTGCGGGCCCACCAAAATCAGACAGGACTGCGCAAGCAGTCCTGTTTTTTGTCGCCGCGAAGCATCTTAGACCCCCTCACCATGGACTACAGACGAGAAATCGACGGGCTACGCGCTCTCGCGGTGGTACCCGTCATCCTGTTTCACGCCGGATTCCAGACCTTTGGCGGGGGGTTTGTCGGCGTTGATATCTTTTTCGTCATCAGCGGTTATCTGATTACCGGCATCATCTTGGCAGAAAAGGATGCTGGCACCTTTACTCTGGCCGGTTTTTACGAGCGCCGGGCAAGACGCATATTGCCCGCCCTGTTTGTGGTGATGCTCGCCTGCCTGCCTTTCGCCTGGTACTGGCTGCTGCCGCGCGAAATGAAGGACTTTTCCGAGAGTCTTTTCGCAGTAACCCTCTTTCTCTCGAACCACCTTTTCCTCAGCGAGACCGGTTACTTTGCAACGGCCGCCGAAGCCAAGCCGCTGTTGCACACATGGAGCCTGGCGGTAGAAGAGCAGTACTACCTGCTGTTTCCCCTATTTCTGATACTGACCTGGCGATTCGGAAAACGATTGACGGCGGGCCTGCTGGTCATCCTGTCACTAGGCAGCCTGGCAATGGCCAACGCGCTCGTCTATAGCAAGCCAGACGCTGCGTTTTTCCTGTTACCGTCACGCGCGTGGGAACTTCTGATCGGCGCCTTGATCGCTTTTCGTCTATTCGAAAACGCAGAAACAGGCGCCTTGAAGAAACAAATCGGCTCGGCAGCCGGCTTGATGCTGATCATCTACGCAGTTCTGTTTTTCAACAAAGCCACCCCCTTCCCTGGCTTATACGCCCTTGTACCCACCATGGGCGCCGCCCTCATCATCCTTTTTGCGACTGAAAAAACCTTCGTCGGCCAAGTCCTTGGAAGTCGCTTGCTGGTCGGTATCGGACTGATCAGTTACAGCACCTACCTGTGGCATCAGCCCTTACTCGCATTCGCCAGACACATGAGCCCTGACGAACCGTCACGACTCATGATGGGCACCTTGGCCACAGCTTCCGTAGTGCTGGCGTACTTCACCTGGAAATACGTTGAAACGCCTTTCAGGAACAGGGCGAAATTCAGCAGGGGCCAGATTTTTTCGTTTGCCGTGGCAGGCAGCCTTTTCTTTGCTGGAGTGGGCATCATCGGCTACCTGACGAAAGGATTCGAAAACCGGCTGACAAAAGCTCAGCTTGAACTGATGGCTGTGGAAAAATATGACTACAGCAGCGTCTATCGCTCAGGATCTTGCTTCATCGACAGCAACAAGCAACAAGAGCACTTCGCTGATGAATGCCGAAGCAGACAAGCAAGCAATGAAGTATTTGTCTGGGGCGACTCACATGCAGCAGCACTCTCTTATGGCTTGAGGCAAATAACCGAAGTCAGCCAATACACCTCCAGTGGCTGCCCGCCTGTGGTAAGCGGCACAAACGACAAGCGGCCAAAGTGCAAGCAACTGAACGAATTCGTCCAGGAAGAAATCAAACGCGCAAAACCGGCCAGCATTTTTCTCCATGCAAACTGGATCAGGTACGACCAACAGGAGACGCCTTCGCTTCTCAGGGAGACTATCCGGTCCATCAAAGCGTCGTCCCCGCATTCGCTGATCACCGTCATCGGCCCTGTTCCCCAATGGCAACCTTCGCTCCCCGCATTCATTGCCAAGAAGCGCCTGCTACTGGAAGACATTAATCTGCTGCACAGCCCAAGACTCGAAGAATTGAGGCTGATGGACAGCAGGCTTGAACTAATCGCCAAGGAAGAAAAAGTTGTATTCTTTTCAGTCTTGGATGCGCTATGCGAAGGCTCGAAATGCCAAGCCACAGTAAGGGCAGGTGAAAAAATCAATCTGACAACCTGGGATTATGGCCACTTGACCAAAGAAGGCTCGATTCTTCTGAGCTCAAAACTGTTTGCGCAGTAAGCATCTTGTCCGCCGACTGCTTTGCCACTTGCAAAAACCATCACCTTTCTGCTCCTTGCACATGCACCCCGCCACCCGGAACAATCTCTCCTTATTGCAAAACCGATGACATGCTGACCCGACTGTTCAGTCTGCTGGCCGTCGCGCTGCTCTGGCTACTGCATTTTCTGCCACTGTCATTGCTGGCGCCGCTCGGACGGGCGCTCGGCGCCCTGCTGTACCGCGTCGGCGGGCAACGCAGGAAAATCGCCGAAACAAATCTCGCGCTGTGTTTTCCTGAACTTTCTGCGGTCGACCGCAACAATCTGGCAAAAATGCATTTTGCCCAGCTCGGGCGCAGCATGCTGGAACGCAGCATCTTCTGGTGGGGCAGCCGCGAGCGTATCGAACGCACCGTCCGCATCGTCGGCGAAGAGAAAATCCGTGCCGAACTCGCAGCCGGCAAGCCGGTCATCCTGATGGCCCCGCACTTCCTGGGCCTGGATGCCGGCGGTGTCGCCATCACCATGCGCTTCAACATCGTCAGCATCTATTCCGAACAGACCAATCCCGTTTTCAACCAGGTTCTGCTGAAGGGGCGTAGTCGCTTCGGCGATCAGTTGCTGCTGTCGCGTCAGGACGGGGCGCGAGCGACAGTCAAGGCGATGAAGTCCGGACGCCCCTTCTACTACCTGCCCGATCTCAACCCGCGTCGTCGTGATGCGGTGTTCGTCCCCTTCTTCGGCATCCAGACAGCGACCATCACCGGCCTGCCGCGCCTGGCCAGGGCCGCCGGCGCCACCGTACTCAGTTGCGTCACGCGCATGCTGCCGGGGAGCGCTGGCTATGAAGTCCACATCGGCGACGCCTGGGCCGACTTCCCGGGCGCCGCCCCGGTGGCCGACGCAGCGCGCATGAACGCCTGGATCGAGGCGGAAATCCGCACCATGCCCAGCCAGTATTACTGGGTTCATCGCCGCTTCAAGACACGGCCGCCCGGCGAACCCAGGCCTTACTGATTAATCACGGAAAAGCCCATGCAAGAAACGATGAATGGATCCGCAGGCACACCCGACAATTTTGACGAGTGGTGGAATACCCCCGGCCAATGGGTCGAAGAACCGAACCAGCGGCGCTCAGGCTGGAGCGGCATGATGACAGCCCGTTTCGGCGACACGCTGTACTACATCAAAAAACAGAACAACCATCTTTATCGCAGCCTGGGCCACCCGTTCGGCATGCCGACAACGAGCCGCGAATTTGCCAACATCCAATGCTTGTCAGCATTGGGCATACAGGTTCCAGAACCAGTATTCCATGGCAGCCGCCAAGGCCCCGAAGGCTTCGAAGGGCTTCTGGTCACCCGCGAACTGGAGGGCTTCAAGGCGATAGCAGACGCCGCTGCGCTATCCCCGGATGAAAAACGGCAACTCGCCATTGCCACCGGTGAAACAGTCGGTCGGATGCACCGCGCCCGTCTGCAACATAGCTGCCTCTACGACAAGCACGTGATGTACCGCTGGCAGGACGGCACGCTGTTAATTGCGCTGATCGATCTGGAAAAGCTGCGCCGCCCTTACTTGCCCTGGCGTGCTGCCCGGCACGATCTGGATCAGTTGCGCCGACACCAGCAAATCTGGAATCCCGATGACTGGGCCGCGCTGCTCTCCGCACACGCTGCTGCACTCGCCACCTAAGCGACAGCGAGCAGGTATACTCCGGTTTTTCACGGTCGACGCCCTTTCCGGCCGTTTTTTCAAGAAGAGACGAACACTTTGGCACTGACCATTCTTGGCCTTTCCGGCGCACTGACCCACGACCCGTCGGCCGCCCTCTACATCGATGGCAAGCTCGTTGCCGCCGCCGAAGAGGAACGCTTCGTCCGCGACAAGCACGCAAAAAACCGCATGCCTTACGAATCGGCGCGTTTCTGCCTGGACTTCGCCGGCATCAAGCCGAAGGATGTGACCGCCGTGGCCATTCCCTTCGCCCCCATCAGCCTGGCCGACAAGGCCCGCTGGCAATACGCGAAGCGCTACTGGTACGCACCAGACCGCGCCCTCGACGCCCTTCTCAACGGCAACCGCCGCTTCAAGCGCTACAAGAAACGCATCGAATGGTGCTTGCAGCAGCTCGGTTTCGATCTCGCCAAGACCGAGATCATCCCGGTCGAACACCACCTGACGCACGCTTCCAGCGCCTACCACTGCTCCGGCTTCACTGAAAAGACGGCGATCCTCGGCATCGACGGCAAGGGTGAATACGCCACCACTTTCTTTGGTTATGGTGAGAACGGCAAGATCCGCAAGATCAAGGAGTTCTACGATCCGGATTCGCTCGGCGGCCTGTACGGCGCGATCACCGAATACCTCGGCTTCGAGATGCTCGACGGCGAATACAAGGTGATGGGCATGGCCCCCTACGGCGACCCGAGCAAGTACGATTTCTCGCGCCTGGCCAGGTTCGAGAACGGCGAGCTGATCATCAACACCGACTACGCCAACGTGATCGGCTTCCGCCGCTACAAGGAAAAGGGCAAGGGTTACTACTTCTCGCCCAAGCTGATCGAATGGCTGGGCCCGATGCGCCACGGCGACATCGCCGACGATCCCTACATCCACTACGCGGCGAGCATGCAGAAGCTGTTCGAGGACCTGGCGCTGCAGATGATGGACTACTACCTCGGCGACATCCTCAAGGAAACCGGCAAGCTGGCCTTCGCCGGCGGCGGCGCCTTGAACGTCAAGCTCAACCAGAAGATCATCGCCCGTCCGGAATTGAAGGAACTCTTCGTCCAGCCAGCGTCCGGTGACGCCGGCACGGCCATTGGCGCCGCCGCCTGGGTGTCGGTCGAGCGTGGCGTGCCAGTCGAGAAGATGGAACACGTGTATCTCGGCCCGGAATACAGCAACGAGGACGTCATCGCCGCCTGCGCCCGGCATCCGGCCAAGCCGCAATGGGAAGTCATCCCCGAAGGGGACACCGCGGTTCCCGAACGCATCGCGCAGATCCTCGCCGACGGCAACCCGGTCGCCTGGTTCCAGGGACGCATGGAATTCGGCCCGCGCGCCCTCGGTGGCCGCTCCATCGTCGGCTGCCCGAGCGCACCCGGCGTTGCCGACCGGATCAACGAACAGATCAAGTTCCGCGAACGCTGGCGCCCCTTCTGCCCGAGCATGCTCGACACGGTCGGACCGCAGATGCTCGGCAGCGACCACCCGGCGCCGTTCATGACCTTCACCTTCGAAGTCGCCGAGGAATGGAAGAGCCGCGTGCCGGAAGTCGTCCACGAAGACGGCACCTCGCGCGCGCAGGTCCTCAAGCGCGAATACAACCCGCGTTACTACGACCTGATGAAGGCGATGGAAAAGCTGACCGGCAACGGTGTCGTGCTCAACACCTCGCTCAACCGGCGCGGCGAACCGATGATCTGCTCGCCGACCGACGCGCTGAACATGTTCTATGGATCGGATCTGCAGTACCTGATCATGCAGGATGTACTAGTTCAGAAAAGTACCAGCTGACACATGCGATCCATCCGCCTTCCATCCACCTGGACAGTCTCCACTTGGGCTGTACTTGAGAAGCTTGGTCCGCTGAGGCTGAGTTTTCTGGGGAGTTGTCTGCTCTCGCTGATGGCCATACACGGCAGCATTACGCCAAACAATGACGGAATGGCCTATATCGAAGCAGCTCGCCTTTATCAGGACGATGGATTTGCGGCCACCCTGTCACTGTTCGGCTGGAACGCCTTTGCCCGCTCTTTCATGGCAATTGCCATTGCCACTCTGGCGGGAGTTTCTGGCCTCAGCCTGCAAACTGCGGCATACACGCTTTCCGTATTTTTTGTTGCGGGAACTTGCACACTCCTGGTTGCAATCGTTCGCGAATACAACGCGGCGGCAAAGTGGGCTGCCTGCGTTGCCGTATTGGCGCTGCCAGGGCTGAATGACTACCGCGACTACATTCTTCGGGAGTTCGGCGCCTGGTTCTTTCTCGGGACAGCGCTCTTGCTTCTTATGCGCTGGCAAGCCGGCCATCGCTGGACAATCGCGATTGCCGTACAAACCAGCATCTGCCTGGCTGCCTTATTTCGCCCTGAATCCCTGATTTTTTTACTCCTGCTGCCAAGCCTGTATTTCATTTCGACCTTCAAACAAGTAAAGGGACGACAGCGCAACAAAAAACTCGCGTTAACGCTGATCGGTTTAGCCCTGTTACTCGGGATCGGATACCTGGGGCTACCGCACCTTTTCGGCAGCAACTTGCTTGAATGGAACCCTTTCCGCCGCGATGGAAATTTCGCTGCAGCAGCCAGTGGCATGTCGGAATCAATACTCCCGGAGTGGTCAGCCAAAGACGCAGGCAGCATATTAGTACTCGGACTGATTTTTCTCATTCCCAAAAAGCTGTTTTCTGCACTTGGCGTACTTTCCCTCCCTTTACTGTTTTCATTGCGCAAAAGAAACGCCCAAGCCTTACCCGGAACCGAAGTATTCGCGCTGGCCGCCCTTCTTTATGCCTTCCTGCTGTGCTGGTTTGGCATCGAACGTCTATACATCACAGGGCGTTATACCGTATTGCTTGCCATCTTGCTTTTCCCCCTGGTGGCAACAGGAGCGCATCGGATGTATCTTGCGCTCCCAAAATTAAGACTGGTTCTCATTTTTCTTGCAGTGATATCGAGCCTGGCAGGTGTCTTGTCCTTTTCGCCACAAAAAACACGTTTTATCGACACGACTGAGTGGTTACAGAAACAGAATGTTTCGGAAAACCTGGTGCACCTTGAATCCCCAGAAGTAGCCCACCTGATGAACTGGAGCGTATCCAAAGTCGGGAAAGGAATGAGTAGCCGTGATGCTATCGCTGACGCACTCAATGCCAAAGAGATAGAACTGGCGATCATCGACGAAGGGATCGCGAATCCTGAACTTCCTGCCTGGATTAGTGAAAAAAAACTGATCGCAATTCAGCGATTCCCGGATCGGAGAGGTCGTGAATTAGTCGTCCTCAAGTCGGAATCAAGTACCACGTCCTACAAATAGGGAACCTGCGGCCCCGGCCACCAAGGCAGCCACGTAAGGACACTGTTTCCGGATTGATCGTCTCTCGCAACATGAACACTCGAAAGAACCATAAGAAGTGCTAAAAGCCGGTTTGATTGTTGCTCTATTTGTTCTGCTCGGGCGAATCACCGGCTTTGGCCGAGAATGGCTGATTGCTGTCGAATCAGGCGCGGGGCCAACAACAGACATGGCCGTCCTATTGCTAACCTTCCCAGACCTGACCGTCAATCTGTTACTGGGAGGGGGCCTGAGTGCAGCATTAATCCCAGCGTTCAAAAAGTCTACCGGAGCACAGGGAACAGCACTACTTATCCAATCCTTGCTTTGTATCGCCCTTGTTTTTATCCTGGTAGCACTGATCGCCACGATAGGGGCCGAGCCGATACTGAGAGGATTGGCTCCTGGCATTGACCCGGAATTTTTCACAGATCACCTGCTCGAGTTCCGTTTAGTCAGCTGGGCGGCGCCACTTGCAGCCATATCCGGTGTTTTTGTCGCTTACCTGAACAGCCAGGGGAAATTTGCGCTGGCGGCGGCTGGCACCCTGATTTTCAACCTATGCATCATTGCGGCACTGATTTTAGTCACTAGCGGTCAACTTTTACTGGCAATAACGATTGGCGTGCTAGTGGGAGGCATGTCCAGATTGGGTATCCAGATGCTCGCTTGCGGGACGGACTGGATTAAGCCTGTACACTCGCGCTGGTTGATTGATGCAAGCCTGGCACGCCAGTTCCTTGCCAGCTTTTCCTATGTCACCATTCTCGTGGCACTGCCTCCAATGGCGCGCGCAGCCGCATCCCTTGGAGAACCTGGGGCGCTGGCGCTTTTCAATTTTGCCCACAAACTTGTAGAACTACCAATAGGCGTCGCCCTAGGCTCGATCGCCATCGTATTGCTGCCTAAACTGGCCGGCGACTTCGCTGCACGCGGACGAGAATCTGCACGCGCGACGCTGGCCGCGGGCCTACGCGCCAACCTGTTGATCTCGCTAGCAATCGGCATTCCAGCCGCTTGCTTCTCTGAAAGCCTGGTACATCTTGCATTCTTCGGGGCTGCGTTTACCCCCGAGCAAACTCAAACCCTGAGCATGCTGTGCGCCATAGGCTTTCTTTCCCTGCCCGTTCAGGGAATCATGAGCATCTACGGCTCGGCATTTGCGGCGGCTGGCCACGTTCGCCCCCTTGTGATTGCCGCATTGAGCATGGCCGGCATGATGTTGCTGTTGAGTGGTTTAGCAGAGTCCCGCTGGGGGGTTCTAGGCGTCATGACAGCGTACGTTGGCTGTTATGCCTTGGGAGCAATATTCCTGTCACTGGCAGCAGCGAGATTCTTCGGCCCGGAAGTTTTTCGGGACGCATTCCAGCATCCAGGCCAAGCTTTTTTACTCCCGTGCTGCGTAGCTTTACTACTGGCCTGGATCGGCTGGCAAAGCACCACCGGGTGGATTGGCAACCTGGGCTGGGGGGGGCTTTCCTGCCTCAGCTTCATGCTCACTGCGGGCATAATGGACCCTCAGTTACGAGGCTTACTGCAACGCCTCATCGGAAAGGAATAATTCATGCGGTTGATGATGATCGTTAATCAGCCCGAGCTGGCGAAATATTTGTCCCTGCATGGAGTGGACCGCATCTTTGTCGACTTGGAAAGCCTGGGCAAGCAGGAGCGTCAGGGCCACCGCGACACCTGGCTGTCACGCCACCGAATGGAAGATGTGAGTCTGATCCGCGAGGCCATTGGCGAAGCCTGCCTGCTGGTTCGCCTGAATCCCTGGCACGACGGCTCAACAGCGGAAATCGAAGAAGCGATTGCCCGCGGGGCTGATTTACTCATGCTGCCCATGTTTCAGACCGTTGGCGAAGTGGCTGGCTTTGCCCGAGCTGTCAGAGAACGGGTGCCAGTGATCCCCTTGGCAGAAACCGGGAAAGCCATGGAGATCCTGCCTCAGATTGTGCGCTTGCCCGGGGTAAGTGAACTGTATATCGGCCTGAACGATCTCCATATTTCACTAGGCCAGCGCTTCATGTTCGAGCCTCTGGCCAGCGGCATGCTGGATCGTGCAGCAGAAACACTGCACGCTGCCGGACTCCCTTTTGGCTTCGGCGGACTCGCCCGGATTGGTGAAGGACTCCTGCCCGCGGAGAAAATCATAGGCGAACATGTCCGACTGGGATCAACCAGAGCCATTCTTTCCCGCACTTTTCATCGACAGGCCTGCACGCTGCACCAACTACAGGAAGAGATGAATTTTGCTGAAGAGATTCAGAAATTGAGAGCAGCGGTTGCCCAATTCAAGGGCGCAGATCAGGCTACTCTGGATGCGAATCGTCGAGATGTTCAGTCCATCATTGGAAAAATTCTGGAGGCACAGGCATGAAACGACTCATGGATCTGCTGCTGTCCATCGTCGCCTTGACTGTGCTCTGGCCCGTATTGCTGCTGGCCGCGTTGGCAATTCGACTGGATGGTCCCGGGCCCGTGTTGTTCCTGCAAACACGAGTGGGCCGAGGTGGGCAGCAGTTCAGTATCTACAAATTTCGCAGCATGATAGCCAATGCGGAAGCACTGGGCGGATATTCGACCCAAAGTGGCGATGCGCGGATTACTCGAGTCGGGCGCTGGCTAAGAAAAACCAGTATTGATGAACTCCCGCAAATATTCAACGTACTTCTCGGCCACATGAGTTGGGTTGGCCCACGCCCCGACGTGCCGGCCCAACGAAGCAACTACACGGAACACGAATGGCAGGTTCGACACCAAGTACGCCCTGGTATTACCGGCCTTGCCCAGGCCACACTGCGTTCTAACGCAACCCCTGAACAACGAAAATCCCTTGATCTCGACTACGCTGCCAACGCAAGCTTGCTGTTTGATTTCAAGATACTGCTGCTGACCGTCAAACAGGTCATTTCAAAAGGTGGCAACTGATGTGCGGAATATTTGGCTATTTTGACCGACAAGGCCGAGACCTGCCGGCAGAAGTCCTTGCCAGCATGGGCATGGCAATTCGGCACCGGGGCCCCGATGACCAGGGAATACATTCGGTAGACGGGGCGGCCGTCGGCAACCAGCGCCTGTCAATCATTGACCTGAGTGGCGGTCACCAGCCCTTCCTGTCAGATGACGGGAAGATCGCGCTTGTCCAGAATGGGGAGATATTCAACCACATTGAACTGGCCGCGGAACTGGAACGATCAGGCTACCCATGCCGAACCAGTTCGGACACCGAAGTCCTGCTCCGCCTCTACGAACGAGAAGGAATCGGCTTTCTTTCCCGCCTGAACGGAATGTTTGCCATCGCCATTCACGATGCCAGGGAAGGCGCCCTATACCTTGCACGGGACAGGATCGGGGTAAAACCCTTGTTCCTTCACGATGACGGCACCCGGGTACTTTTTGCATCCGAAATCAAGTCGCTTCTGGCAACGGGAATACGGCGTGAAGTGGATTATGAAGGTCTCGACCATTTCCTGACCTTCAACTATGTCCCCCCCCCATATACGGCCTTTGCTGGAATTCGGCACCTGGAGCCAGGACACTGGCTACGCGTAGACCGGCACGGAAAGTCGCGTAGCGAACGCTGGTGGAACCTGGCCAGCGTCGAGCCTGAGCAACACAGCGAAACCCGTTGGATAGAGGAGTTCAACGACCTCCTGGACGATGCCGTACGTCTGCGTCTCCGGGCTGATGTGCCATTTGGTGCCTTTCTGTCCGGCGGGGTAGACTCCTCCACCATCGTCGGCTTGATGGCCCGCCACATGAGCTCCCCTGTGCGAACTTTCAGCATCGGCTTCGACGATCCTCGCTACGACGAATCCCCGTATGCGCAAGAAGCCGCGCAACGCTTCCACACCGAACACACACTGGAGCGGGTTGCCCCCGACATGCTGGATTTGTGGCCACTGGCGACCTATCACTGTGACCAGCCGCATGGCGACGCCTCCTTCATGCCCACCTACCGCGTCGCAGAATTAGCTGCCCGTCAGGTCAAGATGGTTCTCACCGGCGATGGTGGAGATGAACTTTTCGCAGGCTACGACAAGTACCGAAATTTCTTCACCCCGTCTGCGGCGCAATTGGGCAAAACCGAGTATCAGCACAAATGGCACCAAAGCCTCACCCTGTTCTCCAACGAAGCCAAGAACGCCCTATATTCCCCCAATTTCGCCAGACAGACGATCGCTAGCGATCCCGCTCGCCTGACCCAGGCGTTACACGCCCAAGTCCCACATTTCGACCGCCTGAACCAGGCACTGTTCATCGACATGCAGCTGCTTTTGCCAGGAAACAATCTGGTAAAGCCCGACCGAATGGGCATGGCTGTTTCCCTGGAAGCGAGAACACCATTTCTGGATTACCGGATGATGGAATTTGCTTTCCGGATGCCCGCCGAATTCAAGCTGCGAGATGGAATTACCAAGTACTTGTTCAAGAAGGCAGTGACCCCATTAATCGGAGAGGCCCTGGCCTACCGGAAAAAGCAAATGTTCACCGTCCCTATCGGAGATTGGCTGCGTACGACTCAGGCAGATTACGGTACCGAACTGCTGCTCGGAGAACGAGCAAGCACCCGGAATCTGTTCAATCGGGATCATCTGAGGAAAATGTTATCCGAACATGTGATTGGTACGCATAACCATACCCGGGAACTGCGCGCCTGCATGGCAATTGAACTATGGTTCCGAAGTTTTTTTGACAACGACGGGGTGGGCGCTTGACCCCTACCACCAGTCCGTCAACTTATCGGCTGGAGTCTTTTGACCTCCTGCGCGGACTTTGCGCTCTGGCTGTGGGCTTCTATCACCTGCTCAGCTGGCAAGGCGTAGCCGACCTGCACAATATAGGGTTATTCGGGGTTTACATTTTCTTTGTACTCTCGGGGGCCAGCATCACCTTGGCATATGAGCATAAGCTGCTCACCATAGCTGATCATGGTGCCTTTCTGGCGCTACGCTATCTAAGACTCGCTCCGCTGTATATCCTAGTACTGATGCTAGCAGTGTCTTACCGCATCGTGACTCAAGATGGTGACACATTGAGCACCAAGCTCTTGAATGTAGCACCAAACCTACTGTTTCTATTCGGCATGGGAAATCCTGGCACGACATCGCTGGTTATTGGTGGCTGGTCCCTGGGCATCGAATTCCTGTTTTATCTGTTATTTCCTTGCTTCCTACTTCTACTTTCCCTGGCGGGCAAATGCAGGGGATGGGCGGTGGCTATATTCGTGACGCTGTTGGCAATACAACAGTGTTTCGTCAACTGGGTCTTCAAGTTTGGCGAACTTGCATTCGTAGAACATGCTGGCGAATATACGCAGTTCCTGGCTTTCATCGCTTATTTCTACTGCGGCTGCGTGATCGGCACTGCACTCAAAACCCCTGCACTCAGCGAGTGGCCAAAATGGCGCTGGGGATTTGGCATACTCCTGCTCGCCTTGGTCATGTACACGCAAACAGAATCCCCCGAGCAGATACTGACCGGATTTCAGGGGCTTGCCTACATGCTGTTGGTCATGTGTCTGGTATATGCTTGGGCACGTCTCGCTGTGCCACAAGCCCTTCATCGCATTTCCCTTTGGCTGGGAGAAGCCAGTTATGGCATTTACCTGCTGCATCCGGTGATTTATCAGCTCTTGAAACCGCTGGGAAGCACGATCACAAACTGGACCCATGAGCACTCAATAGCGCTTGCCATCACTACCATGTTGATTGCTTCAATAAGCGCATGGATTTTCCACCGCCTTGTTGAGACACGCCTGATGAACTGGGGAAAACAGCGTTTTCAACTAAAGCGCCCAATTTCAACCTCCGTTCACGCTTCCTGATCGATGACGAAATCATCTCCGATACTCCTGGTTGCCTATGGTGGTGGTCATGTCGCCATGCTGGCCCCCATTTTTCGCGCATTGAAAGCAAGTGGCTACCCCGTGACATTTCTCGCGCTTACGACTGCGGGAAAATTTCTCGACAACTTAAATATTCCTTACATCGGCTACAAAGACCTTCCCGGTGCAAACGATGCCGACGCACAAGCATATGGAAGACAACTGGCGTCAGCAATCCCGCCTGGCGGCCCGGTACCCGAATCAGAAACCATCGCTTATCTGGGCTTGAACTACCGTGAACTGGTAAAACTGCACGGGGCGGGGCGGGCTGAAAGCCTATACGCAGAAAAGGGGCGACAAGCCTTCCTGCCCGCAGGTCTTTTTGAAAGCTGGTTTATGGAACTCAAGCCTTCGTTGGTCATTGCCACCAATTCTCCGCGAAGCGAGCAAGCTGCAATACTCGCAGCGAAAAAAAAGGGGATTCCGGCCATTTGCGCTATCGACCTGTTTGGGCTTCAGGAGATCCAATGGATAGGCAATCCCGGGTATGCAAACAAAATTTGTGTCCTGAACGAAGATGTCCGCCAAATGTTACTGAAAAAGGGCCGCAAACCGGAGGAAGTGGTCGTCACAGGCAACCCGGCTTTTGAACGGATAAACTCTGTTGAAGCACATGCAGCGGGAATCGCTCTGCGAAAGTCAAGAAATTGGAATGATGAACTGAAGACAATTTTGTGGGCATCGCAGATTGAACCGGTACAACACCCTTTTGCGCCGCGCCGAGGGGACCCTGAATTGCCCCGTCGTATTGAAAATCAGCTCCGCAATTTCGTCTCCCATCACAAAGGATTCCGTTTGGTCGTCCGCTACCACCCGAGCGAACAGGTCTGCTTCAGGGAAGGACAGGATCGCGTCGAGCTCAGCCCAAGAGATGAAGACCTAGCCGCCTTGTTGCATGCCGTGGATACTGTCGTCGTGACCTCGTCCACCGTTGGGCTTGAGGCATACATTGCCGGCCGCCAAGTAATTTCTGTAGACTGCTCGATTTTCACGGACGATGCACCATATAGCCGCATGGGCATTGCCTCTGGCGTATCCAAAGTAGAGAACCTGGATGAATTGCTGCTTACAGCCCCCGTCCGCAACTCAGGCGACAAGGAAGACCTTCACCAGAAAACCAGCGCAACGCAAAAGATTCTGGAAACGGCAAAACAACTCATACGAAACGAAATTTGAATCATACAGATCCAGGAGAAAATGAATGGAACGCATCCCAACGCCACAAGAAATAGATAAATCAAAATTCACCGATGATGGCGCGTCGGAAACCAAATACGGCCTGCCAGCTGAAGTGGTTTATTGCAAATCTTGCGTCATATCAAACCAGCGCCCAAACTCGGCAGTGGAGTACTCACACACCAAGGAATCAAAGAAGAAAACCATTAACTTCGACGACGAAGGCGTGTGCGACGCCTGCCGTTTTGCAGAAAAAAAGAAATCAGGGATCAATTGGGAAGAAAGAGAACAGCAACTGCGCGAATTGCTGGATCGCCATCGGAGCAAGGATGGAAGCTACGATTGCATCGTTCCCGGCTCAGGAGGCAAGGACAGCTTCTTTGCATCCCACATTCTGCGCACGAAGTACGGCATGCACCCGCTGACGGTTACTTGGGCACCGCATATTTATACCGACTGGGGTTGGCGTAATTTTCAACGCTGGATTCATGCCGGTCATGATAATTTCCTGATGACACCCAATGGGAGAGTTCACAGGCTTCTGACCAGACTGGCGGTGGACAATCTTTTCCACCCATTCCAGGCCTTCATGTTTGGCCAGAAATCGTTGGCCCCGAAGATGGCGTTACTGCACAAGATTCCGCTAGTTATTTATGGCGAAAACGAGGCTGAATATGGCAACCCAATTGACGATGCAGCTTCCGCCAAACGCGACTGGTCTTACTTCACGGCAGAAGATCAATCAAAAGTCAGCCTGGGCGGTGTGACGGTTCCTGACCTCAAGAAATATTTCGGGCTCGAACGACACGACCTTCTGCCATATTTGCCCGCAGACCCCAATCAGATTGAAGAGCAAAAAACGGAAGTTCATTACCTTGGGTATTACCTGAAGTGGCATCCCCAAGCTTGCTACTACTACTCGGTTGAACATGGAGGCTTTGAAGCCTCACCGGAAAGAACACCTGGCACCTACAGCAAATACAACAGCATCGATGACCGCATTGATGATTTCCACTATTACACGACCGGTGTGAAATTCGGCATTGGACGCGCCTCTTACGATGCTGCACAGGAAATCCGCTCTGGTGATATAACCAGAGAAGAAGGCGTCGCCCTTGTGAAACGTTATGACCATGAATTTCCCGAGCGCTTTGCCGACGAGATTTTCAAGTACCTGAGCATCCCTGCCAACGAGTTTCCTGACGCACATCGAATGTTCGAGTCCCCCATCATGAATCGTGAATATTTCATGCGATTGGCGGATACATTTCGCTCTCCCCATTTGTGGAAATGGGAAGATGGGCAATGGAAACTACGCCACGCCATTTGGGATACCGGATCCACAGCCTCATGAGCAATTTGCGGATAATCCCAAGGCTGGACATAAAAGGCCCGAATCTAATCAAAGGAATTCGCCTGGAAGGGCTACGCGTCATTGGCGACCCACAAGAATATGCCGTTCGCTACTACAAAGCGGGCGCAGATGAGTTGATCTATATGGATATTGTTGCCAGCCTATACGGCCGCAACAATCTCAGCGACATCATCAGCAAGGCTGCCAGGGATGTTTTCATTCCGATCACCGTCGGCGGAGGAATTCGCTCCGTCGGCGATGCGCAGCATATTCTGCGCTCGGGGGCAGACAAGGTCGCCATCAACACGGCGGCAATCGCCCGGCCGGAACTTGTATCGGAAGTCGCACGCAAGTTTGGCTCACAGGCAATGGTGCTGTCCGTTGAAGCAAAACAGATCGGCGTAGATCGCTGGGAAGCCTATACCGACAATGGGCGGGAGCGTAGCGGTCTTGACGTGCTGGAGTGGGTCAAGCGTGGCGTTTCCCTGGGGGCAGGAGAAATCCTGTTGACCTCGGTAGACCGGGAAGGAACCCGGGCGGGATTCGATATCAATTTACTCCGGGCAGTCAGCGATCTGGTTTCCGTTCCCATCATCGCCAGCGGCGGCATGGGCAGCAGCGAAGACCTGGTGCGTGCGGCACAAGAAGGTTGTGTTGATGCGGTTGCGATGGCGGATGTACTGCATTATCAACGCCTGACTCTGGCTGAAATTCGCAGCCACGCCATCAAGGCGGGATTACCGGTAAGAAAGGTGTCATAAATGGGAAAAGCAAAAATCAGCATTCTTGATTATGGCGCCTGTAATTTATTCAACATAACTCGCGCCTTTGAACATATCGGGGAAATTGTTGAAACGGTCGACACGCCAGAAGCCGCATTACAAGCAAATCGCTTAGTCGTGCCAGGCGTTGGTGCTTTCCATAACTGCATGCACGAAATAACTGCACGGGGCTACAGTGATGCGATCGCTGCCTTTGTCAGCACCGGCCGCCCCTTTCTCGGGATATGCGTAGGCATGCAGATACTGTTCGACGGGAGCGAGGAATTTGGTGACCACCCTGGCCTTGGCCTACTACGCGGCAAGGTATGCGCAATTCCATCAATAACGGCCGATGGGGCAAACCAGAAAGTTCCCCATATTGGCTGGAACCATCTCCACCAAGAACGAGACAGTTGGCAAGGCTCGATCCTCGAAACCCTTGAAAACACCAACCCAGCAGTTTATTTTGTCCATTCTTTTGCCGCTCGGCCAAGCCAAGAATCCATAACATTGGCTTCATGCAATTATGGTGGGCACAAAATATGCGCCGCGATACAGCACGAAAATATCAGTGCGACGCAGTTTCATCCGGAACGGAGTGGACCGGTTGGCTTAGAAATATTGCGACAGTTTTGCAAAAACTAGCGCGCATTTTTGCCTCCCCTAAACCTTTCAAACATTTACAAAAGCATGCCCCCAAATTGCATTGCCATCATCCCGGCCCGCGGAGGATCGAAACGTTTGCCAGGCAAAAACTTGCGTCACTTGGGTGGCCTTCCTTTAATCGGCTGGACGATCCGGGTGGCAAAAGCAGCCGGCGTGTTTTCCAGAATCGTCGTATCAACAGATGATCCTGCTACAGCCGATGCAGCGCTTGTGCTCGGCGCCGAAGTTCCTTGGCTCCGGAGTAGCGAAAACTCTTCCGATACAGCAACCTCAATCCAGGTCGTTCATGAGGTACTGAGGCGTTTGCTCGAAGACGAAAATTACCACCCCGATGCGGTCATGCTGTTGCAACCGACCTCGCCGTTTCGCTCCCGCGAAATGCTAAGAGAAGCTTTGCGTCGATATGAGGCCAGTGGAAACCAAAGCGTGGTCTCCGTCAGTCCTGCCAGCCCCCCTCCACAGTGGTGTTTCACTGTATCCGACAACGGAGAACTGTACCCCTGGAACAAGGATGCTCCATTGTTACGCTCGCAGGATACCCCCCCCGTCTATTGTTTGAACGGCAGCTTATATCTGGGCTCAGCTACCACGCTGCTCGGCACCAGTTCTTTTTATTCGGAGCATACCCAGGCTCTGGTGGTGGACAATGAAGTCCAGTCACTGGACATCGACACTCCCTTCGATTTCATGGTGGCTGAAACTGCAGTCGCCAACGGATTGGCCAAACCCGAGGATTACCCATGTCCTGCCTGATCATTGCCGAAGCCGGCGTCAATCACAACGGATCAGAGGAACTTGCCTTGGCGCTCGTCGCTGCTGCCGCAGCGACAGGCGCGGACGTAGTCAAGTTTCAAACCTTCAGTGCGAAACGCCTGGTTCGCCCTGGCGCTCCCAAAGCCGCCTACCAGGAGCGTGAAACCGGCGGCGGTGATCAATACTCGATGCTGCGCGCACTGGAACTACCGGAGGAGGCCTACCCTCGCCTTCAGCAAAGCTGCCGGGAATACGGAATCGAATTCATGTCCACCCCCTTCGACAGGGAGGCAGCAGATCTGCTGATCAACTTGGGCATGAGGCGTCTGAAAATCCCTTCCGGGGAAATCACCAACCTCCCCTTCCTGCGTAACTTGGCAGAAAGGGGGTTGCCCTTGATTCTCTCGTCCGGTATGTCCACCTTGACTGAGGTCGCTGAAGCCGTCGCTGCAATTCGTTGCACTTGGAAGGACAAGGGCATCAAGGAAACGCCTAGCATGCTGACACTGCTCCACTGCACGTCAAATTACCCAACCGCCATGGAAGATGTCAACCTGCGGGCGATGCAAACGATGGCAGATCACTTCGGCGTAGCTGTGGGCTACTCCGACCATACCGCCGGCGTGGAGGTGCCAGTTGCTGCGGTCGCGCTAGGCGCCAAAGTCATCGAAAAACACTTCACACTGGACCACCAACTACCCGGTCCGGATCACAAAGCTTCTTTGGAACCAGAAGAATTTACTCGCATGGTCCGGGAAATTCGTCACATTGAATTGGCTTTAGGTAACGGAGTCAAGGAACCCAAACCAACGGAGCTGCCCGTTCGTGAACTCGTCCGGCGTAGTGTCACGCTGCTGCACCCTCTGGCAGCCGGCTCGGTACTGCAACCGATGGACGTCGATCTGTTGCGACCGGGCACAGGCATCCCACCAAAGTCACTTGAAGCGACCTACGGCAAAGTTTTATCCCGGGATCTGCCCGCAGGCACCACCCTCACGTGGGATGATCTGCTGCCGTGAGAAAGTTATGCTACGTCTCTGGCACCAGAGCTGATTTTGGCCTGATCTGCAGCACTCTCCAGAAGGCTGCAGCAGATCCCCGCCTGCAAGTGGGGATCTGCGTGACTGGCATGCATTTGCAGCCCCAGTACGGTGAGACCATCAAGGAAATTGAAGCCAGTGGCCTGCCGATAGTCGCTCGTATCCCCGTCAGCTTAGATGGTTCAGACGGGGCGGTAATGGCTCAAGCACTGGCGACGGAGCTTGCTGGACTTGTCAAATTTTTTTTGAAGGAACGCCCCGATATTGTGCTGCTTCTGGGTGACCGTGGGGAAATGCTGGCTGGTGCACTGGCTGCCCTGCATTTGAACATCCCTGTGGTGCATTTGCATGGTGGCGAACTTTCCGGGACTGTAGATGAACCCATTCGGCATGCCATCTCAAAGCTCTCCCATTATCATTTCACGGCCACCTCAGGGGCCAGGGAGCGTTTGATTCGCATGGGTGAGTTACCCGAACGGATTTTCGTGAGTGGCGCCCCTGGTCTTGACGGAATAAATGCAGGCCTGGAAATTGAACGAAATCAGTTTTGTGAAGCGCAAGGCTTTTCGCCTTCCCGCCCTCTGGCCTTGCTGCTATTCCATCCGGTTGTACAGGAAGCCCATATGGCCGGCGAGCAAACCCGGCAAATACTCGCCGCCCTGGATACGACCAATTGTCAGGCCCTGGCGTTGATGCCCAATGCAGATGCGGGCGGCATTCAGGTCAGCATTGCGCTTGAGCAATGGGCTTCAGGGCGTTTGGGCACCCGCCTGCGAAAACACTTACCGAGAGCGGAATATTTGACCTGGCTGGCTAATGCCGACCTGTTGATCGGCAACTCCAGCAGCGGCATTATCGAGGCAGCAAGTTTCGGGCTACCGGTGATCAACATCGGTAGCCGTCAGGAAGGACGTGAGCGCAGCGGCAATGTGCTGGATGTCGGCCATGCCAGTACGGAAATAGTGACGGCGATCACCGCCACTCTGGCTCGGGGGCGTCAGCCCATGGTCAATGTGTATGGTGATGGACGCGCCGGTGAGCGGATAGTCGAATGGCTGGCAACGCTGCCCCTGGATCCAGTGTTGCTGAGCAAACGCAATGCCTACTAAGCCGCCCTCAGCCTGCCTGCTTTTCGGTGGCGGCGGACATGCCAGAGTCGTCCTGGATGCATTGATCGCATCCCGGCCCCATATGTCCATCGACATATGGGATGACAATCCTGCGCTTGCTGCCACCACGATCCTGAGCCTCCAGGTCCAGGTACCGATTTCAGCGGCAGACCCGAATGGACGACAATGCCACGTCGCCATCGGTCATAACTCGACAAGACGGCAAGTGGCGACGAACTTGCGGGAAAGAGGTGGACAACTGCTGAATATACTGCATCCTGCTGCATGCGTCTCTCCTTACAGCACGGTGGGGCACGGATGCTTTCTCGCGGCCGGTGCTATCCTGGCCCCAGAAGCCGAACTCGGGGACGGCGTGATTGTGAATCACAGTGCGGTTGTAGACCATCATTGCCGGATTGGCGCCTGGTCCCACGTTGCGCCTGGCGCGGTGATCGGTGGCGGCGTCATAGCAAGCACTGGGGTGATGCTGGGTGCGGGTTGCATCGTGCTGCCGGGCATACGGATCGGCGAAAATTCAATTATCGGCGCAGGCGCGGTGGTAACCCGTGATGTGGCCGCAGGGGAAACCTGGGCAGGAGTCCCCGCAAAGGAGTTATATGGTAGACGTTAAACATTTGTTGATCCTGGAAACCAACAGCATTCAAGACGCCTTGATCAGGCTGGACAAGACAGCTCAAGGACTGCTGCTCCTGGTTGACGGGGAGGGAAGGTTGCGCCGTACTGTAACCGATGGTGACTTGCGTCGCCTTATCCTGGCGGGAACTCCGCTGGATGCGGAACTTGCACACCTGCCTGAGAAACTCCCACTGACGCTGCCTGAAGGTGCCGAGCCAACGCTTGCATTGGAACTGATGAACCAGCATCAAGTGGATCAACTGCCACTGATCGACTGCAATCACCGCCCACACAGCATCTTTCTGCGTCGCGACCTGAGCAGTCCCATTCTGCTCTCCACACCCCATCTCGGCGACGAGGAACGAACTTTTGTCGAAGAAGCCTTCCAGACCAACTGGATAGCACCGCTCGGTCCTAATGTGGATGCTTTCGAGAAGGAATTGGCCAATTACGTGGGCGTCCCACATGCAGCAGCCGTTTCATCCGGCACCGCGGCCATTCATCTAGCCCTGGACTTGCTCGGCATTGGCCCTGGCGACCGGGTTCTCTGCTCCAGCCTGACCTTCATCGCCAGCGTCAACCCCATCCTCTACCGGGGCGGGATTCCGGTTTTTATCGACTCCGACCCTACCACATGGAATATGTCGGTGCCCGCTCTCGCACGCGCCCTGGCAGATGCGGAGAGCAAGGGAGAGTTACCCGCCGCTGCAATCGTCGTCAATCTCTACGGACAAAGCGCCGATATGGCACCGATCCTGGCGCTCTGTGACGCTTACCAGATCCCGGTTGTTGAGGACGCAGCAGAATCTCTCGGTGCTACCTACCAAGGCAGAGCCAGTGGCACATGGGGACGCTTGGGTATTTACTCGTTCAATGGCAACAAGATAATCACCACCTCAGGCGGCGGCATGCTGGTCTCCGACGATGGTGAACTGATCGAAAAAGCCCGTTTCCTGTCTACGCAAGCCCGGGACCCTGCCCCGTGGTACCAGCATTCACAAGTGGGTTACAACTACCGGATGAGCAATATTCTGGCGGGTGTCGGACGGGGGCAGCTCAAAGTACTGGAACAGCGTGTAGCCTCCAGGCGGCGGGTATTTGAATACTATCAAAACAAGCTCTCCGATCTACCGGGCCTAGGGTGGATGCCGGAAGCAGATTTTGGGCGATCAACCCGTTGGTTAAGTGTCTGCACACTCGACCCGGCAATGACTGACATGACCCCAACACGACTGATCCACTTGCTGCGCCAGCACAATATTGAGGCCAGGCACGTCTGGAATCCCATGCATAGCCAACCGTTGTTTAGTCAGGCCATCTACTACGCTCACGCCGAAGACCACAGTTTCAGCGACTGGGCATTTCAACATGGTGTCTGTCTGCCTTCTGGCTCCAATCTGCAAGCAGAACAGATCGAACGGGTTTGCGAGGCGCTGCGTCAGGCCATGCGCTAACACGCCGTCGGTTGACGGAGGATGTCCTCATTGTCGCACTGGGGCTGGAATTCAGCCACTGCCCTCAAGAGAATTTCGCGAATGCGCTGACTGTCATTACCATGACACGCCGCCTGCAAGGCATTCAAGAAATACTCCAGCTGCACAAGGGGTAATTTTTTCTCCATGGCTCGCATGATCCGCGGGTGCTCGGTTTGGGTCACGGCATCCCCGATCAGGAGTTCTTCATAGAGCTTTTCTCCGGGCCGTAGCCCAGTGAAAACGATCTCGACATCCCCCGCTGGATGCTCATCGTCCCGCACTTCCAGTCCGCTCAGATGTACCATCCGGCGCGCCAGATCCACGATTTGCACCGGATCGCCCATATCCAGAACAAACACATCGCCATCGCACCCCATGGCCCCGGCTTGAAGAACCAATTGTGCTGCCTCGGGGATCGTCATGAAATAACGAATAATGCGAGGATCGGTAACGGTAATCGGCCCTCCGCGACGAATCTGCTCCCGGAAGAGGGGAACCACCGATCCAGAGGAGCCAAGGACATTCCCAAAGCGTACCATTGTGAAACGCGTCTGCTCGGGATACTGCTCCGCCAAAGCCTGCAGGATCATCTCGGCGAAACGTTTGGTCGTCCCCATGGTGTTGGTAGGACGCACGGCCTTGTCGGTAGAAATCAGCACAAAGGTTTCCACCCTCTGCGCCAGCGCCGCCCGGGCACACCGGTAGGTGCCGAAGATATTGTTGGCCACGCCCTCCCCCGGATTTTTTTCCACCATGGGTACGTGTTTATAGGCGGCTGCGTGGTAGATCGTCTGGATTGCAAAGTGCTTCATCGTAAGTTCCAGCCGTTCCTGATCGCAGACCGAACCAAGGACGGGAAACACCGGAATGGCGGCAGCAGGTTGAGCTTGCTGGCGAGTTAGCAGATCCTGCTCGATACTGTAAAGCGCAAATTCGTTAAGTTCATAAAGCACAAGAACGGCAGGATCCTGGCTTAGTATCTGGCGGCATAGTTCCGAGCCGATGGATCCACCGGCTCCGGTTACCATTACGACCTTCCCGGTGATGTTGGCCCGGATCAAATGCTCGATTGGCGCCACTGGATCACGTCCCAGCAAGTCCTCAATCCCGACTTCCCGCAGATCCTGGGTCTTGATTTTTCCCTCCGCCAGTTCTGCCAGGCCGGGTAGAGTGCGTACCAGAACCGGCAGTTCTTCAAGCTCCTGGATAATTTCAGTTCGCCGTGCCCGAGATGCAGAAGGAATTGCCAGCAGGACCTCCTGAACTTGGTAGCGCTCTATCAAGTAAGCCAAGCGTTCAGGAGAATAGACTTCCAGATTGCCAAAGCGCTTGCGATGCAAGCCGGAATCGTCATCAAGCAGTGCCACCGGCTGCATTTCACGACTGTTGGCGAGAGCTGTCGCCAACTGAATTCCCGCAGAACCTGCCCCATAAATCACAACCGATTTGCGCGGAGCATCGGCCCGAGCCGACAGGGTGTCACTACGTCTTAGCCAATATCTGGCCAAAGTGCGTGAACCTATAATCAAGAGCGCAGTAAGCAGCCCGTGAATAATCACAATTGACCGGTGCACATCCGGCAATTTGGACAAGAAGATAAACGAAGCCAGCAAAGCCTCTGCAAAAATTATTGCCTGGCATATAGTTAATAGCGAGTAAAACCCCAAGTAGCGAATTACAGAGCGGTAGAGCCCAAAGAGAAAAAAAACAGGCAGGCTAACTATTGGAGCCACGACAAGCAGAGGGAAGACACTCCCCCAAGGGATCTGGGTACTTTCCAGACGCAACACGAAAGCCGCCCAAAGTGCGATCTCGAGCAAAACGAAGTCAGCACCGAAAATTGCCAACTGTTTCCAGTGTCTGGGCCACGCCACAAGGCTCTTGCCAATACTAGTCAAAGCAGCTTCCCTTAATCCATACCCATGGCGAAGACAATCAGCCACCTGTTTCAGACAGGATTTCACCGAATACCGCCAGCAAAGCCTCGGCAACGACATCCTTGGCGTAGAAACGCTCGACACGCTCGCGCCCCACCCGCCCCATGCGAACGATCAGATCTCCATCATTCGACAATGCCGACAGAGCATCGACCCACGCCGCATCGTCGTTAACCAGAAACCCGCTCTCGCCATCAACCACCGCTTCTCGATTTACACCGACAGGAGACGAGACAACCGGCAGCCCCGCGGCCATGTACTGAAGAACTTTCAAGGCGCATTTTCCACGACTCCAGTCGTCGTCGCGCATCGGTGCAATACCGACATGAGAGGAGGCAAGCTCGGCCACCTCAGTCTCCGCACACCAAGGCACCGCCAGTGTCGGAAAACCCGGTGCATCCAGATCGAAATCCGCAATGATCTTAAGGCGCAAGCCAGGAATGTGGCTAGCCGCCAGACGCAGGGCAGGAAGAGCGTCCTCCAGATACTTCCGTGTCGAACTGCTGCCAATCCAGACAACATCAAACGAATCTTCAGGCTTGCGTTTTTCCGGTCGGTAGCGAGCAACGTCCACGGCCGTAGGCATGATTGACACACGGTTGTTGTAGCGACCAGAGACTTCCGCCAGAAAAGCATTCCCCGCTATCACCCGGTCGCACACCGAAGCCATTGCGCTAAAGCGAGACATCCTTGTCGCCGACGACGAGCCATCGGTATTGCAGAAAATGGCATCGTCGAGGTCGAAAATCAGGCGCCGCGATACTTTACGCAGCACCCACAGCAGCGGCGGGGGCAGCGTCTTGCGCAACACCAGAACGATATCCGCTCTGCGTGCGGCATCCAGCGCCGCCAGATAATTACCTGGACCATCTGCCAGACTCCTGTGCTCAGTCCGATATCCAGCTGCGGCAAAATGTTCGAAATACTGAATTGCCCGATAACGGGTTGATGGCGACTCAGCTCCTTTTGACAAAACAAGAAGATCAATCATGCCTTGCCTCTTGGGTTTGTCCTATGTTCTCACACTCGCAGGCGGCAAAGAATTCGTTGATACGATCAGCGAGCAGCAGTGGCAGAAAGCGCTCAATTCGCTCCTCAGGCCAGTTCCACCAAGCAATTTCCAACAGCCGTTCAATCTGGGCATCATCAAAACGCCGGCGCAAGGGGCGCGCCGGATTGCCTGCCACAATCGTGTAGGGCGGTACATCACGCGTCACCAGAGAACGCATTCCGACGACAGCACCATCGCCAATCGTTACCCCCGAAGTAATCACCGCCTCTGCGCCGACCCAGACATCGTTACCGATGATCACATTGCCACGGGTCCTGGGATGGCCGCTGAAATGACCGGCCCGCTCTTTCCACAAAGCGGGAAAAGGATAGGTCGTCACCCAGTCAGTACGGTGTTCGCCTCCGAGAAAGATCTTGACCCCGGCAGCCAGCGAGCAGTATGCGCCGATTTCCAGTGTCGCCCCCTCCTTCCAGGAACGCACTTCAAGATCCCCGTACGAGCCACGACCAATGCGATATTGCGGAAAGCGCTCCTGCAAGCTCGGTTTACGCTTCCGGAAATGTTGTCGAATCCGGCGCAGCCAACCCATCAACGCCCCCCGGCAACAGCCGCCGGCTTGACGAAAGTGGCGTGCACAATGTCACCACGGCCACTACGCTGCGCAGCCCATACATACAAGCGCGCCAGAAAGCGCCGCCAGCGAATGCGCTTGGAAGGCTTGCCCCGGTTTTCCAGAATATAGTCCAGGCTATTGAGCAGGATTTTCGGGCTGGTGCTCAATGACATTGATGCGCAAGCCAATCCGTGAGCCGCCGCGAGACGGCTCAGGTTGCCAGGATGATAGAGATAGAGATGGCGAGGCACCTCGTTGGCAAACCAGTTGACGCTCAGCCAGGCACGCCCAAGCGCCTGACTGTTGGGGGTTTCCATGACGAGGCGCCCCCCCGGTTTCAGAACCCGAACCAGCTCCCGGAAAAAAAGCTGTGGCTCGGCAATATGCTCGATGACATGGCGTACCGTGATCACGTCGAAAGCATCATCCGGCAAGGCAGCCGAAACCAGGTCGCCATGATGCACAGGGAGTTTTGCCTTGCGGCAGACACGCACCCCATCTTCACTGAACTCGACGCCCTGAACGCGCCAACCCAAGGCTCGCATACTGCGCAGGAAGCGGCCATTACCGCAACCAACGTCGAGCAGAACGCCACCGGGCACCCAGTCTGGCGTTGTCGTCTCCCCCGCCCATCCGGCAAACGGAGATAGAAGAGTGGCAAGCAACCCACCAGTCAAATGCTGGTAGCCGCGACGACGCAAGAGAGCGCTCTTCCAGAGTCCAGGCTCGACCGGTTTATCGTCATCCTCGTAAATGTCATAGTTTGCCGGGTAAAAACTGGCGATGGTTGCCAGATCCGGCATCGGATTCATAAAGAGCAATCCACAGCCCGTGCAGGAAAAATAGTCGTGCCGTTCGTGGCGATCGAACATAAGGTCACGACCGCTGAAGGAATAACAGGCATCGGCCTGGCAAACCGGGCAGGAGATTATAGTGCTCATAACAGATCGCTTTGAGTTGGCTGGACGCCATGCTTGGCGCAGTATTGTAATGGCAGGACCTGCAAGATGCTCGTTCCAGCAGAATTATCGAAGGCGGAAACCGAACCAGCGTTTCCAGGCCTTGCGCCCAACCGAACGCTTGAGGAAAACCTTGGCGTCATAGGCCAGAAAATGCCACCATTGCCAGGCCCGCAATGTGCAACCAAGCTCGCTGAAATAGCTATCGAGAAACTGGCGTCGCCCGTCCCAGTGCAGCTTGTTGCATACCCTAACAAGATCGGACAAGCGCTGCCCTGTAGACAAACCAGTTTCAATGACGCGGATACGCCCGGTATCAATCAGTGTGAAAACCAACTCCCCCGGAGTTCCGGCGCTGACCAGCACATTACCACCCGACAGGTCGCGAAAAAGAATTCCGCGAGCATGCATGCGCAACAGGAAACAGGCGAGCTGCCGATAGGCCACGCGCTCCTTCACTCCAAGGAAGTCTTGCGCCCCCTGGGCAAAAGCCAGAGCCATTTCGCGCACGGTCGCATCCGCGACAACATGCTCGCAAAGATAATAGTTGTCGCGGAAATCACTTTCACCGAGCTTCTCCCACAGGAGCACCGGAGGCGCCGCCATGACTCCGCGGCGCAACAGCTCACTGCTGCCATTCCAGCTACGCATGCTCTTCGATGGCTTGAAGCGGTCCAGCAGACGCTTGTGCCAGTGCAATTTCACCGGCTGTTTGACCACCAGTCGCCGGGTGGGATCACGCGGGTCAGCTACCGACCAGATGGCATTGCGAGCATAGCGCAAGACGGAATCAGCCCCCGGCCGCCCAAGATTCTCAGGATGCAGATTGCGTAACAGCATCCGCGCCTCGTCGGCATTGGCTGCCATCACCACCCCTCGCCAGCCATCGATGCTCAGGCAGTAGGGATGGCGACCCGGCAGATGGCGATGCAGTACAAATTTCGGCAACAGGGCGGCATCATGCCGCAACGCGACATCCTGAGCTGAAGGCCAGCACAGATACAACGGAGACTCCCCGGCCACCACCAGCGACGACTGATCAAGCAAGCCACCATCGCGATCGAATAATTGCGCTGAATTCAGGTCGTCGACCGCATACAAGTCGCCCAGGGCTGCAGCCCGACCATTGATGGTCCACACCACGTGAATCAACTGCCCTGAATTTCGAAAAGCATGGATTTCCAGCCCCTGGCCGGAATAACAACGCGCTTCGTAGCGCGTCCCCGGGATCAGACGGGCGAATGCAGACAGTGCGGCCAATGCAGGACGTTCGCGCAGGGCGCTCAGCCGACCTTCAACCGCAGCATAGTGGGTAATCCTTTCCAGAACGGGATATCCGGCAACACCATCGTCAACCAAGCCCTCGCGATGACAGATCAACGGTCCCCACCAAGCGCCTTCCAGGCTACCCGAAGCGGCGCACAACACCATGTAGCGCGCCAGGTAATCCGCCTGTTTTTCCTCGCTGTCCGGCAACATCCGCTCGATCCGTGGCAAGGTCCAGAATGCGGCCGGGGAAAACAGGCGCGGCACACCGAAATCGCAGCCAATGCGCTGCAACAGTCGTGCTTTCTTGATCAGGTTAACCTTGATCAGACCAGCCAGGCGTCGCCCGAGTATCTTGTGATCGTAGCGCTCCGGTTCAGTACTGCGTTCACAAAACAGGTTATCCGTCTGGATGTCCGGCAGTTGCCCGCGCTTGCGCAAAGCGGCCAGCAAACCAACGTTCCAGGGCGGCTCGAAGTCGGTCACACTGGGCCCTGCCAGCGTCAGGGCACGCTTGCGCACTTCCTGCCAGGCTATCTCCCAGGCCGCCAGGAAGCCGTCCAGCGAGTAGCCTGCCCAGCGCTTGCGGTTAACAGTGGAACAGACTTCCACCATCATTACCTGCGAACCATAACAATCCAGCACCTTGGCAACAAACTCCCGCCACACGACACCGGCCGCCGGTGTCGGCATTTGCTGCGCCTCGGGCGCCGGCTGGAGCAGATGCAGCACCACCCGGAAGCCATCGTCCAGAAGCCGCTCAAGCAAGCGTGCTGCTGGCCCCTCCAGATCGCCGTAGGTAAAATCGATACGAACATTTCGTATGCCCGATTGCTGCAATTTCTCGATAATCCAGTCGTCGACCGCAGCATCCGAGGATGCCGCAACACCAACGCCGGCAAATGCCTCTGGAACGACATGCCCGACCGGGGGCCGATGTCCGCCGGGAAACGAGAGCCTGCCGCGCAGCAGGTAAGCAAGAACAGTCGCAACGAAACCTGTATTCATTGCCCCTCCTTCGGCGGCAGTTCGCCAGCGATGATGGCCTCCAGATCTAGCCAGGACTGCTCGTGGTCAATGCCCTGCATCCGCCGCATATTGCGCGCCCGGAGGTATTTGCCCAGCCTCCAGGGATAAATTCGCAGATCAGAAAAATCGATCAGGCCCAATTTGCCGTCCGGAGTCAGTACCACGTTGCCCATGTGCAAGGAACGGAAGTAAACCCCCTGGTCGTGCAGCTTGATGACAAACCGGGTAAACATCTCGCGTAACACCTGCTGCCGCTCAGGTGCCAGCCCTTCCCTGGCGATTTCGCGCAGCGTCTTTCCCGGCAAGGGTTGGTAATGCACCATATCGCGCCCGATATCCTTGACCCGGGCGACGTCAATTACCGATGGCACGGCAACACCACGCTTTGCCAGCGCACGGGCATTGTTGGCAAAGCGCTGGGCATAGGGATACAACATCGCAGACGTAATGACGCGCTTGCGCCGGAAGAGCTTCAACATTGTCCCGTCGACCAGCCGCAGAACCTTGGCGCCATGGCGATCGCTTTCCAGGCACTCCGCCCCCTCACACATGGCAAGATAGTCCTGCTGCGTCAAAGTCTTCAAAAGTTGATCCCGTGGTGAAAAACCACGAAGTTTACCGTCTTGTGTACGAAGCGGCATGGATAAAGTGCCATGCTAAACTCGCGGCCTGATGAATTCCGGTATCCGCCGCCAAACAAAGCCCGCCATGCAGCAAGACAGCAGCCCGCCCGTTTCCTCGCTGAAAATATATTTCCGCCTTCTCGGCTACCTGCGCCCCTACATCGGCCTGTTTTCCATCAGCCTGATTGGCTACGTGATTTTTGCCTCATCGCAACCGATGATGGCACTTGTCCTGAAGTACTTCGTCGACGGACTGACCGCCCCGGCCGAACTCACGCAACACGCCCTGCCGATCATCGGCAATGTCGAGTTGACCTATGGTGTACCGATCCTGCTGGTGATGATCATCACTTGGCAGGGACTGGGCTCCTTCCTCGGCAATTACTATCTGGCCCGCGTCTCGCTCGGCCTCATTCACGACCTGAGGCGCGCGCTGTTCGACAGCCTATTGCGTCTCCCCAATCGCTATTTCGACGCAAACAATTCCGGCCACCTGATTTCGCGCATCACCTATAACGTCACGATGGTCACCGGCGCGGCAACGGATGCGATCAAGGTCGTGATTCGCGAAGGGCTGACCGTCATTTTCCTGTTCTCCTACCTGCTGTGGATGAACTGGAAGCTGACGCTGGTCATGGTGGCCATCCTGCCGGTCATTGGCCTGATGGTGAACAGCGCCAGCCGGCGCTTCCGCAAACAGAGCAAGAAGATACAAGTGGCCATGGGTGACCTGACGCACATTGCCTCTGAAACCATCCAGGGTTATCGCGTCGTCCGCAGCTTCGGTGGCGAAGCTTATGAGTCCGAACGTTTCCGCACGGCCAGCGAAGACAACACAACAAAACACTTGCGTCTGGTCAAGACAGCGGCAACCTTCACCCCTTCGCTGCAATTCGTGACCTTCACGACGATGTCGGCAATCCTCTTTCTCGTCCTGCTGCTGCGTGGCGATGCCTCGGCCGGCGACCTGGTTTCCTACATCACCGCCGCCGGCATGCTGCCAAAGCCGATCCGCCAGCTGTCGGAAGTCAGCGCCACCATTCAAAAAGGCCTGGCTGGCGCGGAGAGCATTTTCAGCCAGCTGGACGAAACGCCGGAAACCGACAAGGGCAGCGTCGAACGTGAATCGGTGACGGGTCGGCTCGAAGTGCGCAACCTGAACTTCCGCTATCCGGGCAGCGAACAACCGATACTGAACGACATCAACTTCATCGCCGAGCCCGGGCAGATGATTGCGCTGGTTGGCCGCTCCGGCAGTGGTAAATCAACGCTGGCCAACCTGATTCCGCGCTTCTATCACCACGAGGACGGACAGATCCTGCTCGACGGGGTGGACATCGAGGAATACACGCTGCGCAACCTGCGCCGGCACATCGCACTGGTCACCCAGCAGGTTTCCCTGTTCAACGATAGCATTGCCAACAATATCGCTTACGGTGACCTGGCCCAAACTCCGCGTGAGCAGATCGAACAAGCGGCGCGTGCCGCCTATGCCCACGAATTCGTCGAGCGTCTGCCGCAGACTTACGACACCCTGGTCGGCGAAAATGGCGTGCTGCTTTCCGGCGGACAGCGCCAGCGCCTGGCGATCGCCCGTGCCATCCTGAAGAATGCCCCCTTGCTCATCCTCGACGAAGCAACCTCGGCGCTGGATACGGAATCGGAACGGCACATCCAGGCGGCGCTGGAAAGCGCAACGGCAGACCGGACGACCATCGTCATTGCCCACCGTCTGTCAACAATCGAAAAAGCGGACCTGATCCTGGTCATGGATCAAGGCAGCATCGTCGAGCGCGGCACGCACGCAGAATTGCTGGCCCGGAACGGCCACTACGCCCGTTTGCACGCCATGCAGTTCAGCGAAACGACAGTCGCCTAGCCTGGTGGCAAGTTGCGCGCCAGCCATTGATGCAGCACGGAATCCGCCGGCCAGTTGCGCAACAGGCGCCCCCGGTCGCGCCGCCAGGCGCGGCGGAAAGCGGATTCGGAACGATGTTGCGTCATTGCATCTAAATCGATCAACTGCAGCGCTCCATCGTGCCAGAGCAGGTTGCTCGCCTTCAGATCCCCGTGCGTGATGCGCAAGCGGGCAAGCGCCTCGAACAGCGCAGGAATCGCCTGGGCCAGTTCGGCATCGGGCACACAGTCGGACTGCAGACAATCGATCAGTGCCAATCCCGGACAAAACCCGGTGATCAGGAAAGCCCGGCCGCGTAGCGGCCCCCAGCGTTCCTCCAGCACAGCCAGCGGCGGCGGCGTGGCAATGCCGTAGAAAGCCAGGCGGTGCGCCTCGCGCCACGAATGCCAGGCCCGACTCGGGCGCCAGACGCGCGACAGAGCATGTCGCCAGTGCTTCAGGTTGTAACGCTTGATCACCACCGGCAGCGACTCGACCGCGCTTGCCGCCACCGTGCAGGTCGCGCCGCTTTTCAAGCGCCGACCTGCGTCGATCGCCGCATCCGGTTGCGCCAGCAAGTCGGCCAACGCGGCTGGCGCATCGCGTAACCGCACGGAAAAGTGCCGAATATTGCGGTCGACCGCAAATTGTGTGCAATTTCTCTGTGTCTTCGCCAGAAAGCGCTGCAAGCGGCGCCGTCTCCAGGCAGCAACCTGTCTATCCAGGAGTTCGACATCGACCGGCCGGGCGTAAGCATCGAGCAGGACCTGGCGTTGGCCGTCGAGAAAAACCGGCAATTGCGACAACAGCAGCGCCAGGTTATCCAACAGCCGATCTGCCGCTGCCGGATGAATGCCGTCGCCATCGATCAGGAAGGCCTTGTCGTCCTGAAACAGGAAATTACCCAAGTGCAGATCGTCATGTACCAGTCCGGCGGCATGCAGGCAACTGAGTAGCGCCAGGGCCGGCCGCAGGCTCGCCAAGTCGTCAGCGGCACCGTCCAGCGTACGCGCACCGGGCAAGAACTCGCTAAGCACGAGCACCCCGACCGTCGGCAGGGCCACTACGGCCAACAATGCCGGGGTCGGCACCGCGTGCGTCCGCAATGCTTCCAGCCCCTGCTGCTCGCGGCTGCCGTGACGCTGCGCCGCCTCGCCGATGAACAACTTGGCAAAAACCGTCTTCCCGTTCCAGCAAGCTTCACCGGAAACCCGCCGACCCGGCAGCCAGCGCAGCACCCGATTGAACTCCAGTACAC
>Ga0209066_10001363_pt1 | contig 32551 bp, 32 predicted proteins | sample All_14_2_FD_187198 | JGI IMG/M metagenome (GOLD analysis project Ga0209066, IMG submission 187198) | Freshwater microbial communities in response to fracking from Pennsylvania, USA - Allegheny Zone_MetaG_DW_15 (SPAdes) (version 2) ... | reverse complement strand
GCTCGGGCGCCAGGATGGCCAGAACCTTGATATCGCCGGAGTCGACGAAGCCCTTGGCTTCCGAAATATCGCCGGAAAAGGCCTGGACATGGTTGCCCAGCATCTGGGTCACGGCTTCGCCGCCGCCATCATAGCCGACATATTTCACTTTGCGCACGTCGATGCCGACGGTACGCGCGGCCATCAGCACCTTCAAATGGTCCCAGCCGCCGACGGCCGAGCCGCCCGAGACGGAGATCGAAGCCGGGTTGGCCTTCATCTGCGCCAGCAACTCCGGCAGGGTGTTGATCTTGGAATCCTTGGACACCGCGATCACGCCATAGTCGGAACCAACCGTGCCCAGCCAGCGCACCTGATCCATCTTGGCACCCGGGAAGGCGCCCTGGGCCATGCGCGAGGTGGTGGCGGAGGACGCCGCGACGATCAGATTGTTGTCGCTGTTGCGCTTGGAGGTGACTTCGGCGAAGGCCACGCCGCCACCGCCGCCGGTCAGATTGGCGACCTGCATCGGGCTGGCAATGATCTTCAGATCATACAGGGCCTTGCCGACCTGACGGCAGGTGAAATCCCAGCCGCCGCCCGGATTGGCGGGGGCAATACATTCCGTCGAGCCGGGATCGAAGGCCAGCGCGCCGCCCATTGGCAGGGCCGCGACAAAGGCCGTCGCCAATACGGCACGGCGGGTCATCTGGAACATGGTCATTGTGGATCCTCCCTATAATCGACCATTACTTACGCTAGATCAGGGTTTGCTTGTGTACCCTGTACCGCCGGACCGGCATAGGTCCATCGGTAATGCGGTGGGGTCGGCCCCTTGTTGCGCCCGCCCTGTTGTTTTTGTTCCCAGGCATGGGCAAGGATTCCGACCGAGCGGGACAGGCAGAACAGGCCGCGCGCCAAAGGCGGCGGGCATCCCAGTTCGGCATAGATCACGGCCGTGGCGCCGTCGATATTCATGGCCAGGGGCTTGCCGCGCTCCTCGCCCAGGCGGCGTTGCACGGCCTGGCCGATCCTGGCAAAGCGGCCGGAAACATGGCCAGCCGCCGCCGCCGCCTCAACCAGTTGCATCAGGCGCGGCGCGCGCGGATCGACCGGCTTGTGGAAACGATGCCCGAAGCCGGAAACATATTTGCCGTAGCGCGCGCGCCAATCGGCCAGCCCCTTGGTCAGCGCCTCCTCGAAGGGCAGGCCGCCATCTTCCAGTGCCGCGATGTCATAATAGAGCTCGACCGATTGTTCGCCGGCGCCGCCATGCACATCGCCCAGCATGTTCACGCCATTGGCCATGGCGTTGTTGATGCCGATGCCGCAGGTGATCGCCATCCGGGCCGCCGCGATGGACGGGGCCTGCGGCCCATGATCGACGGCCGATACCAGGGCCGCTTCCAGCAGGGATGCTTCGCCCTGGGTAGGAATCCGGCCCATCACCATCAGCCAGATCATGGCTGGAAAGCTGAGAGTGCCGATCAGCTCCTGGATCGGTGTGCCGCGAATCGCGATCCGTCCCGGCTCCATATCGATGATGGCGGTGCGCCACCAGTCGCGGACGTCCTGGCCGTCCTGTTTCTCGGTCCCGCTCACAGCACGCCTTCCTTCTGCAATGCGTCCAGCTCGGCGCCAGACAGACCCAGCGCGCCATAGATCGCCGCATTATCCTCGCCAAGCCGTGGCGGCGGGCGGTCGACCTTCGGCGCCTCGCCATCCAGCTTGAAGCCGGTGCGCACCAGCGTGGCGGGTCGATCGGCACCCGGTACATCATCGAAATGCACCAGCATGCCCCGGTCGGCGATCTGCGGATGGTCCAGGATATCCGGAACGCCCATGACCTCGCCGGCGGGCACGCCCAGCCGGTTCAATTCTTCCGCCCAGGCGCGCGCCGGGCGCGTCATCAGGGTCTTTTCCAGCTCGATCTTGAGCGCCAATCGATTGCGTTTGCGATCTTCGCGCAGGGTATAGTCCGGATGGGTCAGCAATTCCTCCCGCCCCAGATGGCGGCACAGGACTTCCCATTGTTCCTGCTTGTTGGCGGCGATGTTCAGGGGCGCATCGGCGGTGCGGAACAGGCCGGACGGGGCCGATGTCGGATTCTCATTGCCGTTGGCCTGGGGCATCACCCCGGCCACCAGCCAGTTCGACACCACCCATCCCATGGTGGCGAGCGTTGCTTCCAGCATGGAGACGTCAATCATGGTGGCGCTGCTGCGCGGGCCGGCCAGCGCGGCGGAGATGGACAGGGCCGCCGTCAGCCCCCCGATCGTATCGCAGAGCGGATAGCCCACCCGGTAGGGGGCCGTTTCCGCGTCGCCGGTGATCGACATGACGCCCGATACGCCCTGGATGATCTGGTCATAGGCGGGAAGGTCCTTCATCGGCCCGTCCTGGCCGAAGCCGGAAATCGCGCAATAGACCAGCTTCGGGTTCACCGTCTTCAGCACGTCGAAGCCGACACCCAGCCTGTCCATCACGCCGGGACGATAATTCTCCACCAGCACATCGGCGCCGGCGACCAGGCGCTTCAGAAGGTCCTTGCCACGCCGGTCCTTCAGATTGAGGGTGATGGATTTCTTGCCGGCATTCTGGGCCAGGAAGGATACACCCATATTGCGGCGGTTGAGGTCGGTATCGGCGCCAAGCTGGCGCGCCAGATCCCCACGGCCGGGGACTTCCACCTTGATCACCTCCGCCCCCAGATGGGCAAGCTGATGGCAGCAGAACGGCCCGGCAAGCACATTGGTAAGGTCAAGAATACGCATCCCGGCAAGCGGCGATTGCACTTTGGTACGCTCCTCCGTAAACAGGCATCTTGCCGATGCGTTCTGTCTGATAGAATATGCATGAATGATAATAGAACGATCGGGCCTTGTCGAGTCCGAGAAAGCGATGGAGGGACATGTGGTCGAACACCGTGTCGAAGCCGTGGAACGCGCCCTGAGCATCCTCGATTGCTTTCGGGAGGGGGCGGCGGAACTGACCCTGGCAACGCTGGCCCGGGAGACCGGGCTGTACAAGAGCACGATCCTGCGGCTGCTGGCCTCGCTGGAGCGCTTCGGCTATGTCACCCGTACCGCCACGGGCAGCTATCGCCTGGGGGCCAGCGTCTGGCGGCTTGGTGCCGTCTACCGCTCTGCCTATGATCTGGGGGAGCATATCCGTCCTGAATTGCGGCGGTTGGTGGAGGTGACGGGGGAGAGCGCGTCCTTCTATGTGCGCGAAGGCAATGCCCGCGTCTGCCTTTATCGCCAGAACTCCCCCAAGCCGGTACGCCATCATATCGAGGAGGGGACGCGCCTGCCGCTGGAAGGCGGGGCCTCCGCCCTGGTTATCCTGGCCTGGAGCGGGGAGGGGCATGAGGATGTGCGGGCGCGCGGCTATGCCCAGTCGCTGGGGGTACGTGATCGCGACGCGGCTGCCATAGCCGTACCGGTCTTCGACCGGTCCGGGGCGTTTCACGGGGCGCTGTCGGTCTCCGGCCTGATCACGCGGCTGGACGGGGCTGCCGCGGAAAAAGCGCTGGAAGCGCTGCACGAAGGGGCGGACAGGCTGCAGGCAGTGCTGCCGGGCTAGGTAAATCCCGAGATCGGTTCAAGATAGCTGTTTGCCAGCCACTGGGCCGGTTTCCCCATCAATGATGCTGTGAAGCAATGCCCGGACCCGGAAAAGGAAGGCGCGGATCGACAGTGATGGAGAGTGCATTTATCCAGCGATCTTCCTGTTCTAGAGCATCCTGCAAATCCCGAATGGAACGCCCGACCTCGGCCATGCGGTCCTGCAGGGTCTCCAAGTTTCTGTCCAGCATTTTCAGTTTGGCGAGTTGTTCGACAAGTTCCTGCCGTTCTTTGTGCATGCGCTCCGCACGCCAGCCGGGTACCGGTTCCGGCTGACCTCGCCGATGACAGAGATCAAGCCATTCCGACATGGCATCCATGGTGTTTGCCAATGCCTGGGCAGGAGTTTCCCCATCGGACATACATCCCGGCAAATCCGGTACCAGCCCGATATACCCACCTCCGTCTTCGGCACTGATCTGCCGGATAACAATGGCGTATCTCATGGCTCTCGCGACCCCTTGAACTTATTATGGAAATCTATCATTGCCACCAGGCTCTTGATGTAGATCGGCTTGATTGGCCGGGCGGAGGGAATTGTCTGATGCCCATATATTCCAGCGCCATACGCTTTGTAGTGTGAACCACCACCGGTTGGGCTTTCGAGGGTGACACCATGTTGTGCGCATACCCTTTTCACATCGTCAATAGTCCAGTCTCCACGCGGATTCGCTCGCATCCGGTCCAGTAGTTTGTCCTTTTTTGCCACGGATGCGCCCAGCCATGTCTTACATATTTGTCGCTGATGCCAAGCTATCAAGGATTCGCTTTGGAACAAGCATACCGAGTATAGCGAACGCTATTTTGGAATTGGCACTGACCTGCTCCTCTCCCGCAGTCTCTCTACGCCTGTGTTGGGCCGGGGCAGAGCTATCTTGCCAGGAGATGACGACTCGTCGCGCTATTGTCTCGGAAAATCATCCTGGGAATTAAGGTGTTCCGACCATGAACCTGCTTCGTATCATCATCGCCCTGTTTCTGCCGCCGCTGGCAGCCTTCCTGACCGTCGGCATCGGCCTGCATTTCTGGCTGAATCTGTTGTTGTGCTGCTTCTTCTGGGTGCCTGGCATTATCCACGCCCTGTGGCTGGTGCTGCGCAAGGCCGAAGGCGCCTGATAGCATCCTTCCCGGCTGATATTCAGAACCGGGAAGGGAATGTACATGGATGCGCTTCCGACGCATGCCCGTGCGGTGATCATCGGCGGTGGGGTGATTGGCTGCTCCATCGCCTATCACCTGACCCTGAACGGCATGCGCGATGTGCTGCTGCTGGAGCGGCGGCAGTTGACCTGCGGCACCACCTGGCACGCGGCAGGCCTGATCGGCCAGCTCCGCGCCACGGCGAATATGACCAAGCTCGCCCGCTATTCCGCCGAGCTATACACGGGGCTGGAAGCGGAGACGGAAGTTGCCACCGGCTTCAAGCAGAACGGCTCCCTCAGCCTGGCCCTGAGCCCGGCCCGGCTGGAGGAGTTGCGGCGCGGCGCCGCCATGGCCCGCAGCTTCGGCCTGGAGGTGGAGGAGCTGGACGCCAGGGAATGTCTCGTGCGCCATCCGATGGTGGCGGGGGAGGATATTCTGGGCGGTATTTTCCTGCCGAGTGACGGGCAGGCCGACCCCGGCAATATCGCTTTGGCCCTGGCCAAGGGGGCCAGAATGCGGGGCGCCACGGTACGCGAAGGCGTGACGGTGACTGGAATCCGCACGGAAAAGGGCAGGGTGATCGGTGTCGATACCGACCAGGGGCCGATCCAGGCGGAATTCGTCATCAACGCCGCGGGCATGTGGGGCCGTGCTGTTGGTGCGATGGCGGGCGTGGCCGTGCCGTTGCAGGCCTGTGAGCATTTCTACATCGTGACGGAAGGCATTCCTGGGCTGGCGCGCGATTTGCCGGTGCTGCGCGTGCCCGAGGAATGCGCCTATTACAAGGAAGATGCCGGCAAGATCCTGCTGGGCTGTTTCGAACCCGTGGCGAAGCCCTGGGCGCTGGAGGGTATCCCCGAGGATTTCTGCTTCGACCAATTGCCCGAGGATTTCGACCATTTCGCGCCCATCCTGGAAGCGGCGGTGGAACGCATGCCGATCCTGCAGACGGCGGGCATCCATACCTTCTTCAACGGGCCGGAAAGCTTCACGCCGGATGATCGCTATCTGTTGGGCGAGGCGCCCAATCTGAGGAATTTCTATGTCGCCTGCGGCTTCAATTCGGTCGGTATCCAGTCGGCGGGCGGGGCGGGCAAGGCGCTGGCGGAATGGATCATCGCGGGCGAGCCGCCTTTCGACCTGTCCGATGTCGATATCCGCCGCATGCAGCCATTCCAGGCCAACCGGACCTATCTGGCGGCCCGCGTGACGGAGACGCTGGGCCTGCTCTATGCCGATCACTTTCCCTATCGCCAATATGCCACCGCGCGCGGCGTGCGGCGCAGCCCGCTGCATGACCGTTTGGCCGCCGAAGGGGCCTGTTTCGGCGAAACGGCGGGGTGGGAACGGGCGAACTGGTTCGCCGAACCCGGCCAGACGCCGGAATACCAGCTGTCCTGGGGGCGGCAGAACTGGTTTGCCAATGCGGCGGCGGAACATCGCGCGGTGCGGGAGAATGTCGGGCTGTTCGACCTGTCCAGCTTCGCCAAGTTCCGGGTCGAAGGGCCGGATGCCGAAGCGGTGTTGCAGCATATCTCAACCAATGACGTGGCGGTTGAGCCTGGCCGGATCGTCTATACCCAATGGCTGAACGACAAGGGCGGTATCGAAGCCGATCTGACCGTGACCCGGCTGGGAGAGACCAGTTTTCTGGTCGTTACGGCCGCAGCATCGGCGGTGCGCGACATGAACTGGCTGAAGCGCCAGACGCCGGAGGAGGCGCGCTGCGTTGCGCTGGATGTGACCTCCGGCGAGGCGGTGATCGCGGTGATGGGGCCGAATGCGCGCGCCCTGCTGCAGGCCGTCAGCCCCGCCGATTTCAGCAACGAGGCCTTCCCCTTCGGCACCGCCAGGCAAATCGAGATCGGCATGGCACTGGCCCGGGCGCACCGGATTTCCTATGTCGGCGAACTGGGCTGGGAGCTGTATGTACCGACGGAGATGGCGGCGCATGTCTTCGATGTGCTGCGCGAGGCGGGGCATGCGCTGGACCTCAGGCTCTGCGGGCTGCACACGCTGGATTCCTGCCGGCTGGAAAAGGCCTTCCGGCATTTCGGCCATGATGTCACGGATGAGGATCACGTGCTGGAGGCGGGGCTGGGCTTTGCGGTGAAGGCGAACAAGCCTGATGGCCGGCTGGGTCCATTCCTGGGGCGCGAGGCGGTTCTGCGCAAGCGCGAGCTGGGCCTGTCCCGCCGCCTGCTGCAATTCCGCCTGATCGATCCGGATGGTATGCTGTACCATAATGAGCCGATCCTGGCGGATGGGCGGATTCTGGGGCGCATCACCTCCGGCGCCTATGGCCATCATCTGGGCGGCAGTGTCGGGCTTGGTTATGTCGAGACAGCCGATGGGATGAGTGCCGCGGACTGTCTGGCCCGATCCTATCGGATCGATATCGCGGGCCGGTTGTTCGAGGCAGAGGCTTCATTGAAGCCGCTTTACGATCCGGCCGGGGCGAGGATGCGGGAATAGAACGATTAATCGAGCTTGTTGATATCCTTGGTGTGGTCGGCATAACGCCGGATCGCGTAGCGTAGCGGCCAGATCAGCGCCACGCCGATCACCGAGAACAGCAGCCAGTCCCAGAGGTCGAGATTGCCGTCATTCGGCCCGGCGATCAGCACCTTGAGCGCGACCACCCCGGCGGAGATGGCGAAGGACAGCACGAAGCCGCCCGCCGCCATCATTTCCAGCACCAGCAGCAGCGCTGCCAGGGCGGCCCAGAGCGCGGCCGGCCCGATCCCCAGAATGGTGGCGACGGCGGTCATTTCTGCGCCAACCCTTCCAGAAGCGCGCTGAGCGTGCCCAGGGATTTGGTGATATCCGTCGGGATCACGATCAGCTTGGAATTGGGCGAGCTTGCCACCTCCGCCATGGCGGAAACCTGCTGCTTGCGGATTTCGAAGTCGAGCGCGGCCTGACCATTGGCCTTGATCGCATTGCCGACGGCTTCGGTCGCGAAGGCTTCCGCCTCCGCCAGGACACGGCGCGCTTCCGCTTGTTTCTGGGCGGTGTACAGCTCCGCATCGGCCTTCAACTGCTGGGCCTGACGATCCCCTTCCGCCCGGGTAACGGCGGCGCGGCGTTCGCGTTCGGCGTTCAACTGCTGCTGCATGGCGCTGCGGGTGGCGGCATCGACGGACACATCCAGCACCTCCGTCCGGGTGATCTCGATCCCCCAGACGGCGCAGGCTTCCGTCAGCGCCTCGCGGATCTGTTCGTTGAAATAGTCACGCTTCGACTGCACCTCGTCGAATTCCATCTGGCCGCCGGTAGCGCGCACGATGGCGGTAACCGATGTCTTCACCGCCTGATCGACATTGGCGATGCGGTAAACGCATTTGGCGGCGTCCACGACCCGGAAGAAAACGGCCGTGGTCAGGTGGACTTCCACATTGTCGCGCGTGATGACGCTGATTTCCTGGGGTTCCAGCTGGCGCTCCAGGATTACGACCTTGTGGCGGACCTGATTCAGGATGGGCACAATGAAATGCAGCCCGGCGCTCAGCGTGCGGGTGTATTTTCCGAACTGCTCGACCACGAATTCCTGCGACTGCGGCACCACCTTGATGCCGGTCAGCGCCAGAACGACGAAGACAAGAATCAGCGCCAATGGAAGAATGGACGTTCCGATCAAAGCCAGATCCTGCATGATCCCGCATCACTCCTGTTTTGGGGCGCCATCTGCGGCGGACAGTAGGGAGCCGGAGTGGAAATTGCCATCGCAATTTCACCGGCCGATCACATCGGCGACAGCAGCAGGCCCTTCAGATAATCCCCTTCCGGGAAGGCCAGCAGGGAAGGGTGGTCGCGACCCGATCCCAGCTGGTCCACCACCCGCACCTCGCGCCCGGCATCGGCGGCCGCATCGGCCGCGATCCGGCGGAACAGGGCCGCATCGACATTACCGGAGCAGGAAAAGGCCGCGACATGCCCGCCCGCGCGGCAGAGCTTGAGGCCCCAGAGCATCATGTCCTTATAGGCGCGGCTGGCCTTGGCCACCTGGGAGGCATTGGCCGCGAGCTTCGGTGGGTCCAGCACGATCAGATCGAAGCTTTCCGCCTTGTCGCGCAGCTTGCGCAGGATTTCGAAGGCATTGCCTTCCAGCGCCCGGGCGCGGGCGGGATCAAGCCCGTTCAGCGCCGCGCTGTCGGCCATCAGGGCCAAAGCGGGGCCGGAGCTGTCGACATGCAGCACGTCGGCCGCGCCCGCCACGCCGGCCGCGATGCCGAAGCCGCCGGTATAGCTGAACACATTCAGCACCCGCTTGCCCTTCGACAGGGCGGCCAGCCGGGCCCGGTTCGGTGCCTGATCCAGATAGAATCCGGTTTTATGACCGGCCAGGATGTCGACCAGGAAGCGGCAATCGCCTTCCCGGATGGTGATGGGTCCGGCCGGGGCTTCGCCCGCCAGCATGCCGGTGCGCTGCGGCAGCCCTTCCTTGACGCGGGAATCGACGTCGGAGCGTTCGAGGACTGCGTGGTCGGGAAAACGCGTCCGCAGCGCTTCCAGGATCATCGCGCGCGCCCATTCCGCCCCGGCGGAGGAAAGCTGGATCACCAGATAGCGGCCATAGCGGTCGCAGGTGACGCCCGGCAGACCGTCGGCTTCGGCATGCAGCAGGCGCAGGGCGCTATCGGCATCACGCTGGCCCATCGGGTCCAGCCCCTGCGCCTCCCGCCAGGCGATCGCGCGATCCAGCCGGGCCAGGAAAAAGGCCGTATCGATCACCTCGTCGGGATCGAAGCTCCAGAATCTGAGCGAGATCTGGGAGGAAGGAGAGTAGGCGGCAACGCCGATCCTGTGTCCGTCGGCGGAGCGCACCACAATCGGCCCGCCGGGCTCTGGCGAACCCTCCAGCCGGGCCAAGGCGCCGGAAAAAACCCAGGGATGGCCGCGCCGGGCGGATTTTTCGCGCCCGAGGGCAAGGATGGCTGCTGGCTGTGTGATATCGGTCATGGCCGCGCTGTCTACCCGTTCGCAGGGGCGGACGGAAGGGGATTCCTTCCATTCCCGCGCTCAGGCGGCCCCAAGATCACAGCGGGCGGAAGGCCAGAATGGTCAGGTCGTCACGACGCGGCTCGTCGCCCCGCCAGGCATCCAGCTGTTCCAGCAAATCATCGATCTGCTGGCGGGCCGGCCTGTCCACGAGCTCCTGCAGGATACGCCCCAGCCGATTACGACCCAGCAGGCGACGCTGATCGCCGCCCATATGGTCCGGCACCCCATCGGTATAGAGGTAGAACTGCGTGCCCGGCTCGGGCCGGATCACATGCTGCTCGAAACCGGTTGGGGCCTTGAGCGAGGTATAGCCCAGGGCTGCGCGATTGCCCCTGATCGTTTCCACCTCGCCATTGCGGATCATCATCAGCGGCAGGCCGGCCCCGGCAAAAGTCAGCGTCCTGTCGTCGGAATCCCAGACGCAGATCGCGGCTTCCATGCCGTCATCGGATTCCGCGTCCGGCCGGTCCTGGCGCAGCCGGGAGCGCACGCGCTCATCCAGCGCCATCAGGATTTCGCCAGGATCGCGCAGCGCCTGTTCATGCAGGATGCGATCCAGCGCAGAGGCGGCAACCATGGTCATGAAGGCGCCCGGCACGCCATGGCCGGTGCAGTCGATCACCGCGATCATGCATTTGGAGCCGAAGCGTTCCAGCCAGAAATAATCGCCGCCCACCATATGCAAAGGCTGCCAGTGCACCGCGATGTCCTGGAAGGACTGGTTCAGCGCGGCGGCGTCCGGCAGCAGCGAGGTCTGGATGCGTCGGGCATACTGGATGCTTTCGATCAGCAGCCGGTTCGCCTGATCCAGTTCCTTATGTGCATCGTCCAGCTTGCGGAAGGCGCGTTCGGTTTCGGCTTTTTCCTCTTCCAGCGCACCCAGCGCCTGCTTCAACTCGGCCGTGCGGGCGTCCACGCGCTGTTCAAGCTCGCGCGTGAGGGCCTGCAACTCCCCCTGCGCCTTGTCGCGCTCGTCCAGCCCGGTCTGGAAGGCGGAAAACAGGCCATTCAGCGAATCGACCATCCAGCCCAACTCGTCGTCGTCATGGCGCTTGGGCTTGTCGATCAGCTTGGCGCCCGGTCGCTTGGGATCAATGGCGATGATGTGTTTGGTGATGCGCAACAGCGGGCGCGTCACCAGCACATAGAACAGCGCGACCAGAATAAGGCTGAGGATGAAGGCCTGGGCGATATTGGCGATCAGGCTGGTTTCCGCCTTCAGGCGGAAGCGATCGGTCAGAACTTCCGCGTTCAGGCGCATCATCAGGCGCCCGACATTTTCCGCGGCGCGGCCGGGACCTTGATAGACCAGCGGCAGTTCATAGTTGATGACGTCGCCGAACAGCAGGCTGTCGATCGTGCGCATGGGTTTGGTTTCCACCGTCCCGGCCTCGGCCAGGAGGGCGTCGAAATTGTCCAGCAGGCGGACCGACTGCACGCCTTCTTGCTGTTGCAGGCCCTGCACGACCTGCTGCGCCAGGGAAGGGTTGAGCTGGAAGGCGGCTTCCTCGGCCGCGCCGCGGATTAGCGCCTGCTTTTCGCTCGATTCCTGGCGCACATCGCTGCGCAACTGTTCCAGATCCAGGAAAAGCTGCCCGATGGAGCCCAGAAGGCCAAGCACCAACGCGGTTATAAGGGTCGCGGCAGCCTGTTTCATTGTCAGCCCGGCCGTGTGGCTGGCTTGTGCGTCCGTCACGTTCACTGTACCTTCGGCCTGCGTCTTTTTTCGGATCATCGCCCCGCGATAATAAAGCTGCCCCGACGACTCCTCCGATGGTTCACCACGGGGGTTCGGAGCGGTCTGTTCCCGCCGTTCGGATGAATCCTGTGTCTGCTTTTCCATCGCGATTTGGCCCGGTCCCCGCTACATGGCCGTCAATCCACGCCTTTTTCCACCGCATGGCGCGCCTTCATGTCCGCAATCCGCGTGGTATTCTTCGCCATCCAGCCATCCAGTTTCGCCACCACATCGGGGCGGGAAATGGTTGAAAGCCGATAGCTGTCGACAGAATTCGGCAAGGAGGGGTCATAGACCAGGGCACCCGGCTTGTCCAAAACCTTGTCGAGCTGATAGTTAACGACGGCGATGCTGGCATAGGCTCCCTGGATGCGGCCGGCCAGCACCTGGCGGACCAGGGCACCGAAATCGGCATTCTCGCTCAACCGCACCTTGCCCGCATTGATCGCATCCAGCCAGACCCAGGGCGTGAAGCCGGTCACCGTGCCAAGCGTATCGATCGGCTGGCCCAGCTTGCCGGCGGGAACCACGGTCGCATCGCGGAAGCGTGCCACGGGGCCGCTGTAAATGATGGCCTTACCGTCTTTCGCTACGGCGTTCCAATTCGGACTGTCGGGAAATTTGAAGGCGATCTGGCCGTTGAAAAACTCCGCATACAGCCGCGGAACGGGCAGGGCCCGGTATTCCATACGATAGCCGGCATCGGCGGCGAATGCGTCCAGGAATTCCCGCGCATAGCCGCCATAGGCGCCATCCTTCACCGTATAGGCCGGTTCATAGACCAGGTCTTCCACCCCGATCAGCAGCACCTGCTGTGCCGCGGCCGGCCCCAGGGTGATGACAAGGGCGGCAGCGGCCAGGGTCGCCGAAACGGTCATGCGCAGGCTCATCAAACCAGCCCCTTTGCATCGGCGATGTTGCCCGCGAATTGTTGCGGATCCAGCTTCAATATGTCGCAGATCGCGATCACCTGGATCAGCTCCTCATCCGAGTAATTGCCATCCGCCCCCGACAGGGCAAGGGCGACGCGCACGACCAGTTCGGCATGGTCCAGATCGACATCATTCATCCTTGCGATATGGTCCAGGCAGGTCTGGCGGCCGACAGCGGCGTTTTCGCCGAGTTCCGCGACACGATCATTGAAGAAGTCCACCGCCTCATGCGGATCGAAGATGGCGAGATCCCGGCAGCTTTCCAGAAGCCGGTCCAGCGCTATCCGTTCGGCGAAGGACACTTTTCCGTCGGCGGTTGCAACCAGGGCAGCAGCCGACATGGCCGCTTCCATGAAGCCGCGATGGCGTTGCTGTTCCACCTTTTCGCGCACCGCTTCGCGCAGATCGCCCCAGACTGACATGTCCCCCTATCAACTCCACCTCACAGCGCGGCCCCATACCGTGCACTCTGGCAAGCCGGAAGGCTCGGGTCAACAGTCCGGGCGGGCGCGACCGGGTCGGTTCCGGTTCCGGCCATTCTGTTGTATAGCTGTTGGGCGCATCCATGGGGGGCGCGGGACTCGACAAGGTGTCGCCATGCTGTTTGCGCGCAAGGACAGGGATGGTGCCATTCTGGCGCTGTTTCCCGACCGACGACCGGGCAGCGATCCGGTGGCGCAGGATGACCCGGCTCTTGCCGCCTTCCTCGTCTCAGGGCGCGGGTCGGCGACCCTTTCGCTGGCGGACAGCGATCTGGAACTGGCCCGCGTGCTGGAAGATCTCGTCGCGCTTTTGGTGGATAAGCGCGTCATCCGCATGGGCGAACTGCCCCCGGAAGCGCAGTCGAAGCTGATGCGGCGCAAAAGGCTGCGCGGGGAACTGGCCGGGCTCGGCCCGTTCGGACCCGGTGGCGACAAGTTGATTTAGGACCTGTATGGCGGTTTGGCTGAGAGAATTCCTGCGACAACGATGGCGATGCCTGCTGCGCGGGCTGGCCGTGGCCCTGCTGGGGGTGGCATTGCTGCCGCCCGTTCTGGTTGCCCTCTATGCAGTCGTGCCGCCACCGGTGACCCCGCTGATGCTGATCCGGCTCATAGAAGGCGAGACGCTGGAGAAGGATTGGCGACCCCTGGCGGAGATTGATCCGGACCTTCCCCTCAGCGTCGCGGCATCCGAGGATTCCCGGTTCTGCCTGCATTCCGGCTTTGATTTCGTGGAGTTGGAAAAGGCCGTACGCGATTGGCGCGAGGGCGGGCGGGCGCGTGGGGCCAGCACGATTTCCATGCAGCTTGCCCGCAATCTGATGCTGTGGCCGGGCGGCGGGCTGGTTCGCAAGGGCGCGGAAGCCTATGTCACGCTATGGGTTGAACTGCTCCTGTCCAAGCGGCGCATTCTGGAGCTGTATCTGAACATCGTCGAATGGGCGCCCGGCGCCTATGGTGCGGAGGCGGCCGCCCGGCGCCATTTCGGAACCGGCGCCGACAGCCTGACCCGGCGGCAGGCGGCCCTGCTGGCCGTGACCCTGCCATCGCCGCGCAATTATGACCCGTCCAGGCCCAGTACCTTTCTGTCCCGGCAGGCGGGGACTGTCGAAGCGCGGGCGCGGACGCTGGGAGGCGAATTATCCGATTGTTTCCGGGTGGAGTGATCACACCTCCCGGGCGATCTCGGCCTGCGACTTCAGAATGCCGCGATAGGCGTGCCAGCTGGCATGGCCTATCAGTGGCAGGGCGATGATCAGGCCCAGGAAGCCGGTCGCGAAGCCAGCCGCTATGAAGATGACGATCAGCCCGGCCCAGATCGCCATGGTGCGTGCATTGGCCAACACCGCGACGATGGAGGCCATCACGCCACGGAACACATCTACCCGGCGATCCAGCATCATCTGCAGCGAGATGGCGGAACACAGAAAGGCGCCTGCCGCGAAGACCGCACCCACCACCGTGCCGACCGCGAAGAAAAACCAGCCATCCAGCGTGAAGAAGGCCTGGTTCAGCAGGCTCTGCGGGCTGGAGGACTGATAGGGAAAGAAGATCGCGAAGATGATCGCGGCGGCCCGCATCCAGACCACGAAATACAGCGCCAGCGCCACCCCACCGCCCAGGATGCCCCAGGGATTGCGGCGCCATGCGGTCGTAACTTCCAGAAAGCCCGGCTTGCGCCCGGCTTCCAACTGGCGGGAGATCTCATACATGCCCACCGACAGGATCGGCCCCACGATCAGGAAGCCGCCCAGCGCCGGCGGGATCAGCCAGGCATGGCCCATATAATAAAGGCCGAGGCTGAGGAAGATCGACAGCCCCGCCAGGACCAGGCCGAAGAACAGGCTGTTGCGCGGGTCGGTTTTCAGATCGCGCCAGCCGGCCGCCAGCCACAGATAGGGGGCATCGCTCGGCACCCGCTTGACCTGATCGAGATAGGGGAAACCGCGCCAGACGTTTGATTCGAATGCACTGCCGGAGGATGAGCTGATCATCGCCTGCGTTCCCTGACCCTGTCTGTTTCCATGTCCGCTCTTGATTAGGATTGGCGGATATAGCTGGCATCATGCCGTGAATGGACGGATTGCGCCAGCCCAACCAATGGGCGCCAACAATTTTCTCGGAAGCTTGCTATTGACATAATGTCAATGATACACCATATGCTGAGTGGCTGTTGATGAACAAGGAGGCGCAATCATGTAGGCGCGGGTGGCACTGGATTATTCTCTGATCGTGATGATTATGCGAGGTGTGAAATGTCAATATTTTTCAAGAGAATAAGCCGAAAATGATGGCGTCCGAATGCCCAAGGGAACCCGGTCAGGCGACAACGAATTCGTGCAGTTTCGAAGCAGTTTTCCCCGCTTTGAACTGATCTACAGCCGCCACGCGCTGGAGCGGATGGCGGAGCGCGGGATAGCGCAGGACGATATCCGCCATGTGCTTGCGAAAGGGCGGGTCGTTCGAAGCGAACCGCACATTCGCGGGGGCTTGGCCCATACGGTCGAGGGGCGGGACTTGGACGATGAGCCTCTTGCTGTCGTGGTGGCGATCAAGTCGACGACAAGGGGTGTCGTCCTGGTGGTGACGACATTCCTACCATGACACGCCAGGGGCGGCGGAAGGCCGCCGCCCTGGTCCAGGTGACGACATAGGAATGCAAGTTTATGAAAATGATAGCGGAATATGATGCGCGCACCATCCTGGGTTATCCGGTCACGGTGCTGGATTCGGCCTATGAGGACGAGGAGCTTGATGCCATCGGCCTTGTGAACGCAGCGGCGCTGGGTGCTTCCGTCGCCGTGACGCGCGCCTTGATTCCATTGCAGCTGTGCGGGGCGGAGTTGCGGTTCCTGCGCAAGGCCATGGGACGGACGGGGAAGGAATTCGCCGAAGCAATCGACGTCGATCCGGCGGTCCTGTCGCGTTGGGAGAATGACAAGCAGACGATGGGCGGGTTTGCCGAAAAGGTGATCCGACAATACGTGCTTGATGAGTTGGGGGAAGCGGCGGCGGGGGTTCCGGTTCCCAAGGGATTGGTGCCGACCATGAAGATCGTACCGCGCGACGCCGCCGATACCGAGCCGCTGCGCCTTGTTTTCCGTCTGAACGCCGATACGCAATCCGGGAAGTCGGGCGTTTATGCCCGGGCCGCATAGCCTGCCCGGGAAGTCTTGCCAGGGGTGATGGCAGGCCTATAGTCGGACCTGTCCACAGGTTGGTTCAGGAGCGGCGGCGATGAAGGACGATACCAAGCTTACCCATAAGGGGCTGCATCCCTTCGCCAATCACGGCATCGTCAACCCGCCCGTCTATCACGCCTCCACCATCCTGTTCCCGACGTTGGATGCGCTCGACAACAAGGCTTCGGCCAAGGTGGTCTATGGCCGGCGCGGCACGCCGACCAGCTTTGCCCTGATCGAAGCGATCTGCGCGCTGGAAGGCGGGCATGGCGGGGTAATCTGTTCTTCCGGCCTGGCGGCGATTTCGGTTGCGATGACCGCCGTGCTGAAGGCCGGCGATCATGTCCTGCTGACCGATTCCGCCTATCTGCCGACGCGGCAATTTGCCGACCGCGTGCTGCGGCGTTTCGGGGTGGAGGTGAGCTATTACGATCCGCGCATCGGGGCGGGCATCGACGGGCTGATCCGGGCGAATACGCGGCTGATCTGGATGGAAAGCCCTGGCTCGCAGACCTTCGAGGTGCAGGATATTCCCGCCATTGTAGGCATTGCCAGGGCGCGCGGCATCGTCACTGCGATCGATAACACCTGGGGTGCCGGCTATTACCTGAAGCCGCTGGCGATGGGGGTCGACATTTCCGTCCAGGCGGCGACGAAATATATCGTCGGCCATTCCGACACCATGCTGGGAACCGTGGTGACGAACGAGGCGCTCTATCCCGTGATCCAGGCGGAATGGGACAATTTCGGCGGCTGCGCCGGGCCGGATGATATCTATCTGGCCACACGGGGCCTGCGCACCATGGGGGTCAGGCTGCGGCAGCATTACGCCGCGGCCCTGAAGGTGGCCCATTTTCTGGAAGCCCGGCCGGAGGTCACGCAGGTGATGCATCCGGCCCTGGAAAGCTCGCCCGACCATGCGATCTGGAAGCGGGACTTCACCGGGGCCTGCGGGCTGTTCGGCTTCGTGTTGAAAGCCGCGCCGCGTGCGGCCCTGGCCGACCTACTGGACCATCTGCGTTTCTTCGGCATGGGCTATAGCTGGGGCGGGTTCGAAAGCCTGCTGATTCCCACCGATCCGGCTCATATCCGCACCGCCACGCGCTGGGATGTTCCAGGCCAGGCGATGCGTATTCATATCGGGCTGGAGGATGTGGACGATCTCATGGAAGATCTGGCCTGCGGCCTCGACCGCTATGGCCGCCACATCTGAACGACCGGGCCGAGGCATTCACCTTTTCTTTGCCATCGCGGTGTAAGAAAATCCCCGGTGAGGGTGTCCCGGGGGTGTCATAGTGTCCAGAGTGAATTTCGAAGTCCTGCGCGACGCGGGAACGGGCTGGCATCTGGAATCCACTTTTCCGGTTAAGGAACAGGCGGAGGCCGAAGCGCGCGCCATCATGGCCAAGGGCCGCTCGCGGGCGGTGCGCGTGATGCGATCCGCCTATAATCCCGCGACCACCACCTTCATCGAATCGGAAACCCTGTTCCTGGGGGAGCGCCCGAAGGCATCGCGCGACGGCGGGCCGGTATCGCGGGTCTTTCCCTGCTGGCGGCCCACGGATTTCTACGATCTGCAGGGAAGGCTGGCCATCGGGCGGGCGTTGAAGGATTCGCTGGAACGCTGGCATCTGACGCCGCTGGAACTGATTCACAATGCCGAGCATGTGCTGCGCCTGAATGATACGCAGACCGTGCTGCAGGCCGCCGTGCAGCGCACCGCAATTGCCCAGACCCAGGGCACCGACAAGACCGCGCAGGCGCGGATGCGCGAGCTTTACGACGTGATCGCCCAGGCCAGCGCCCCGCTTTATGCGGAAGCCAGGAAGCCCCGCCACCCCCGCATCGCCGACGGGAACTACGGCGCCTTTCTGGCCGCCATCAGGGATTCGAAAGAGTGGCGCTATAATTTCTTCCTGGGGCTGGCCGATCACCTGCAGCCCTGCAACGCCTGGGAGCCCAAGGTCGAGGTGGCGCTGACGCTGCTTGCGGCATCCGAGGGTGATGCGCGCGTGGTCGAAGCGCTGGACGCATTCTTCGGGGAAATGACGGCGCTGACGCGTGGCCTGGCCGTGTTGATCGGCAAGAGCGACTCCGATGCGGAAAGGCTGCGCCGGCTTGCGCGGTTGCTGAAGGCCGAAGCGGCGGACTGGCCCAATCCCGCACCGGTCTATGAGGTGCTGCGCGGTTGGATCGCGGCCGGCACCGGAACCGATATCCGCCGTGCCCTTGGCCATCAGATCGCCGACGGGGTCGGCAATGGTCGATCCCTGACGGATGGTGATCTGCTTGCGGAGGCGAGGGCCGTGGGCACGCTGCATCGCGCCATGCGGCAGGAAGATGGAACGGTGTTCGGCGGTGACGAGATGGAGGATGCCTTCATCAAACGCTGCGAGGGCTTCACCCAGTCCTGGAAATTGTCGGAGATGCTGAACGGGGTGGAGGATCCCCGCCTACAGCTATCCAAACTGTTCGATCTGGCGGCGGAGGTGGTTGGCTCCGCCAATCGCCGCCGTCTGGGCGATATCATGCTGGAGATTGTCAACAACCCGCCCAACGAGGCGAAACTGGCACCTTCGGATGGCGCTGCCATGGACAATCTGAACAAGCTGGCGCGGTTGCAGAAGCGCGCCATTGCCTGCGATCTGGCCGAACATCACCGCAAGCCTCTGGGGGAGGCGATGGATCGGCTGCAATATGGGCTGATCCAGCGGCTGAAACTGTTCGCGCGGCTGGAATCGGCGGGCGGTGACGAGGTGGACCATGCCAGGCGCCTGCTCGACTTCATCGACAAAGGCACCTTCACCCGGGGGCAGGCGCTCAACGCCGCGAAAGCCGTGCTGACCCGCTATCTGCGCAGCCCAGCCTTCCTGGACCGCTTCGTGGCACGGCTGCCTGCGGAACAGAGGATTTCATCCCTGGTCCAGTTCCGCAACCAGCTTCAGAAATATGGCATCAACGCCACCGGGGAATGATCAGCCGGGCCAGGATTGCGTGAAATCCGATGCGTTCGGCCGTTCCTTGCGCAACGGCTCTTCCTTTGCCGTGCCCATATGCAGGAAGCCCACGATATGGTCACCATCACCGAGCCCGAGGCCCTGCTTGACGATGGGGTGATAGGCCGGGCCGCCGGTCAGCAGAACCGCGCCATAGCCCAGGGACTGGGCCGCAAGCAGGATATTCTCCGCCCCCATGGCGACGGTCAGGACCTGTTCGATCTCCGGCACTTTGGGATGCGGTTTGGTGCGGGCGCAGATCGCCACGACCAGGGGCGCGCGCAGGGCCTTGCCGCGTGCGACGGCCTGTTCCTGGATCGTGGCGTCGGGCTTGATGTCCCTCAGCACTTTGGCGAACAGATCGCCCAGCTGCTCGCGCGCATCCCCTTCGATCACCAGGAAGTGCCAGGGCTTGATGCCGCCATGGTCCGGCGCGCTCATCGCCGATTGCAGGATATCGGCCAGGGTCTCACCCGCAGGGGCCGGAAGGGTCAACTGGTCGGCCTTGATGGAACGGCGGGCGGCCAGTGTGTGCAGCATCGACATGGGTCTCGGATTCCTCACTCGTCTTGATCGGAAGCGGCGCGTTCGCGCCGGGCCAGGATCTGGCGCTTGTCCAGCAGCATGTTCAGCAGGAAGCCTGCCACGAACCCGCCCAGATGGGCCTGCCAGGCAATCCCAATCTGGTCGGCGAAGATCGCCAGGACAAGATTGATCGAAAAAAACGATAGGCTGTAGGTCATCGCCATGCCGCGACGGTGGAACGGGGCCGGGGCCAGCGGGCCGCCACGAATTTGGGCGAAGCCCATCTGGCAGATCGCGCCCATCACGCCCGACACGCCGCCGGAGGCCCCGATCACCGGGGCCTGCGGATCGGCGGCCAGGGCCACATACAGCGCACCACCCACCAGCACGCTGGCCATATAGATCACCAGAAAGCCGGCCGCGCCGTCCCGTCGCGTCAAGGCGGTGCCGAAGCCCAGCAGCAAGCCCATATTGACGACCAGATGCATCCAGTTGGCATGCAGCAGGGCGTGCCCCAGCGGCGACAGCAGGGTTGCCGTCCAATCATAGGCCAGATTCTGCGTGCTCAGGAACCGGATCGGCAGCAGTACCAGATGGGCAAACAGCAGATTGGCGATCTCCTCATTCGCGTAATGCGAAACCAGGAAGACAAGGGCGGTCAGGCCCACCACGCCCAGCACGGCACGTGGTGCGTTGAAGATCGGTGCTTCCTCCCGCGGTGGCGGGTCGGATGGCGGCATGCCGCCGCCACCCCCACCGGGCTGGCGCGGAACGGGGCTGCCGATATCGGCGATCATCATGGGCGGAAAGGGCAAGGCACCGGTACTCCATCGGGTGAAGCATGGTTCTAGCACGGCGGGCGCGGGTGGTATCAAGGCCGGGAATGCGTTACCTGTCCCGCAAGGCGGCAGTTGGGGGAATGAGCGATATGCGCCGGTTCGCATTTCTGTGCGTCAGTGCGCTGGTCGCGTCCTGCGCCGTTGCGGTGAAGGGGACGGGCGGGCTGTCGCTTTCCTATCAGCGCCTGCCGGTGGAGATGGTGGCCCAGCCGGGACCCTGGCAGGTGGTCTCCATCCTGTCGCTGTCCTCGGATTATCCGGAATTCGGCGGTCTGTCCGATCTGGTCGCCGATGGCAAAGGCGGGCTGATCGCCATCAGCGACCAGGGGTATTGGTTCGGGTTCCAGCCCGGCTTCGATCCCGATGGGACGCTTGCCCGGATCAGCGAGCCCTGGATGGCCCCGATCCGGGATCGGGATGCCGTGCCCCTGTCAGGCAAGCGCAACGCCGATGCCGAAGGGCTGGCCGTGCTGCCCGGCGGCGGCTTCGCGATGTCTTTCGAGCGCGACCATCGCCTGGAACGCTTCGCGGTGCCCGATGCGCCGGCCGATCCGGTGCCGGGTCCGGATCTGTCCTTCCTGCCCGAAAATCAGGGGATAGAGGCGCTGGCCGTGCTTCCATCCGGCGACTGGCTGGTCCTGGCGGAGGGGGGAGAAGAGGGTGGCGACCTGCCGGCTTTCCTGGGGCATCCGGGCGGGGCATGGCGCAGGCTGTCCTATCCCTTCGATGGGGAATTCCGCCCGACCGGGCTGACCATCGGGCCGGAAGGCATTCCTTATGTGCTGGAGCGGGCCTTCAGCTTTCCCGCCGGGCCGCGCGCCCGCATCCTGCGCCTGAGGCTGGAGGGAGCGGCGATCACGACGAGCCTTGTGGCGAGAATCCAGGACCCGATCCCGGTCGACAATGCCGAGGGAATTCTTTGGCTGCCCGAACCTGCGCCGCTGGGCAGTTTTCTGGTGCTCAGCGACGATAATTTCTTCACCCTGCAGAAAACACTGATCTGGCAGTTGCTGCCTTAGGCGGCAAACACCCCGTTCACCTGGATGCCCAGGGCATGATCGGTACGGTCGAGATCGCGTTCTTGGGCGAGCCGTCGACGATCTTGTCCGAATAGCTGAGATAGACGAGCGTGTTGTTCGGTTTATCGTAAAAGCGCACGACCTGGAGCTTCTTGAACAGCCAGGAGCGGCTTTCCCGGAAGACCTCCTCGCTGTCGTCAAGCTCATCCCTGAAACTGATCGGCCCTACCTGACGGCAGGCGATGGAGGCGTCGGAAGTATCTTCAGCCAGCCCGATTGCACCGGTGACGCCGCCCGTTCTTGCGCGGCTGACATGGCAGACGACACCATCCACCTTCGGGTCCTTGAAGGAGCTGATGCAGATTTTGTCGTTTGGCCCCAATATCTTGAAGGTGGTGGAGACGCAGCCGACCTCCTCGGCGGCGGTGGGTGAGGAGACGGCGGCCAGCAAAACGATGGCGATTGCGGCGAAGGCGGTGCGATTCATGGGGCCTCTCAAGCGGCAACGGATTGGGCGGAAGTGCCCAGCCTGGTTCGATCCGGTCCGACATTACAACGCTTCACGCCCGGCGGAGGATCGGTGGTGAATTGATCGGTGATTATCGCCGGATTGTTACGGATAATCCCTAGGGCCTGGGGACAATTAGGGTTAGGAGCGTGGTTTGAGCACAAATCGCCCAGTTTCAGGAGCGGAAGCGCAGGAAGGGTGGCTCCCTTTCAAGTTTCCGCGACGCTAAAATGGGCGATTTGCGCCAAACCCCATCCGGGGCGCGGCGGATTTCGGCCCTGAATATGTCGGGCCGGGCTTGTGGAGAACCACTCCACCGCACCCAACCCTCCTGTTCAGAACCCAAATCCGACACGCGCCACGCCCGAAACCTAATGGTCCACAGGCCCTACGACGCGTGGAACCCAGGCATCTTTCTTAACCTTCCCGCGCCGCCTGTTCGGTCAGCCAGGCAATGAACAGGGCAATTTCGCGTCTGGGGCGGGGCGGGGACAGCGCGACATAGTGCATGCCGCTGGGAATGAAGCCGAACGGTGCGATCAGCCGCCCGGCCTTCAGATCGTCGCGCACCAGCACTTCCGGCGCGATGGCGACGCCCAGCCCGGCCACGGCCGCTTCCAGCATGAAATAGAAGTGTTCATATAGCCGCTCGTCCGTTGGCAGGACGCAGCCATGCTTTTCCGCCCAGAAGGGCCAGGCCCAGGCGCGCGATTTGTTGTGCAGCAGCGGCATGTCCACAAGGTCGCGCCAGCCGCGGATGTATTCGGCGGGGCGCAGCGTAGGGCTCAGCACCGGACCCATCCGGTCTTCCACCAGCGGGGTGACGATGATGTCGTCGGGCAGTTGGGCCGCGGCCGCGACCCGGATGGCCACGTCATAGCGTTGGCGCGCCAGATCGACCGGCCCGTCATCGGCGCTCAGGCGCACCTCCAGCCCCGGATGGCGGCCTTGCAGGTCATACAGGCGCGGAATCAGCCAACGCATGGAAAAAGTGGCGATGCAATTGACATCCAGCGGTCGCTGCCCGGTTTCCAGCAGCCGCGACAGCGCCGCCTCGATCCCGTCGAAGGCGCTGGTCAGTTCCGGCAGTAGATCACGCCCTTCGCGCGTCAGCACCGGCCGGTTGCGCGGCCCTTCCAGCAGGCGCAGGCCCAGCGTTTCTTCCAGCCCACGGATCTGTCGGCTGACCGCGCCATGGGTGACGCCCAGCTCCTCCGCCGCGTCGACCATCCGGCCCAGGCGCGCGGCCGCTTCGAAGGCGCGCAGGGCGTTGAGGGGAAGAATGCCGCGCTTCATGTGCGTTTTTATCACATAAAAATGGAGAAATAATCGATTTTCACAGGCGCATCATGCGTGCATATCTCACACACCGCAATCGCAAACGAGAGATTTGGACCATGAGCATCGCTGAAGCCCAAAACCGTTTTGCCGCGTCTTTCTGGCGGATTCGTCGGCAGTTGGCCGAGTGGAAGCGTGTTGCGCGCACCCGCCGTGCCCTGTCGCGGCTGGACAGCCATCTGTTGCGTGATATCGGTGTGACCACGCTGGAACAGGAAGAGGAAAGCCGCCGTCCGTTCTGGCGGTGAGTTGTTTTTTCAGCGTCATCCCGGCCAAGGCCTAGAGGGCCGCGCGCCGGGATCTTTCGCCGGTCGGAGGTCCCGGGTCTTGCATCACGGATGCGCGCCCGGGACGACAAGGATGGCGGCAAGGACCTATCCCAGCAGCTTGCCGATCCGCGCGATGGCTTCCTCGATCGCGTCGAGCGAATTGGCATAGGAAAAGCGCAGGAAGCCCTTGCCGTAATCACCGAAGCTGGTGCCGGCGATGGTGGCCACGCCCACCTCGTCCAGCAGGCGGTTCTGCAGGGTCTTCTCGTCCAGCCCGGTTCCCGTGATGTTGGGAAAGGCATAGAAGGCCCCGCCCGGTGTCACGCAGCTGATGCCCGCCAGCCCGTTCAGCAATTCCACGATGCGGCGGCGGCGCTGATCGAACGCGGCCAGCATCTCGTCCACCGCATCCTGCGGGCCGGTCAGGGCGGCGATCCCAGCGAACTGCGTCGGCGCATTGACGCAGGAATGGCTGTTGATGGCCAGGCGCGTCGCCTTTTCCGCCAGCCCTTCCGGCCAGACGGCATAGCCCAGACGCCAGCCGGTCATGGCATAGGTTTTCGACCAGCCATCCAGCATGATGGCGCGGTCGGCCAGTTCCGGATAGGACAGGATGGAAACCGGCTCCTGCCCATCATAGACAAGGCGGGAATAAATCTCGTCCGATAGCACAGCGACATTCGGCCAGTTGGCAAGACCGGCGGCAAGCTTGTCCATCTCCGCCTTCGGCACCACCCCGCCCGTCGGGTTGCCGGGGGAGTTGATGATGATCAGCCGGGTTTTTTCGGTGATCAGCGACAGCACTTCGTCGGCGGAGAAGGCGAAGCCGTTCTCCTCGCGCAGGGGAATGGGAATATCCTTCGCGCCGGTGAAGCGGATCATGGAGCGATAGATCGGGAAACCCGGATCGGGATAGAGGATTTCGGCACCCGGCTCGCCGAACATCAATATGGCGAAGAACATGGTGACCTTGCCGCCGGGCACCACCACGATGCGCTCGGGCGAGATGTCGGCCTTGCGATAGGTGGCGATATCGGCTGCCACCGCTTCGCGCAGCGGCAGAATGCCATTGGCTGGGGTGTAGCCATGATGGCCGTCGCGCAACGCCTTCACGGCCGCTTCCACGATATGCGGCGGGGTCGGGAAATCCGGCTGGCCGATGCCCAGATTGATGATCGACTTGCCCTGGGCCACCAGCGCGCCTGCGCGCGCCAGAACGTCAAAGGCGGTTTCCGTACCCAGCCGATCCATGGCGGCGGCGATCTGCAGCATGATGGCTTCTCCCTCCCGACTGAAATCCTGTTGGCCATAGGACTACGATGGATTGCCGGGCCAGGGAAAGGGGCGGAACGGGGATGCTCCCGGGCCTTGCGATGTGACTAACAAATACGGCATAATGTAAAACATGATTGCGATGGAGTGTGCGATGCCGATGCGGACAGACAATGATGCCGCGATGACCCTCGCCCGACGGCGTCGGCAGGCGACCCTTGATATGGCGGATGCGGAAGGGCTGCTGGGCCAGCGGGATCGCAGCGTGGGCAGCCGGGTACCATCGAAACTGCTGGATGCGGCAAGGGCGGCCAGCGGTGTGGACAGCGTCAGCGACCTTCTGGTCTATGCCTTGAGCCGGGTGGCGCTGGAGGATGACTTCGGACCCGGATTGGTGGCGCGGCGCGGCAGCGTGCCACGAGGGTCGCTTGAAGGCTGATCTTCGGCGGTCCCTGCGGCGGCTGCGGCCCCAGTCGTTCTCCCAGCCTCTGCGCCGGCGCGACAGGGCCGAGCTGCCTTTCGTCCGGGACGCGGCGTTGATAGGGCCGCCGCTGCTGCTGGATACCACCGTTTATATCGATGTGCTGGACGGGACGGCGTCCGGGGAGGTCGACCGCCTGCTGGAGACGCGCGTCATCCAGCATTGCGCCATCGCCGTTGCGGAACTCTGCCACAATTTCGGAAGGCTTTCGCCGGATCATCCGGGCAGTGCCGCCATTCTTTCCGTGCTGGAGGAAACGGTGGAGATGATCCCGGCGCATCGGCTGCAGGCACCGTCGGAAGGCGTTCTGCTGGAAGCAGGCATCCTGGCCGGTCTGCTCTGTCGCCTGGGCAGTCTTCCAAAAGGGCAGGAAAGCGCCGCGCTGAATGATGCGGCCATCTATCTGCATGCGCTGGAACGGGGCTATGTCGTGCTGACCCGCAATCTGCGGGATTTCGATCTCATCAGCCAGATCGTGCCGGCCGGGCGGGTGCTGTTTTACGACCGGGTCTGAGGTCAGGACTTCAAGCTGAACTCGCCATTACGCACGCGGCTGACCAGCCCTTCCACGAAGCTGGCCGTGGTTTCCTCGCCCACCTGGTCGACCAGCTCGGTCAGCGCCATATACAGGCAGATTTCCGCAAGCTCGGTATTGGGCGTGCCGCGGGCGGCCGCATTCTCCCAGGCATCGAGCAGCAGAGTGGTGGCGAGGCGCTTGGATTCTTCGATGCTGTTCATGAAAACACATACCCCATGTCGTCTGCCCCGAACGGCCCGTTTGCAAGCGGGCGCGAAGGTCTTACCGTCTAGGCCATGATGGCGTCCAGACCCCAGACGACAGAAGATGGCGAACTGCCGCCCTTGTTCCGCGACTGGTTCGCCGGGCGGGGCTGGCGCGTGCATCCCCATCAGCTTGCCATGCTGGGCGCGGCCCAGGCGGGGCAGCATGCGTTGCTGATCGCGCCCACGGGCGGCGGCAAGACCCTGGCCGGCTTCCTGCCCAGCCTGATCGATCTGGCGGAGCGCCCGCGCGACGGGCTGCATACCATCTATGTCTCGCCGCTCAAGGCGCTCGCGGTTGATATCAAGCGCAATCTGGAAACCCCGATTGCCGAGATGGGCCTTGTCATCACGGCGGAGACGCGGACGGGCGATACACCCCAGGCCAGACGCCAGCGCCAGCGCGAAAAGCCGCCCAATATGCTGCTGACCACGCCGGAGTCGCTCGCCCTGATGCTATCCTATGAGGATTCGCCCGCCCTGTTCGCCGGGGTCGCCTGCGTGGTGGTGGACGAGGCGCATGCCCTGGCCGGAACCAAGCGCGGCGACCAGCTCGCGCTCTGCCTTGCGAGGCTGCAACAGCTTGCCCCCGCCATGCGGCGGGTCGGCCTGTCGGCCACGGTTGCCTGGCCGGAGGAGCTGGAGGCCTGGCTTGCCCCCGGCGCGGACCGATCCCGCATCCGTCGCATCGAAGGTGGCGGCGGGGCCGCGGCGGATATCCGAATCCTGTCTCCGCGAGCCGAGATGCCCTGGGCCGGGCATATGGGCCTGTTCCTGATGGCGGAGGTGTATGAGGAAATCCGGAAGGCCGGAACCTCCATCATCTTCGTCAATACCCGCGCCCAGGCGGAGATGGTGTTTCAGGAGCTCTGGCGCCTGAACGAGGATAATCTGGCCATCGCTTTGCATCACGGATCGCTGGCGCGCGAGCAGCGCCGCAAGGTGGAAGCGGCGATGGCGGCGGGCGTGCTGAAATGTGTGGTGGCGACCTCCTCCCTCGACCTCGGCATTGACTGGGCCTCGGTCGATCTGGTGATCCAGCTGGGCGCGCCCAAGGGCACCTCGCGCCTGATCCAGCGCATCGGCCGGGCCAATCACCGGCTGGATGAAGCCTCGCGCGCGCTGCTGTGCCCCGCCAACCGGTTCGAGGTGCTGGAATGCCGGGCCGCGCTGGAAGGGGTCAGGGCAGGGGACCTGGATGGTGAACCGCCGCGCCCCGGTGGGCTGGATGTGCTGGCCCAGCATATGCTGCTGCTGGCCTGCGCCGCGCCCTTCCACCCCGATGATCTGTGGCGGGAGGTGACGGGGGCGGGACCCTATCGCGATCTGACGCGTCCGGATTTTGACGATGTGCTGGGTTTCGTGCGCGATGGCGGCTATGCGCTGCAGGCCTATGAACGCTGGCACCGGCTGTTCCGCCGCTCCGACGGGGTGCATGAGGTGGCGAGCCAGGATATCGCCCGGCGGGCGCGGATGAATATCGGCACCATCGTGGAGGCCGCCACCATCAAGGTGCGGCTGGGGCGTGGCGCGGTGCTGGGCGAGGTGGAGGAGTATTTCGCCAACGGCCTTGTTCCCGGCGATACCTTCCTGTTCGCAGGGCGCCTGCTGCGCTTTGAAGGGATGCGCGAAAGCTGGATCGAAGCCAGCCCCGCGCGCGGCGATGCCCCCAAGATTCCGGCCTATGCGGGCGGGCGGCTGCCGCTGTCGACCTGGCTGGCGGATCGGGTGCGCGCCATCCTGTCCGACCCGGCGCGCTGGCGCGATCTGCCTGGCCAGGTGGCGGAATGGCTCAGGCTGCAACAATGGCGCTCCGTCCTGCCGGGCAAGGATGATTTGCTGATCGAAACCTTCCCGCGCGGGGGCAAGCATTTCCTGGTCGCCTATTGCTTCGAGGGGCGCAATGCGCATCAGACCCTGGGCATGCTGCTGACGCGCCGGATGGAGCGGATGGGCTTCGGCCCGCTGGGGTTCGTCGCCACCGATTATGTCATCGCTGTCTGGTCGATCCGCCCGCCCGGACGGTTGCAGGAGCTGTTCGACCCCGACATGCTGGGCGACGATCTGGAAGAATGGATGGACGAATCGTCCATGCTGAAGCGTACCTTCCGCAAATGCGCGGTGATCGCCGGCCTGATCGAAACCAAGGTGCCGGGTCAGGAAAAGACCGGCCGCCAGATCACCTTCAACGCCGATCTGATCTATGACGTGCTGCGCCGCCATGAGCCGAACCATGTGCTGATGCGCGCCACCAGGGCCGATGCGGCGGGGGGCCTGACCGATATCGCGCGGCTGTCGCGCATGCTGGCGCGGATCGAAGGGCGGATCACCCATCGTGCGCTCGACCGCGTCTCGCCGCTGGCGGTTCCGATCCTGCTGGAAGTCGGCCGCGAAAGCGTGGATGGGGAGGCGCTGGACGATCTGTTCGAGGATGCGGCGGAAGACCTGATCGCCGAAGCCACCCAACCGCCGAAGGATGCGGAGGGACGGCTGCCGTTGTAGCCTGGGGCAGCTCCTATGATGTCATCCCGGCCAAAGCCCGAAGGGCTGCGAGCCGGGATCTTTTCCCCGGCTGGAGATCCCGGGTCTCGCATCGCGGATGCTCGCCCGGGATGACATCGCGGCGAACTTATTCCTTCCCACCCCGCTGCCGTCGAAGCTTGTCCCAATACTCCAGCCGCTTCCGGATCTCGCGTTCGAAGCCGCGTTCGACGGGCTGGTACAGCTCGGCCCGCGCCATGCCGTCGGGGAAATAGTTCTGGCCGGAAAACCCGTCCGGCTGGTCATGGTCATAGGCATAGCCCGCGCCATAGCCCATATCCTTCATCATCTTCGTCGGCGCGTTCAGGATATGTTTGGGCGGGGCGACCGATCCGGTTTCGCGCGCCAGCACCATCGCCGCCTTATAGGCGGTATAGGCGGCGTTCGATTTCGGCGCCGTGCCCAGATAGATCACGCACTGCGCCAGCGCGATCTCCCCCTCCGGGCTGCCAAGCCGTTCATAGGTTTCCCAGGCGGCCATGGCCTGGTGGGCTGCTTCGGGATCGGCCAGGCCGATATCCTCATAGGCGAAGCGCAGCAGGCGCCGCGCGATATAGCGCGGGTCCTCGCCACCGGCCAGCATGCGCGCGAACCAGTAGAGCGCGGCATCGCAATCCGATCCGCGCAGGGATTTATGCAGCGCGCTGATCAGATTGTAATGGCTGTCATCGGATTTGTCGTAAAGCGGCAGGCGGCGTTGCACCAGCTTCAGCATGCCTGCCGGGTCAAGCGGCGGGGCGTCGGCGGCGATGGAGGCATAGAGCGCCTCGATCAGATTGATCAGGAACCGCCCGTCGCCATCGGCCATCTCGGCCAGCCGGCCGCGCGCTTCGGCCGTGACGGGCAGGGGGCGTCCCTCCGCCTCCTCCGCCCGGTCGATCAGGGCGTTCAGCGCTTCCGGCTCCAGCCGGTTCAGCACGAAAACCTGACAGCGCGACAGGAGGGCGGCGTTCAGCTCGAAGCTCGGATTCTCGGTCGTGGCGCCGATCAGCACCACCGTGCCATCCTCGACATAGGGCAGGAAACCGTCCTGCTGGGCCTTGTTGAAGCGGTGGATTTCATCCACGAACAACAGCGTGCGCTGGCCGATGGCGCGGCGCTCCTTGGCCCGATCAAACACCTTGCGCAGATCCGCCACGCCGGAGAACACGGCCGAAAGCGGTTCGAACACCAGGCCGGAGGCATCGGCGATCAGCCTGGCCAGCGTGGTCTTGCCGCAGCCGGGTGGCCCCCACAGGATCATGGAGACGATGCGGCCCTGTTTCAGCATGCGCCCGACGGGTCCGTCCGGCCCGATCAGGTGGTCCTGCCCCACCACGGCGGCCAGATTATCCGGGCGCAGCCGGTCGGCCAGCGGCCGTTCCCCATCGTTTCGGGAAGCCGCTTCGAACAGGGAAGGGCCGGGGGGGCGCGCCATCAGCGCAGGTCCAGTTGCAGCCGGCGGCCCTTGCGTTCGATCTCGATCCGCCAGGAGGCGGCCTGCCGGGCCAGAATCCCGGTCAGGTCGCGCACCAGGGCGATCTGCTGGCCATTGACGGCGCGGATGATGTCGCCGGCCTCGAAGCCATAGCGCATGGCAGGCGCGCCACGCGCCACCGCGGCGATCATCACCCCAGTCTGGCCGAAGGGCTGGTTCATTTCTTCCAGCACCGCCGGCGACAGGTTGACGATCTGCGCGCCCGCCAGCGGATTGGCGCCGGCAATCACGGCGGTGTCGCGCGGCGGGTCCTCCGGCGGGGCTTCCAGCGGGAAGGCCAGCTCCATCTCCTTGCCACGGCGCAACACGGTAACAGGCAGTTTCGCACCGATCTTGGCCGTGGCGAAGCGGAAGCGCAGCTCCTGCGCATCATTCACCTCGCGGTCGCCCACGGCCAGGATGACATCGCCGGCATCCAAACCCGCCCGGTCGGCCGGGCCGGACTGCGCCACCTGATCGACCAGCACGCCGCGCGGGAAATCCAGATTCAGCCCTTCCGCCAGCGATTGGTCGACGGCGCGGCCGGAAAAGCCCAGCCAGGGACGCGTCAGGGGGCGGCCGGCGATCGCGCTGTCCAGTACCGAGGTGACCATGGCCGCCGGTACCGCGAAACCGATGCCGAGCGAGCCGCCGGTGCGCGAGAAGATGGCGGTGTTGATGCCGATCACGCTGCCATCCAGCGCCACCAGGGCGCCGCCGGAATTGCCGGGGTTGATTGCGGCGTCGGTCTGGATGAAAGAGCGGAAATCACCGATGCCCACCTCTGTCCGTGCCAGGGCGGAAACGATGCCGGAGGTCACCGTCTGCCCCACGCCGAACGGGTTGCCGATGGCCAGCACCAGATCGCCCACCAGCACGGCATCGGAATCGCCCAGCCGCGCGGTCGGCAACTGGACGCGCACATCCTTCAGCCGCAGCACGGCGACATCGGTGCGCTCATCCGACAGCAGCACTTCGGCTGCGAATTCCCGTCGGTCGGACAGCACGACGCGGATTTCATCGGCATCCTTGATGACATGGTGGTTGGTCACCACCACGCCATCGGGGCGCAGGATCACGCCCGAACCCAGCGAATTTTCCACCCGCCGTGTTGTCTGGTTGGGGATGGGAAAGGCATCGCCGAAAAAGCGCCGGAACATCGGATCGGCGAAGATGCCCAGATTGGTCTGCCGCTCCACCACGCGCGCCGTGAAGATGTTCACCACGGCGGGGGCGACTTCCGCCACCAGCGGGGCGAAGCTCATCTGGATTTCGGCCCGGCTTTCGGGCAGGCGCGGGGCCTGTGCGAAGGCTGGCAGGGGAAGGGTTGCGAGGCCCAGGGCCAGCGCGGCGAAGACGGCGATGGTGCGGTGCTGTGTCATGGTCCCTCTATATAAGCAGGGAGGGCGCGCGCGCCATAGTCTGGAAGCACTTCTCGTGGTAGCCCGAGGATGACGGTTTGCGGGATGCTTACACCGCAAACAGCCCGATCCGGTCTTCCAGCCCCCGGGCTAGCAGGCCATGGGCCAGGGTTTCCCCCAGCACCGGCGGGCGGGTGGACAGGACCTCCCCGCGCGCTGGCGGTTGGCCGGCCAGACCGGGCAGCACCCGCAGCACCTGGCGGGCGACGGCATCGGCCGGGTCAATCCAATGCACCGGCCAGGGGGAAAGCGCCATCAGGGTTGCCTGGATCAGCGGGAAATGGGTGCAGGCCAGCGCCACCGCATCGGTGCGCCGCCCGTCCCGCTCCACAAAACAGGGGGCGATTTCGGCGCGGATCGCCTCATGCTCCGGCGGGTTGCCCTGCAGCACGGATTCCGCCAGCCGGGCCAGATGGGGGGAGCCGACAATGGTGATCGCGCAGGACCCGGCATGGTCGCGGACCAGATTTGCGGTGTAATCGCGCTTCGCCGTCAGGGGTGTGGACAGCACGCTGGCCAAGCCGGAGCGGCTGAGCGCGGCGGCGGGTTTGACGGCCGGCACCACGCCGATGAAAGGGGTGTCGGGATTGCGCCGGCGCAGCTCCGCCAGGGCCAGTGTGCTGGCCGTGTTGCAGGCCACCACGATACCCAGCGGGTTCAGCCGCTTCGCCGCTTCGCCCAGGACAAGACAGATGCGTTCCAGCAGCTCTTCCGGCGTGCGGTCGCCATAGGGGAAGGCCCCGTGATCGGCCAGATAGCGGATGGCCCCCGTCACGCCCTGGCGCCGGAGGCCGCTTACGACCGACAGCCCGCCAAAGCCTGAATCATAGACCAGAAGCGCCGGGTCCTGCCCAGTGCCCATGGCCGTTCTCCTTCCAGCACAAAGTCTAACTCGCCCTTATCTGATCAGGAATTGGTAACTGTCCACTCGCGGGGGCCTTTATATTCCCCCGCGAGTGGACCGGAGACCGTCTCGCCCTCGGCACCTGGAAAGTCCGTTCGAAGCAAGGATCCCGGCTC
>Ga0209066_10001361_pt1 | contig 32594 bp, 30 predicted proteins | sample All_14_2_FD_187198 | JGI IMG/M metagenome (GOLD analysis project Ga0209066, IMG submission 187198) | Freshwater microbial communities in response to fracking from Pennsylvania, USA - Allegheny Zone_MetaG_DW_15 (SPAdes) (version 2) ... | reverse complement strand
CCACAGCATATTTTATCGCCAAGGTAGTCCTGTCCACCGGATAATCCGGAGTCTACACGCGCCTGACACACTCATCCGGCAGACGCCGTCCACCCGATAATCCGGATGCCCATTTTATCTGGGGGCTTTCATGGAAAATCTGCATTCCGGCAGCAACGTCTTGTTCATTTTGTTGGGCGGCATCATGGTCCTCGCCATGCATGCCGGCTTCGCCTTTCTCGAGGTCGGCACGGTCCGCAAGAAGAGCCAGGTCAATGCCCTGGTCAAGATCCTGACCGATTTCGCCATGTCGACCATCGCCTACTTCTTCATCGGCTACAGCATCGCCTACGGCATCAATTTCTTTTCCGGTGTCGAAACGCTGATGGAAAAGAACGGCTATGAGCTGACCAAGTTCTTCTTCCTGCTGACCTTTGCCGCGGCCATTCCGGCGATCATCTCTGGCGGCATTGCCGAGCGCGCGCGCTTCTACCCGCAACTGGCCGCAACCTTCCTGCTCGTGGGTTTCGTCTATCCGTTCTTCGAAGGCATCGCCTGGAACAAGGCCTTTGGCATCCAGGACTGGCTGACGGTCACTTTTGGTGCGCCCTTCCACGATTTCGCCGGCTCTGTCGTGGTGCATGCAATGGGCGGCTGGATCGCGCTGCCCGCCGTGCTCCTTCTTGGTGCCCGCTATGGCCGTTACACGAAGGACGGTCGCATCTCGGCGCACCCGCCTTCATCCATTCCTTTCCTGGCCCTTGGCGCCTGGATCCTGACGGTCGGCTGGTTCGGCTTCAACGTCATGAGCGCGCAGACCATCGAGAACATCTCCGGGCTGGTCGCCATCAACTCGCTGATGGCCATGGTCGGCGGCATTCTGGCGGCGCTGGTGCTGGGCAAGAACGACCCGGGCTTCGTCCATAACGGCCCGCTCGCCGGCCTGGTGGCCGTCTGCGCCGGCTCCGACCTGATGCACCCGATGGGGGCGCTGGTCGTTGGCGCCGTCGCCGGTGCGCTGTTCGTCATCATGTTCACGCTGACCCAGAATCGCTGGAAGATCGACGACGTGCTCGGCGTCTGGCCGCTGCACGGCATCTGCGGCGCCTGGGGCGGGATCGCCGCCGGGATCTTCGGCAGCCAGGCCCTGGGCGGCGCCGGCGGCGTCGCCTTCATGTCGCAACTGGTGATGACCGTCTTCGGCATCGCCATCGCGCTGGCCGGCGGTTTTGCGGTCTACGGCGCACTGAAGCTGATTTTCGGCCTGCGCCTCGATCAGGAAGAGGAATACCAGGGGGCGGACCTGAGCATCCACCAGATCACCGCCACGCCGGAGCGCGAACCGAGCTGGTGATGGGATGCAATGAATAAGGTCTGTCAAACGACCGATCTAAGAAAGGCCCGGTATTTGCCGGGCCTTTCTGTTTTGAGCTTCCGGAATTCGGCCTTTGCGGCCGAGCAGCGATCAACAGTTGAACTGCAGGTGTCCATCGGTCAACAGCCGCTGGACTAAGGATTCAAGTCAGCTAAGTTACCTTTACGAGCCGCGCCAATGACATATGAACGGCAATCACCGTTTATTCCCACCAGAACGACGGACTAGAGACTTTCCTTGCGGATACCGATTTGGCGAAGCGACTGGACGAACGACTCATCAATAATTACTTCGCCAGTAGTTGATGCTGCTTGATTAAGGCCTACTGTCCGATACTTGACGACTTTCCCGCCAAGCATTTCTTTAATTATCGATTTTGCTTTGTCGCCGGTAGCGGCAGTAAACGGAGACATTATTTTGGCGGCATTGGCCATGGCTTGAGCCGTCGCTTGCTCAACCTGCTCTGTCATTCCAGGTGCCACCATCGGAGTTTTTGGAAGACTAGGGAGTAGGAACAGAGGGGTTTCTTCCGGGGCGATTGTCCATGCCTTGTTGTTATCTACCCGGATTTGGACCGTTCCCGTTGGAATCCGGTGGCGTCCTCCTGATCGAAGACCAACATAAATTTCCCCGTTATGCATCCCAACAAACGGGTAATAGTTGAAAGACTTGGTGACGAGTAGGCTGGTGTTTTTCCACTCACCAACAGTTACCATCTTGGTGACTTCGTCTGTGAACTGATCTTGGCTTTCGACTGCTTTCCAAACGGAGCCGGGGCCGCTTGCGCAGCCCACAAGCACCACGACAGCGATTGACATTACAAGTGGCTTTGCCATCAGTCATTCCTCGTCAAAAGGGCTGGTGAAAAAATTTGCTCATGCCAGACTAAAAAATAGCTGAAGCATACATGCGGGTGCTCCTGTCGTCTGTGCCAATGGTGAATGGCCACTAGCAGATGTAGGCCGTAGAGACCGAGCTGCAATTTTAAAAATGTTAAATACACTACCCACTGAATGGCTCGAACGTCGTGCCGCACCTGAGACAACGAAACGTGTTTCGCCACCTCTCTCCATCTTCGGCATTCAGAAAATCGTCGCTTGCGCCATAAAGCAATGCGATTGGCAAAATGACAGCAGGAGCTATCCAAAGTGGCCATTCGAAAATGACTGTCACCGCTATGAGCGGCCAGCCAATATACGACCAATTTATTTTTCCTGGAGGTGCGGCATTAGTCGCCAAGAGGCTTGCCCAGCTACTTCGAGTTGTGGATTGACCCAGACCCAAAGCGCCGGAAATAGTCCAAATCGAATTGCGGGTTGATGTGCCAAGCCGCTGCCCCGATTCGTAAATGATGGCAAGCGACTTGGTATTTCGCGATCCACATACCGGGCAATTGCAGTCTATCGGCATCGTCTTCTCCCTTTGAGGGTGCCGCGGAGAACGGCAGAAAACAACATGAAGAAAATAACCACACCCAAGATGGCCATTAGCAGATAAGTCTTGAGCAACCAGCCACCCGCCTCAACAAAACATTTGCCGGAACCTGCCAAGCGGTCAGACCAACCGAACTGCGATTTCGCTTCCGCAGCTACCACTAAATCGCTGTTGTAGTTGGCATCAGTTCTTTGGTGAAATGCCATGGTGTTTGCCGATCTAGGCTTCGACCTTGCGAAAAATCAGTGCGGCAATCACATCGCTCCGATCAACAGATGCTGCTTCATTCTCGAAATCCGCCGGGTTTCTGGACAATCGAACTAGCTCAAAGACCCCTTGATAGGCCCACTGATTGGTACCTTGTTTAAGGAATACAGGTATTGATCCGCCTTGAGCCTCCAGCCTTTCTGCCCTGGTTATGATTCGCGGGCCGTGCCCAACCAGAACCTTTTCCGGGGCGCCGGGATTCATGGTTTTTGTGAAACAACCACAAAGAACCGTCTGCTTGCTTTGCGGAAGATAGGTGCCGCTCTTGGTATCACCTCCAAACAGTTTGCAGATGAAATCGTGGGTATAAATGTTCCCGATCTCAAGATTGTTCAGTGCATCCATGTTGTCCTCCCTCAAAATTTTGTTTTGCGATAACCAAACCGTTACATCGCTCTTTTCCCAGATCTGACCGCAAGCCAGATCAGCTATCGGTTTTGGAAACGATGGGTCCCGAGTAACCCAGTTGTTGACGGCGGCCCTGCTTACCGATGCAAGTGCTGCTATTTCACTGATACCAACCAATTCCATGTCTAGCCTCGACTGTGAACTAAGTACACACATAATTTAAACGTGTCTGTGATCTTTGTAAACACGTATTTTAATTTTTTCAGCCTATGCCTTTGCTTTGCAACACCAGCCAGTTCACCGTGGCCTTGAAAAGGAATTCGCTGGATTAGAAAGCAGTTAACCGCCGCTTAGTCGCCGGATTTTGACCAGAGGCCCAACTGCTACGGCCGACGACTTGCCGGTGAGCAGTCACCATGAACGACCGGACTACTCTGTCAGCAGCCGCTGAAGTCGGGATACATCGTAGGTCTGCTCAGGGTCGGGTGCCGTCCCTGGACCTTGATGTAAGCGGCCATTACGCCGATCCAACCTGCCAACGGCAGCAAACTGTGCGACACCGGCCCTACGTTCGAGCTACCCGCAACGGCTGGATTGGCCGAAGAGCTGAAATTACCAAGCGCAGCGCTTCATGACCCCGCACGCAAGCCGAGCCGCCTTCTCGTGTCGAACCCTCGCCCCAAGCGCCCAACAACAGGAAATTTTGCACCGGGCTCTTGAAATAACGCTGTTGCGTCCCTATTATTAGCACTCGCCGGCGATGAGTGCTAACAACAGCCCTCGCCGGTCCCGGTACCGCATTTCGTGCGGCCGGCCAATTTCCAGTGTTATGAACACAACTTCAGGAGAGTATCTATGAACATTCGTCCTTTGCATGACCGCGTGATCGTCAAGCGCGTCGAAGCCGAGCGTACCACTGCTTCCGGCATCGTCATCCCCGATTCCGCTGGCGAAAAGCCGGACCAGGGTGAAGTTCTGGCCATCGGTCCGGGCAAGCGCGACGACAACGGCAAGCAGATCGCTCTCGACGTCAAGGTCGGCGATCGCGTCCTGTTCGGCAAGTACGCCGGCCAGGCCGTCAAGGTTGATGGTCAGGAAGTCCTGGTCATGCGTGAAGAAGACATCATGGGTGTCCTGCAGAAGTAATTCTGCGGTCGACGTTCTCTACAGCTAAAAATTCAGGAGCTATAAATGGCAGCCAAAGAAGTCAAATTCGGTGATTCCGCACGTGCCCGCATGGTCGAAGGCATCAATGTCCTCGCCGACGCAGTCAAGGTTACCCTCGGTCCGAAGGGCCGCAATGTCGTGCTCGAGCGTTCGTTCGGCGGCCCGACCGTGACCAAGGACGGCGTTTCCGTCGCCAAGGAAATCGAACTGAAGGACAAGTTCGCCAACATGGGCGCCCAGATGGTCAAGGAAGTTGCTTCCAAGACCTCCGACATCGCCGGTGACGGCACCACCACCGCCACCGTGCTGGCCCAGTCTATCGTCCGCGAAGGCATGAAGTACGTTGCCGCCGGCATGAACCCGATGGATCTGAAGCGCGGTATCGACAAGGCAGTTGCTGCCACGATCACCGAACTGCAGGCTATCTCCAAGCCGTGCACCACCACCAAGGAAATCGCCCAGGTTGGTTCGATCTCCGCCAACTCCGATTCCGACATCGGCGAAATCATCGCCAATGCCATGGAAAAGGTCGGCAAGGAAGGCGTCATCACTGTTGAAGATGGCAAGTCCCTGGCCAACGAACTCGACGTCGTCGAAGGCATGCAGTTCGATCGCGGCTACCTGTCGCCGTACTTCATCAACAACGGTGACAAGCAGCAAGCCCTGCTGGAAAACCCGTTCGTCCTGCTGTTCGACAAGAAGATTTCGAACATCCGTGACCTGCTGCCGATCCTGGAACAAGTTGCCAAGGCCGGCCGTCCGCTGCTGATCATCGCTGAAGATGTCGATGGCGAAGCACTGGCTACGCTGGTTGTGAACAACATCCGTGGCATCCTGAAGACCGTTGCCGTCAAGGCCCCGGGCTTTGGTGACCGTCGCAAGGCCATGCTGGAAGATATCGCCATCCTGACCGGCGGTACCGTGATCGCTGAAGAAACCGGCCTGACGCTGGAAAAGGCTACCCTGAAGGATCTGGGCCAGGCCAAGCGCATCGAAGTTGCCAAGGAAAACACCACGATCATCGACGGCGCCGGCGAAGCTGCTGCCATCGAAGCCCGCGTCAAGCAGATCCGTATCCAGATCGAGGAAGCTACCTCCGATTACGACAAGGAAAAGCTGCAGGAACGTGTTGCCAAGCTGGCTGGCGGCGTTGCCGTGATCAAGGTTGGCGCAGCCACCGAAGTCGAAATGAAGGAAAAGAAGGCCCGCGTTGAAGACGCACTGCACGCTACCCGCGCTGCCGTGGAAGAAGGCATCGTCGCCGGCGGCGGCGTTGCCCTGATCCGTGCCCGTGCTGCCATCAGCAAGCTGAAGGGTGACAACCACGACCAGGACGCAGGTATCAAGATCGTCCTGCGCGCCATGGAACAGCCGCTGCGCGAAATCGTCGCCAACGCCGGTGACGAGCCGTCGGTTGTCGTCGACAAGGTCCAGCGTGGCAAGGGTAACTACGGTTACAACGCTTCCACCGGCGAGTACGGCGACATGGTCGAAATGGGCGTTCTCGACCCGACCAAGGTGACCCGCACCGCACTGCAGAACGCTGCCTCCGTGGCCGGCCTGATGCTGACCACCGAGTGCATGGTTGCTGAACTGGCTGAAGACAAGCCGGCCGGCGGCATGCCCGACATGGGTGGCATGGGCGGTATGGGTGGCATGGGCGGCATGGGCATGTAATTGCCCGGCTGAGCCTTTTGCTCAAGGAAGCCCCGCCCTGTGCGGGGCTTTTTCTTGGTACCCCGTTTTGCGGCGTCGCACCATTTTCCGGAATGCGTTATTCTTGCGGCCTTTGCGTCACCGGGCCTTGGGTCCGATGGAGAAGTCTTCATGCAAAAGCATGCTGCGAGTTGCGTTCATATCCGGGAAAATCCGCGTTTTCAGGCGCTGGTCAGGAAACGTAACCGTTTTGCCTTTTCGCTGGCGGCACTGGTCGTGATCGCCTACTTCTCCTTCATTCTGCTGGTTGCCTTTCGTCCGGACTGGATCGCCACCCCGGTTTTCGCGGGCATGACGGTAACCATCGGCGTGCCGCTGGGGCTGTCGATTATTGTCCTGACGGTGGGGTTGACCGCAATATATGTGCGTCGGGCCAATCGCGAGTTCGATGAGGAGTCGATGGAAATCCGTCGGCAGGCGCTGAAATGACGCTGTTGGCCAGGTATCTGGTGCTGGTTGCGGCGACGCTGGCGGTGGCCGGCGTTGCGGTGGCGATGCCTTCGGTCGGGCTCGGGCCGCGCCAGCCGACCAACTGGTCGGCGATCACTACTTTCATCTTTTTCGTCGGTGCAACCTTGTGGATGACGCGCCTGGCGACGGCGCGCAGCCGTTCATCCGCCGATTTCTATTCGCCCGGGGGTGGCATTTCCGGGTTTCAGAATGGTCTGGCGATTGCCGGCGACTACATGTCGGCGGCTTCCTTCCTCGGTATTTCCGGCCTGGTTTTCGTCAGCGGTTTCGACGGCCTGATCTTTTCCATCGGCTGGCTGGTCGGCTGGCCGGTGATCACCTTCCTGATGGCCGAGCGCCTGCGTAATCTCGGCAAATTCACCTTTGCCGATGTCGCCGCCTACCGCTTCTCGCAGAAGCCGGTGCGCAGCCTGGCCGCGCTCGGCTCGCTGCTGGTCGTGTTGTTCTACCTGATCGCGCAGATGGTCGGTGCCGGACAACTGGTGAAGATCCTGTTCGGGCTCGAATACGCCTACGCGGTGATCATGGTCGGCATCGTCATGATGATGTACGTGCTGCTGGGCGGCATGACCTCGACCACCTGGGTGATGATCAACAAGGCAGTGCTGTTGCTGGCCGGGACCACGTTGATGGCGCTGGCGGTGCTGTTCAGTGTCGGTTTCAATCCGGATGCGTTGTTCTCCCGGGCGACCGACCTGCATGTCCTGAAGGATGCGCTGATGGCTCCCGGTGGTTTGATCAAGGACCCGGTCTCGGCCGTTTCCGTCGGGCTGGCGTTGATGTTCGGTACCGCCGGACTGCCGCACATCCTGATGCGCTTCTTCACTGTGGCCAATGCCCGCGAAGCGCGCAAGTCGGTTGCCTGGGCGACCTTGTGGATCGGTTATTTCTACGTCCTGACCTTCATCATCGGCTTCGGCGCCATCGTCAGTCTGGTCGCCAATCCCGGCCCGTATTTCATCGGCGGCAAGGTTGCCAACGGCTTGCAGGGCGGCGCCAACATGGCGGCCATCCATCTCGCCAGCGCGCTCGGCGGCGATCTTTTCCTCGGCTTCATCGCAGCGGTCGCCTTCACCACCATTCTTGCCGTGGTTGCCGGTTTGACTCTGTCCGGCGCATCGGCGGTCTCGCATGACCTTTACGCCACGGTGCTGCGCAAGGGGGCAGCGACGTCGGAAGAAGAGCGGCGGGTGTCCAAGCTGACGACCTTCTCGCTGGGTCTGGTGGCTGTCGTGCTCGGCATCGTCTTCGAACACCAGAATGTGGCCTTCATGGTGATGCTGGCGTTCTCCATCGCCTGCTCGGCCAATTTCCCGGTGCTCTTCATGGCCGTGCTGTGGCGAGATTGCACGACCCGCGGGGCGACGATCGGCGGTTTCCTCGGCCTGTTTTCGGCGCTGCTGCTGACCGTTCTTTCGCCGGTGGTCTGGGAAAGCGTGCTCGGTAATCCGGCGGGTTCGGCATTGTTCCCGTATGCTTCACCGGCGATCGTTTCGATGCCGCTGGCTTTCCTGGCGATCTGGGGGATTTCGCTGCTCGACCGTTCGCCGCAGGCGTGCCGGGAGCGTGCGCTGTTTCAGGATCAGCTGATTCGCTCGGAAACCGGGATCGGTGCCTCGGCGCCGCGCTCGCACTAGCGCTTCACAATCCTGCGGTCGACGCCTCGCCGTGCAGGAAAACCGCCGGCGCTTTTATTTGCTAGACTTGTCAGGCTTCAGGGGAAAAAAACGGTAGGGGGCTACCCAGTGCAGGATCGGGTCACCCCCTGAGTCGGGGCTTGCGCCTCGAACTCCAAGACCATAAAAGGAGAACAGCCCGCTCAGATTACTGCGGCCGGCTTACAAAATGCTTACGCCAGCAAAGGGTGGTTCGAAACATGCGAATTCTGATTGCTGAGGACGATGCCATCATTGCCGATGGCCTCTCCCGTTCGTTGCGTCAGGCGGGTTACGCCGTCGACTGGGCGGCCAATGGCCTGGATGCCGATACGGCGCTGCTCACCGTTTCCTATGATCTGCTGATTCTCGATCTCGGCCTGCCGAAACTGTCCGGGCTCGATGTCCTCAAGCGCCTGCGCTCACGCAACTCGCAGTTGCCGGTGCTGATCCTGACGGCGCTCGACGGTACCCATGACCGGGTCAAGGGTCTTGATCTCGGGGCCGACGACTACATGGTCAAGCCCTTCGAACTGGCCGAGCTGGAGGCCCGTGTCCGTGCGTTGACCCGGCGTTCCGCCGGGACTGCGCCGACCATCCAGTGCGGTGCGCTGAGCTATGACCAGGTCGGCCGTGTGGCCCAGATCGATGGCGCTTCGCTCGACCTGTCGGCGCGCGAGGTCGGCTTGCTCGAAGTGCTGCTGACCCGCATGGGGCGCCTGGTCAGCAAGGATCAACTGGTCGACCATCTGTGCGGCTGGGGCGAAGAGGTCAGCCACAATGCCATCGAGGTTTACGTACACCGCTTGCGCAAGAAGCTGGAGCCGGGCGGTGTGAAGATCGCCACGGTACGCGGGCTGGGTTATTGCCTTGAGCGACCGCAAACCGAATAGCGCCGCCGCCAGCGGTGGCCCGATGTCGCCGGAAACCGAGCGCTCGCTGTTTGGCGAGATCCTCGACTGGATGCTGGCGCCGTTGCTGTTCGTCTGGCCCTTGAGTATTGCGTTTACGCACTACTTCGCCAACAACGTCGCCAATTTTCCTTACGACCAGTCGCTGCGCGAGCATGTCGCCACGATCAGCCGCCAGGTTCAGCTGGTTGAAGGCAAGCCGGTGATCTCCCTGCACGCTTCGACGCGTGCGATGCTGCGCGCCGATGAACTCGACAGCGTCTATTTTCATGTCCTGACCCAGGACCAGAAGCTGCTCGTTGGTGACATGGATCTGCCGGCACCGACTTTCACCGGCATGGCCGGAATCGTGCCGGGGGAAATCTACTTCCGCGACATGGAGTACAAGGGGCAGGACATTCGCGTTGCCTATTCCTACCTAGCCGATTCGCAGATGCCGGTCGAGCAATGGGTGCTGGTCGAGGTCGCCGAAACCACCGAAAAACGGACGCAACTGGCCAACCGTATCGTCGCCAGCGTCATCCTGCCGCAGTTCATCATCATTCCGCTGGCGGTCATGCTGGTCTGGTTCGGCCTGTCGCGCGGCCTGCGCCCGCTGACCCGGCTGCGCAACACGATCGAGGACCGCGACCCGGCCGACCTTTCGCCCATCGCCACCCGCCGGGTTCCCGAAGAACTGGAGCCGCTGGTCGAGGCCTTCAACGAAATGCTCGAGCGCATGAAGCGCAACGTCGAGGCGCAGCAACGCTTCGTTGCCGACGCTGCGCACCAGATGCGGACACCGCTGACCGGGCTGAAGACCCAGGCCCAGTTCGCCGCCCGCGAAACCGATCCCGCCGCGCTGCGCCATGCGCTGCGCCAGATCGCCACCGGCGTCGACCGGGCCGGCCGCCTGGTCAATCAGCTGCTGACACTGGCGCGAACGGAAGGCAGCGAAATCGGCCAGCAGAAACACGAACCGACCGATATTTCCCAACTGGTCCGCGAGGTGGTCGAAGACTGGGTCATCATCGCGCTGGAAAAGAACATCGATCTCGGTTACGAGTCCGCCGGCAAGGCGATGATTACCGGCAACCCGTTCCTGCTGCGTGAACTGGCCAAGAACCTGATCGACAACGCCATCCGCTACACCCCCTCCGGCGGCCACGTCACCTGCCGGATCATCGATGTCGGCAGCACCATCGTGCTGGAGGTCGAGGATGACGGTGTCGGCATCTCGGAAGAGCAGGCCGAACTGGTGTTCGAGCGTTTCTATCGAGTGGATGATGCCACCACCGAAGGCAGTGGCCTCGGTCTTGCCATCGTCCAGGAAATTGCCAACCAGCACGGCACCCGCGCCAGTCTTCGCCCCAATCCGCGTGGCAAGGGGGCGGTTGCCCGGATTGCCTTCGCCGCCTGGTTCCCTCCATTGCCGCCACCGCCGCCGCCCGAAGACTATTCGGAGCTGTATCGCCAGTCGCCGCCGCTGGGTCCGTGATATCCGCTGCTGCAGCGGGTGTGAGTGCCTGAAAAATGCAATATGTCCTTGCGGAGCCCGATTCACCTCGCTATAATGCGCCCTCCTTTTGGCCAATTAGCTCAGTTGGTAGAGCAGCGGATTGAAAATCCGCGTGTCCGTGGTTCGATTCCGCGATTGGCCACCAGAACACCCCCTCGAAATTCGAGGGAAAAACGCCAACCCTCACCCGGTTGGCGTTTTGCATTGTGGCATGCTTCCACTTACCCGTTCTTCCGCCATATCGGCGATCAGAGGAGGCCCCTTGGCCAAACCAAACTACCAGTTCGAAAAGCGCCAGAGAGACCTCGCCAAGAAGAGCAAGCAGGAAGAGAAACGCCGCCAGAAGCTGGCCGGCAAAGCCAGCGAGGATTCTGGGGCAGACGTGGCGTCGCCCCCGGCAGAAGCTGCCAGCGCCATGCCTTCAGGTGCGGCAAGCTCCGAACTCTGAGGCCGGACTTGTGAGCAGCAGCGTGGCTGTTCGCATCGAGGCCCTGGCGCCGGCGTTTGCGGGCAGGGTGGTCGCGCTGGCCGAAGCGCTTGGCCTGCCGCAAACGGGCGAGGCCGGGTTTGCCTTGCAACTGGGGGCTGATGGCTTGCAGTTACAGGAACTCGGGCCAGGGGCATCCGGCCCGGTGCGCGTCGATTTCCTTGAGGGGGCGGTGGCGCATCGCCGTCAGCATGGCGGTGGCAGCGGCCAGATGATCGCCAAGGCGGTCGGTATCCAGCCGGGCGTACGCCCGACGGTTCTCGATGCCACGGCGGGCTTGGGTCGCGATGCCTTTCTGCTCGCCCAACTGGGTTGCAGCGTCACGCTGGTCGAGCGCAATCCACTGGTCGGCGCCTTGCTCGCCGACGGCATGGCGCGTGCCGTCGCCGATCCGGAAGTGGGACCGATCATCGGGCGCATGCACTTGTGCCTCGGCAACGCCATCGATTTGATGCGGGACTGGTCGCTGGAGCCGCCCCAGGTCATCTATCTCGACCCGATGTTCCCGCACCGCGAGAAAAGCTCGCTGGTGAAAAAGGAAATGCGCGTATTCCGGCCGCTGGTCGGTGCCGACGACGATGCCGCGCAATTGCTGCAGGCGGCGCTGGCGCTGGCGACGCACCGCGTGGTCGTCAAGCGGCCGCGCAAGGCGCCGGCCATCGACGGTGCATTACCAGGCTATACCCTTGAGGGAAAGTCCAGCCGTTACGACATCTATGCCATGAAAACGCTGAAGACGAGGGTGTAACGGCGGTGCTGCCGGACTTTGAGTTGTCGTCTGTGTGTGGCGGGATAAATGACTTCGGGATATGCTGCGTGGCTTTCTGTCACAAAGTGGTGTAAAACTACTTTGTGACAGATCAAAGTCAATGTCCGCTGGAAAGCAATGGCTGCTTACACCTCGAACCAATATTGTGTTGAAAAGTTGCTCGTCCTGTCCGAGAGCCATTCGATCGTCGCGACGCAGGATATATTCGATGAGCAGGGCTTCAAACTGCTTGCCAAGGGAGCTTCGGTCTCCCGTAGCATGCAGGACCGCTTGTTGCTGCGGAAGCTGAAGGCGCCGCTTGAATCATCCTTGGCCGTACACGACGGATTGACGGTCGGTGAGTTGTTGCAGGGGGCGCTGGATCTGATCGAACAGATTCCCGCGCTCGAATGCGTTGCTGGTGGTCGGGGGGCGCGGGAAATCCTTCGCGAAGCGCGTAACCTGCACATTCCGCCGCCGTTGTTGATGCTGATGACTTGCGCTCGCCATGCCGATCCGGAGAGTTATCGGCGAACGCAGATCGTGGCTGCAATTTGTGCTGGGGTGGGGGCACAGTTGAATGCGCCGGTCAGCGATGTGCAGACCGTTCTGGTTGCTTCAGCATTACATGATCTGGGTGAGATTTACATTAACCCGGAATTTGTGCATCCGCAGCGCCATTTGTCACCACGCGAGTGGAAGCATGTGGCGACCCATCCCCATGTCGGGCAAATCCTGATCCGCAACCTCACCTCCTTGCCGCCAGCGGTGATCGCCTGCGTCGGGCAGCATCACGAGCGCCATGACGGCAGCGGTTATCCGGCCCAATTGGTGCGCCAGGAGCAGCATGCCTTATCCGGCTGGATTGCAGCGGCCGATTCGGCTGCTGCGCTGATCAGTCGCGGCGACGCGTGTGGCGACAGGGTTTCGCTGGCCCTGCGCATCGTGCCGGAAGAATACGACAAGGGGGTCGCGGATGCCCTGATACGCTCTTTGTATGCGCTCAAGACAAAGCCGCAGAGTCATCATGGGGTGGCCAGTGTCGCTCAGGCACAAAGTCTTCTCGAGCGGCTCGATGCGACCGGGGAGGCACTGAACATGGTGTCCGCCGATGGCGGCGGTGAAGCGCTCAAGGATGTGTGCAGCAAGGCGCTCGAATTGCTGAACGGATTTGCCAAATCCTTGCGGGCGACCGGGATACTGGATGCCGGGGTGCTGTCCGGCGAGGATATTGAGGATCAGGGCCTGCTTGAAGAAATGCACAATATCGTCAGTGAGGTGAAGTGGCGGATGCGCAATCTGGCACGAAATATCTACATGAGTGTCGAGGCCTGCGAGGTGAAAGCCCTTGCCCAGTTCCAGCGAGTCATCGAATTGCTCGATGCGGCGCCGGTATCGGAAGCCGGGCGTGGAGGCTGACATTGGCACTTCATCCCGTTATGATGCCGCATGCCCAAATGGACCCCCACCCCCGGTAGCCTGGCGCTCTACGTCGGTCGGACGAAGGTCCGGACGCGTAACGTCATTGTCGTGGCCGAAGCCCGGGCCGGGCGGATGGTCGTCGATGCGATCGGCCGCAAGGGCGTCAATGTGCGCCTGACGGTGAGCCGCGACAGCCTGCGTGAACCGCAACCGGATCTGTTTGCCTGAAGCTGTGGGTCGGGTTGAAATGCTGCGGTAACATCCGGGTGACATAATGCCGGCTTTTCCGGAGGTCAGAATGGATCTGTTGCTGTGGCGTCATGCCGAAGCCGAAGATGGCGAAGACGATATGAAGCGCCGTTTGACCGAACGCGGCGAGCGCCAGGCCCGGCGCATGGCGGCGTGGTTGCACGAGAATCAACCGAAGGATATGCGCATCATCGTCAGCCCGGCCATCCGGACGCAGCAGACTGCCGAAGCCTTGAAGCTGCCTTTTGAAACCCACCGAAAAATCGGACCGGAAGCCTGCGTTTCCGAACTGATCGCTGCCAGCGGCTGGCCCGACGCGCAGGGTTCGGTGCTGATCGTCGGTCATCAGCCGTCGCTGGGGCATCTGGCGTCGCTGTTGCTGGCTGGCCACGAAGCCGACTGGAGCATCAAGAAGGGCGCCGTCTGGTGGCTGAGCAACCGTCTGCGCCGGGGTGAGACGCAGACTGTCCTGCGGGCGGTGATTCCGGTCGAGCTGCTGGACTAGACAAGCGCTGACCTTCGGCGTGAAATAGACCCTTTGGCAACGCCGACAAGGGGCATTCATGGTTACCGCGAAAAAGAAGACGGTTGCACCGTCGACCGCAACTCCCGCACCTCGTACCCGCACGACCCGCAAGCGCCCGGTGGCCAGCGGCGATGTGCCGCCGGTGCAGACGCCGGCCGGGATCGAGGGGTTCACCGTGCATGCTGCGGTCGACGCCGCGCAAGAGGCAAAAATGGCGGCGATGCGCGATATCCTCGCCAATTCGCCGGACGAGGAAGCGCTGCTGATGCTGAAGAGCCTGCTCAAGCAGAAGCGTATCGTGGTCGACGACGCCATTGTCAATCCCGATGAGGAGCTGGCCAAGGACTGGCGCGAAGGGGGCTATCCCTACAGGAACCTGATGCAGCGCAGCAACTACGAGCGCCAGAAATACCGGCTGCAGGTCGAGTTGCTGAAGCTGCAGGCCTGGGTCAAGGAAACCGGGCAGAAGGTGGTGATCCTGTTCGAAGGCCGCGACGCAGCGGGCAAGGGGGGCACGATCAAGCGTTTCATGGAGCATCTGAACCCGCGGGGCGCCCGTGTTGTCGCGCTGGAAAAGCCGTCCGAGATGGAACGTGGCCAATGGTATTTCCAGCGCTACGTGCAGCATCTGCCGACCAATGGTGAAATCGTGCTGTTCGACCGCTCCTGGTATAACCGGGCCGGTGTTGAACGGGTCATGGGTTTCTGCACCGATCAGGAATATGGCGAATTCGTCCGTCAGGCGCCGGAGTTCGAGCGCATGCTGGTCAGGAACGGCACGCACCTGATCAAATTCTGGTTCTCGGTCAGCCAGGAAGAGCAGCGCCGCCGCTTCCGCGAGCGCAAGGTGCATCCGCTCAAGCAATGGAAATTGTCACCGATCGACATGGCGTCGCTCGACAAGTGGCACGACTACACCAAGGCCAAGGAAGCGATGTTCTTCCACACCGACACGGCGGATTCGCCATGGACGGTGATCAAGTCGAACTGCAAGAAACGGGCGCGGCTGAATGCCTTGCGCTACGTCCTGCACAAGTTGCCGTACACGAACAAGGATACGGCGCGGATCGGCAATCTCGACCCGCTGATCGTCGGTCGCGCCAACGTGGTGTATGAGCGCGGCGAGCAGTCAGTGGCGCTGATTTAACTGACGACGTAGGCGGCGCTGCCGGTCGCGATCAGCAGGCCGGTTTCGTTCTCCAGCGTCATCTGGATCGACGCAATGCGGCCGCCGAGGCGGGTGATTCGCCCGGTGGCCGTGAATGTCTTGCCGATGCCCTGGTGCAGGAAGTCGGTGCGCAGGTCGATGGTGCCGATGCGGCCGAAGCGGTGCGCGACCTGTTCGGCGGATTCGCTGGAAAACTTTTCGGCGATGCCGACGACCGCGGCAAAGCCGCCGACGGTATCGAGGGCGGCGGCAATCACGCCGCCGTGCAGGCGGCCATGCAGGTAGTGGCCGATCAGTTCGGGCCGCATGGCGAATTCAAGGCGGGCTGCAGCTGGATCGAAGGAGACGACCTTCAGGCCAAGCACTTCATTGAAGCAGATGCGGTGTTCGAACATGTCGCGCAGCGTGGCTTCAAGACGGGCCTGTTCTGCTGCGGAGCGGCGGGGGGGATGGGCGGTATTGGGCATCCGCCGTTTTTAGCATAAAAAAGGGCGACGGCGTTAGCCGTCGCCCAAGACGAACGCTAAAACAACAACTTAGCGTAACGCAGAGGACCTTACTTCTTGCGCGGCGGCGGAACGTCCGTGCAAGTACCGTGGGCGATTTCGGCGGCCATGCCGATCGATTCGCCGAGTGTCGGGTGCGGGTGGATGGTCTTGCCGATATCGACGGCATCGCAACCCATCTCGATCGCCAGGCAGACTTCGCCGATCATGTCGCCAGCCGACGGGCCGACGATGGCGCCGCCGATGATGCGGTGCGTTTCGGCATCGAAAATCAGCTTGGTGAAGCCGTAGTCGGCACCGTTGGCGATGGCGCGACCGGAAGCGGCCCACGGGAATTTCGACGTTTCGACCTTGCGTCCTTCCTTCTTCGCCTGGTCTTCGGTGTAGCCAACCCACGCGACTTCCGGGTGGGTGTAGGCGACGCCGGGGATGACCTGGACATCGAAGGCCGACTTCTGGCCGGCGGCGACTTCGGCGGCAACGTGCGCTTCATGTACCGCCTTGTGCGCCAGCATCGGCTGGCCGACCAGATCGCCGATGGCGAAGATGTGCGGGACGTTGGTGCGCATCTGGGCATCAACCGGGACGAAGCCGCGTTCATCGACGATGACGCCGGCCTTGTCGGCGGCAAACTTCTTGCCGTTCGGCGCACGGCCGGCGGCCTGCAGGATCATGTCGTATTTGACCGGTTCGCTTGGCGCTCCTTCACCTTCGAACTTGACGTAAAGTCCGTCGTCCTTGGCGTCGACCGCAACCGTCTTGGTCTTCAGCATGATCTTGTCAAAACGCGACAGGTTCAGCTTTTCCCAGACCTTGACCGCGTCGCGATCCGGACCCTGCATCAGCGCGTCGGCCATTTCGACGACATCGACCCTGGCGCCCAGCGTCGAATACACCGTGGCCATTTCCAGGCCGATGATGCCGCCACCGATGACCAGCATCTTCTCCGGGACGAAGCGCAGTTCGAGGGCGCCGGTCGAGTCGACGATGCGCGGGTCGCGCGGGATGAAGGGCAGATGCACGGCGGCCGAACCGGCGGCGATGATGCACTTCTGGAACTTGATGACCTTCTTGGCGCCGGTCTTTTCCTGCCCGTTGCCGGTGGTTTCCTCGACTTCAATATGGTGCGGATCGAGGAAGTGACCGTAGCCGCGGACGATATCGACCTTGCGCCCCTTGGCCATGCCGGCCAGACCGCCGGTCAATTTGCCGACGACCTTTTCCTTGTGCGCGCGCAGCTTGTCGATATCGACCTGCGGTGCGGCAAAGCTGACGCCGGCATCGGCCAGGTGGCTGCTTTCGTCCATCACCGCGGTGACGTGCAGCAGCGCCTTCGACGGGATGCAGCCGACGTTCAGGCAGACGCCGCCGAGCGTTGCGTAACGCTCGACGATGATCGTCTTCATGCCCAGATCGGCCGAGCGGAAGGCAGCGGAATAACCGCCGGGGCCGGCGCCGAGGACCAGCATCTCGCATTCGAGATCGGCCGAGCCGCCATGGCTGGCGGCGCTCGGTGCAGCAACGGGGGCAGCGGCCGGTGCGGCTGCTGCGGTCGACGCGGTTTTCGGGGCATTTTCCGCGTTGACCGCAGGATTGGCCGTGGCGCCGGTTTCGACCTTAATCAGCAGGCTGCCTTCGGCCACTTTGGCGCCGAGCTGAACCAGCACTTCCTTGACCACGCCGTCGACCGGCGACGGCACATCCATCGTTGCCTTGTCGGATTCCAGCGTGACGATGGCCTCGTCGACCTTGATGCTGTCGCCGACCTTGACGAACAGCTCGATGACCGGCACTTCGGCGAAATCGCCGATGTCGGGGACCTTGACTTCAATAATCTGGCTCATCGCGTTCCCCTTAAACGATCATGCGGCGCATGTCGGCCAGCAGTTCGGCGACATAGACGTTGAAGCGGGTGGCCAGTGCGCCGTCGATGACGCGGTGGTCGGCGGTCAGCGACAGCGGCAGGGTCAGGCGCGGCACGAATTGCTTGCCGTCCCAGACCGGCTTCATGGCCGACTTGTTGACGCCGAGGATGGCGACTTCCGGCGCGTTCACAATCGGCGCGAAGTAGGTGCCGCCGATGCCGCCCAGGCTGGAAATGGTGAAGCAGGCGCCGGACATGTCGGCCGGCTTCAGCTTGCCGTCACGGGCCAGCTTGGCCAGCTCGCCGGATTCCTTGGCAATCTCGAAGACGCCCTTCTTGTCGGCGTTCTTGATCACCGGGACGACCAGGCCGTTCGGCGTGTCAGCAGCGAAACCGATATTGAAGTACTTCTTCAGCACCAGGTTGTCGCCGTCGAGCGAGGAATTGAATTCCGGGAAGCGCTGCATCGCCTTGACGCAGGCCTTGACCAGGAAAGCGAGCATGGTCAGCTTGTTGCCGGACTTCTCGTTTTCCTTGTTCAACTGGACGCGGAAAGCTTCGAGGTCGGTGATGTCGGCATCTTCGTGGTAGGTCACGGCCGGGATCATCACCCAGTTGCGCGACAGGTTCTGACCGGAAATCTTCTTGATCCGCGACAGCGGTTTGACCTCGATTTCGCCGAACTTGGCGAAATCGACCTTCGGCCACGGCAGCAGATCAAGCCCGCCGCCGAGGCTGGCGCCGGCAGCGGCCGGGGCAGCGCTGGCGCCGGACATCACGCCCTTGACGTACTTGGTCAGGTCTTCCTTGACGATGCGGCCTTTCGGACCGGTGGCCGCTACCTTGGCCAGATCGACACCGAGTTCGCGGGCATAGGCGCGGATCGACGGCGAGGCGTGAACCTTTGAACCGATCGGCAGCGCCGGTGCCAGCGCAGCCGGTGCGGCTGCTGCGGTCGACGTGCTGGCCGGGGCAGAAACCGGTGCGGCGGCGGCCGGTGCGGGTGCCGGTGCGGCAGCCTGCGGTGCGGCAGCAGCCGGCGCAGCGCCGCTTTCAACCTTGATCAGTACCGTGCCTTCGCCGACCTTGGAACCGATCTGGACGAGCACTTCCTTGACCGTGCCGGCGACGGTGGACGGCACATCCATCGTTGCCTTGTCGGATTCGAGCGTGGCGATCGCATCGTCAACCTTGATGCTGTCGCCAACCTTGACGTACAGCTCGATGACCGGGACTTCGGCGAAATCGCCGATATCCGGCACCTTGACTTCGACCACACCACCAGCCGCTGCCGGGGCGGCAACCGGTGCTGCGACGGCAGCGGGAGCGGGCGCCGGGGCTGCAGCTTGCGGTGCTGGCGCAGCGGCGGCTGCGCCGGCTTCGACCTTGATCAGCACGACACCTTCGCTGACCTTCGACCCGACCTGCACCAAAACCTCCTTGACGACGCCGGCGACCGTGGACGGTACGTCCATCGTTGCCTTGTCGGATTCGAGCGTGGCAATCGCGTCGTCGACCTTGATGCTGTCGCCGACCTTCACGAACAGGTCGATGACCGGAACGCTGTCGAAATCGCCAATGTCCGGGACTTTGACTTCAATGATCTGGCTCATGTTGTCTCTCCCTGTTAAACCGACATCGGGTTGGGTTTGTTCGGGTCAAGGTTGTACTTGACCAGGGCGGCGGCGACGACTTCGCGCTTGATTTCGCCGTTGTCGGCCAGTGCCTTGAGGGCAGCCAGCGTCACCCAGTGACGATCGACTTCGAAGAAATGACGCAGCTTCTCGCGGGTGTCGGAGCGGCCGAAACCATCGGTGCCCAGCGTCACGTACGGCGCCTTGACGAAGGGACGGATCTGCTCGGAGAACAGCTTGATGTAGTCGGTCGAAGCGATGACCGGGCCCTTGGCGCCAGACAGTTTCTGTTCGACGTGCGACAGCTTCGGTTCTTCCAGCGGATGCAGCATGTTCCAGCGCTGGGTATCGATACCGTTGCGCGCCAGTTCGTTCATGCTGCTGCAACCCCACAGGTCGGACTCGACGCCCCAGTCCTGCTTGAGCAGGTCGGCGGCGGCGATGACTTCGCGGAAGATGGTGCCGGAGCCGAGCAGTTGCACGCGCGGACCGGTGGAATCGGCGCCCTTCCTGAACGAGTACATGCCCTTGATGATGTCGGCTTCGGCGCCGACCGGCATTTCCGGGTGCTCGTAGTTTTCGTTCATTACCGTCAGGTAATAGAAGACGTCTTCCTGTTCCTGGAACATCCGGCGCATGCCGTCCTGGGCGATGACGGCGACTTCGTACTGGAAGGTCGGATCGTAGGAGATGCAGTTCGGGATCAGGTTGGACAGGATCAGGCTGTGGCCGTCTTCGTGCTGCAGGCCTTCGCCGTTCAGCGTCGTGCGGCCGGCGGTGCCGCCGATCAGGAAGCCGCGGGCGCGCTGGTCGCCAGCCGCCCAGCACAGGTCGAGGACGCGCTGCATGCCGAACATCGAGTAGCAGATGTAGAACGGAATGGTCTGGACGTTATGCACCGAGTACGACGTGGCGGCGGCGATCCAGTCGCTCATCGCGCCCGACTCGTTGATGCCTTCCTGCAGCACCTGGCCGGTCTTCGATTCCTTGTAGAACATCAGCTGGTCGTGGTCTTCCGGCACGTAGTTCTGGCCTTGCTGGTTCCAGATGCCGACCGAGCGGAACATGCCTTCCATGCCGAAGGTGCGGGACTCGTCCGGCACGATGGGCACGACGTTCTTGCCGACGTTCTTGTCCTTCAGCAGCATGTTCATGATGCGGACGATGGCCATCGTCGTGGACAGTTCGCGGCCTTCGCCGGATGCCTTGAGCAGTGCGGCAAAGCTGTCGAGCGACGGGATCGCCAGCGGCTCGGCCTTGCGCCGGCGCTGCGGCAGGTAACCGCCGAGCGCGGCACGGCGCGCCTGCATGTACTTGTATTCTTCCGATTCCGGCGCGAAGGTCAGGTAGGGCAGTTCTTCGAGCTTGTCGTCCGGCACCGGCAGGCCGAAGCGGTCGCGGAAGCGGGCGATCTGCTCCTTGTCCATCTTCTTCTGCTGGTGGGAAATGTTCATTGCCTCGCCGGCCTGGCCCATGCCGAAGCCCTTGATGGTCTTGGCCAGGATCAGCGTCGGGGCGCCCTTGTGGGTCACGGCAGCGTTGTAGGCGGCGAAGATCTTGAAGATGTCGTGGCCGCCGCGGTTCAGGTTCCAGACGTCGTCGTCGGTCCAGTCGGCAATCAGTTCACGCAGTTCCGGCGTGTTGAAGAAATGCTCGCGGACGTAGGCGCCATTCTTGGCCTTGAAGGTCTGGTACTCGCCGTCGCACAGTTCCATCATGCGCTTCTTGAGGATGCCCTTCTTGTCGCGGTTGAACAGCGCATCCCAGTGGGTGCCCCAGATCAGCTTGATGACGTTCCAGCCGGCGCCGCGGAATTCGGATTCGAGTTCCTGGATGATCTTGCCATTGCCGCGCACCGGGCCATCGAGGCGCTGCAGGTTGCAGTTGATGACGAAGATCAGGTTGTCGAGCTTTTCCCGCCCGGCCATGCCGATGGCGCCGAGCGATTCGACTTCGTCGGTCTCGCCATCACCCAAAAAGGCCCACACCTTGCGATCACCGGCCTTGGCCAGGCCGCGCGAGTCGAGATACTTCATGAAGCGGGCCTGGTAGATGGCCTGGATCGGGCCGAGGCCCATCGACACGGTCGGGAACTGCCAGAAGTCCGGCATCAGCCACGGATGCGGGTAGGACGAGATGCCCTTGCCGTCGGTTTCCTGGCGGAAGTTGTCCATCTGTTCCTCGGTCAGGCGACCGAGCATGAAGGCGCGCGAATAGACGCCCGGCACCGAGTGGCCCTGGAAGAAGATCAGGTCGCCGCCGGACGGATCGTTGATGCTGCGCCAGAAATGCGAGAAGCCGACGTCGTACAGCGCGGCAGCCGAAGCGAAGGAAGCGATGTGGCCGCCGACGTTGGTGTCCTTGTTGGCGCGCACGACCATGGCCATGGCGTTCCAGCGGATGTAGGAATGGATCTTGATTTCCATGTCCGGATTGCCTGGGTACTTGGGCTGCTGGGCGGCGGGGATGGTGTTGATGTATTCGGTATTGGCGGAGTACGGGATGTCGATGCCGTCTTCGCGGGCCTGACCGATCAGCGTCTCGATCAGGTAGTGGGCTCGTTGCGGCCCTTCGTTGCTGATGACGCCTTCAAGCGCGTCGGTCCATTCCTTTGTTTCCTGCGGGTCCGTGTCGGGCAGGGCGTTCGGCTGGTCGGCCATGGTTTGTCTCCTACGTTGGTTTTCATTCTGTCTTGCCGGTTGAGCAGGACAACTTTAACGCTTTGCACGGAGGATCACACCCCGTGTTTACACCTAGTGTTCGTTCCGCATTGTAAAAACAAAATTCGCATCGTGCAATAATTTGGGTGTTCGATAGTAAAAAAATTTGCGCGTCGAATGTGAAACAAAAACAAATCCACAATGACTTGCGCTGTATCAAATTGCCTTGTTGCGGCGTTTCTATAATTACGGGTTCCGCATTCGCTATCAGGAGCATTCATGGCTGCAGTCATGCCCGCCCCGGCCGCCAGCCGGCTTCTCTTGTCCGGCAACGAGGCCGTCGCCCGGGCCGTATGGGAGGCCGGCGTCAAGGTTGCCGCCGCCTATCCCGGTACCCCGTCCACCGAGATGCTGGAAGAAATCGCCACCTACCCGGATCTGTATGCCGAGTGGTCGGTCAACGAGAAGGTCTCGCTGGAAGTCGCTATCGGCGCCGCCTATGCCGGCTCGCGGGCGTTCTGCTGCATGAAGCATGTCGGCATGAATGTCGCCTCCGATGCGCTGATGACGCTGACGCTGACCGGTGTCAGCGGCGGCCTGGTGATCGCCATTGCCGACGACGTCGGCCTGTCGTCGTCGCAGAACGAGCAGGACTCGCGCTACTGGGGGCGTTTCGCGCATGTGCCGGTATTCGAGCCGGCGGATTCGCAGGAAGCCTACGCGATGACGCTCGACGCCTTTGCCTTGTCCGAGCAGTTCCAGGTGCCGGTGATCCTGCGCATGACGACGCGCATCAACCACGTCAAGTCGCTGGTCACCGTCGGCGAGCGCGTGGCCCATACGGGGCTTGGCTTCAAGAAAGATCCGTCGCGCTTCGTCATGGTGCCGGGCAATGCCGGCAAGCGCATTCCGCTGATGTTCCAGCGCGACCGCGACCTGCGGGTGGTGGCGGAGAGTTCGCCGCTGAACTTCATCGAGCCGGGCAGCGACCGCCGTGTCGGTTTCATCACCTCCGGTCCGGCCTACATGCACGTCAAGGAATCCTTCCCGGACGCGCCGGTGCTCAAGCTCGGTTTTTCGCATCCGCTTCCGTTCGCCAGGTGCCGCGAGCTGGCCGCACTGGTCGACCAGGTCGTCGTCGTTGAGGAGGTCGAACCGCTGGTCGAGACCGAACTGAAGGCGCAGGGGCTGGCGGTCATCGGCAAGGAAATCCTGCCGCTGCAAGGTGAGCTGGCGCCGAATGTGCTGAAGCCGGCGATTGCCCGACTGCTCGGTGAAGCATTGCCGGAAAATGCCGTTGCCGGGCCGTTGACCGCAGCATTGCCGGTTTTCCCGCGGCCGCCGACGATGTGCGTCGCCTGCCCGCACCTCGGCGTTTATTACACGTTGTCGCAGGTGCGCAACCTCAACATCTCCGGCGACATCGGCTGCTACACGCTGGGCGCCGGTCATCCGTGGAACGCGCTCGACACCTGCGTGTCGATGGGCGCGTCGATGGGCATCGCGCTGGGTATGGATAAAGGCCGCGGCGAGGCCGACAAGGACAAGCGCGTGGTCGCCGTGATCGGCGATTCGACTTTCCTGCACATGGGCATGCAGGGCCTGCTCGACATGGTGTACAACAAGGGCAACGTTACCGTCCTGCTGCTCGACAACCGCGCCGTCGGCATGACCGGTGGCCAGGACAATCCGGGCAATGGCCGCGACATCCATGGCGACGAAGCGCCGCGCATCGATTTCGCCAAGCTGGTGTCGGCGCTGGGCGTCAAGGACGAGCGCATCCACGTCGTCAATCCCTACGAATTGCCGGTGCTGTTCAAGACCATCCGCGAGGAAGTGAAGGTGCCCGACGTGTCGGTGATCATCACCGACCAGCCCTGCGTACTGATCAAGGATTACCACAAGCTGAAACCGTTCGAGGTCATCGACGACAAGTGCACCGGTTGCGGCAACTGCATCGACGTCGGCTGCCCGGCCATTCACGTGACGCGGCGTGGCAAGGAAGTGAAACCGAGCGGCAAGGAAGTCGATCTGGCCTTCGTCCGCATCGAGACTTCGGTGTGCACCGGCTGCGGCCTGTGCGTCCAGCCCTGCGCGCCGAAGGCCATCGTCCATCACGTGCCGACTGCGCCGCTGCAGTTCATGAAGGGAGGCTGTTCAGCATGAGCGCAACGACCAATATCCTCGTCGTCGGCATTGGCGGGCAGGGTGTCATGACCGCCACCGAAATCCTCGCCGAAGCCGCCATCGCGCTGGGGCACGACGCCAAGAAGACCGAAGTCGCCGGCATGGCCCAGCGCGGCGGCGTCGTCTCCTCGCACCTGCGTTTCGGGGAAAAAGTACTGTCGCCGCAGATCACGCCGGGTACCGCCGACGTGCTGCTCGGTTTCGAGTCGGCCGAGTCCATGCGCTGGCAGCACATGCTCAAGCGCGGCGGCATCACGCTGATGAACACCGCCCGCCTGGTGCCGCCGGTGGTCGAACTCGGGCTCTTCGATTACCCCGACGATCCGCTGGCCGAAATCCGCAAATCCGGCAACAAGGTGGTCGCCTTCGACGCGACGACGATCGCCCAGGAGCTGGGCGACATCCGCCTCGGCAATACCGTCATGCTCGGCGCCATTGCCGATCATCTGCCGTTTGGCGCCGAAACGCTGCTGGCCTGCGTGCTCCAGCGTTTCGCGCGCAAGGGCGAGAAACTGGTCGAACTCAACCGGCGGGCATTCGAGGCCGGACGGGCGGCCGTGGGTGCGGCTGAAGCAGCGCTCGCGTAATCTGGTAAAATCCGCGCCGAATCAAAGGGAAAGGCAGTCGCCTTTCCCCTTTTCTTTTTGACGGATACGACGATGACGGCACATATCATTGACGGCAAGGCGCTGGCGGAAGAACTCCGGCAAGGCTTCAAGTCCCGCGTGGAAACCCTGACGGCCAAAGGGCACAAGCCCGGCCTGGTGGTCATTCTGGTTGGCGAGGACCCGGCTTCCCAGGTGTACGTGAAGAACAAGGTCAATGGCTGCCTGGCCATCGGCATGCATTCCGAGAAGATTACTTACGATGCTGCGGTCGACCAGGAAACCGTACTGAAAAAGATCGCCGAGCTGAACGCCGACCCGGCGATCCACGGCATCCTCGTGCAACTGCCGCTGCCGAAGCACTTCGACGAAGAGAAAGTGCTCGAAGCCATTTCTGCCGACAAGGATGTCGACGGCTTCCACGCCGAGAATGTCGGTGCGCTGGCCCAGGGCAATCCGCGGTTCATTCCGTGCACGCCGTACGGCGTCATGAAGATGTTCGAGCAGGGCAAGGTTGATCTGAACGGCAAGGAAGCCGTCGTCATCGGCCGTTCCAACATCGTCGGCAAGCCGATGGCGCTGCTGCTGATCAATGCCGGTGCCACCGTCACCGTCTGCAACTCGCGCACCCGCGATCTGAAATTTCACACCAGCCGCGCCGACATCGTCGTTGCCGCGGTCGGTAAGCCGAAGTTCGTCACCGGCGACATGATCAAGCCGGGCGCCGTCGTCATCGACGTCGGCATCAACCGTCTGCAAGATGGGCCAGATGCGGGCAAACTGTGCGGCGACGTCGATTACGCCGGCTGTCTCGAAGTCGCCGGGCAGATCACGCCGGTGCCGGGCGGCGTCGGCCCGATGACCATCACCATGCTGCTGGCCAATACCATCGAGGCCGCTGAAAGAAAGGCTGGGTTGCGCTGATGTCTGAAAAGAAGATTGCCGTCGGTATCGTCATGGGTTCCGACTCCGACTGGCCGACCATGCAGGCCGCTGCCGTCATGCTCAAGGACTTCGGCGTCGCTTTCGAAGCCCGCGTCGTTTCCGCCCACCGCACGCCCGACCTGCTGTTCGAATACGCTGAAACTGCCGGTCCGCGTGGTCTGAAGGCGATCATCGCCGGTGCCGGCGGTGCCGCCCACCTGCCAGGCATGCTCGCCGCCAAGACCATCGTCCCGGTGCTCGGCGTGCCGGTGCAATCGAAGGCCTTGTCCGGCGTCGATTCGCTGCATTCCATCGTGCAGATGCCCAAGGGCATCCCCGTTGCCACCTTCGCCATCGGCGAGGCCGGCGCTGCCAACGCCGCGCTGTTCGCCATCGCCATGCTGGCCAATGAAGACCAGGCGCTGAACGAGAAACTGCAGGCCTTCCGCAAGGCGCAGACCGACAAGGTCCTGGCGATGAAACTGCCCGAAGCATGAACACCATGATTCTCCCGCCCGCAACGCTGGGCATGCTCGGTGGCGGCCAGCTCGGCCGCTTTTTCGTCAGTGCCGCGCACGAACTGGGTTACCAGGTCTGGGTCCTCGATCCGGACCGGAATTCACCGGCCGGGCAGATCGCCGAGCGCCATTTCTGCGTCGATTACGGCGATTACGCCGCGCTCGACGAGTTTGCTGCCGGTTGCGCGGCAGTCACCACCGAATTCGAGAACGTGCCGGCGGCGACGCTCGATTACCTCGCCAAGTTCGTGCCGGTGCGTCCGCACGCGGCGGCGGTGGCGGTCTGCCAGCATCGCGTCAGCGAGAAATCCTTCCTGCGCGACAACGGTTTCCCGCACGGGCCGTTTATTGCGGTCGACAGCGAAAATGACCTGAAAACCGCGCCGAACGAACTGTTTCCGGCAATCCTCAAGGTTGCCCGCTTCGGCTACGACGGCAAGGGCCAGGCGACGGTGAACAACCGTGATGAAGCGCTTGCTGCTTTCGCCCATTTCAACGGTGAGCAATGCGTGCTCGAACAGCGCCTGACGCTCGATTACGAAGTCTCGGTTGTCCTCGCCCGTGACCTGCAGGGCACGGTCGCCTGCTTCCCGACCGGTGAGAACCAGCACACCCGCGGCATCCTCGACGTCTCCATCGTGCCGGCACGGACCACCGGCTGCCTGACCAGCGACGCCGAAGACATCGCCGCGCGCATCGCCGAGAAGCTCGGCTACGTCGGCACCATGGGCGTCGAATTCTTCGTCAGCCGCGGCCAGTTGATCGTCAACGAAATGGCGCCGCGGCCGCACAACAGTGGTCACTACACCATCGACGCCTGCGTCACCGACCAGTTCGAACAGCAGGTGCGGGCTCTGTGTGGCTTGCCGCTGGGCGAAGCACGCGCTCACTCCGTGTCGGTGATGGTCAATCTGCTCGGCGACCTGTGGTACGGAAATGGCAAACCCGGCGATACCTACCGCGAACCCGACTGGTCGGTGCTGCACGCCATTCCCAACCTGAAGCTGCACCTCTACGGCAAGCACCACGCTCGTCCGGGGCGCAAGATGGGCCACTTCACGGTCATCGGCGACAACGCCGAAGCCGTGCAGAAGACGGCACTCGCCGCCCGTGCCGCCATTGGCATCAAGGACTGATGACACCGTCGGAAACCGATTACCAGCGCGCCGTCGACCTGCTCGTTGCCGGTGAGCTGGTCGCGATCCCGACCGAGACGGTGTACGGGCTGGGGGCGGATGCGGCCAATCCGGCGGCGGTGGCAAAAATCTTTGCCGCCAAGGGCCGCCCGGCCGATCATCCGCTGATCGTTCACCTCGCCGGCCACGATGCCGTAGACGAATGGGCCGAAGATGTTCCGGCGGTTGCCTGGGAACTGATGGAAACCTTCTGGCCCGGTCCGCTGACGCTGATCCTGAAAAAGCAGGCCTGGGTGCCGTCGACCGTAACCGGAGGCCAGGATACCGTCGGCCTGCGCGTGCCCGGGCACCCGGTTGCCCTCGAACTGCTGCGCCGTTTTGCCGCCATCCGGGGCAAGCGTGCCGGCATCGCCGCGCCATCGGCCAACCGCTTCGGCCGCATCAGCCCGACCACCGCCGCGCATGTCGCAGAAGAGCTCGGCAGCACCATCCCGATGATCCTCGACGGCGGCGCCTGTGCGGTCGGCATCGAATCGACGATCATCGACTGCTCGCGCGGCGAGCCAGTCGTGCTGCGTCCCGGCCATATTTCGCCACGGCACCTGGAAGCCGTGCTCGGTCGCCTGCCGGCAATCGAAATCAGCGACGGCGCACCGCGCGTTTCCGGTTCGCTGGCAGCGCATTACGCACCGACGACGCCGTTGCGGATGATTGCCGGCGAGCGTCTGCTCGATTTCATCAACGCCCAGCGCCACCGCGGTGGCACGTGTGCCGTGATCAGCCCCAACCAGCCACCGCAGGCCGGCATGCCGCACGCCTGGCGGATGCTGCCGGCCGACCCGGTCGGCTACGCCCACGAACTTTACGCAGCGTTGCGCGACATGGACCATGCCGGCGTCGACCTGATTGTCGTCGAAGCATTGCCGACCGGCGCCGACTGGGCCGCCGTTGCCGACCGCCTGCGCCGGGCAGCTGCTGGCGCAGGCCAAACCTGATTTTGTTTTCCCCGCAATGTGGCGCGCTTGTGGAAACCTCCCGGCGCTAACTATAATGCGGGCTCTACGGGCCGATAGCTCAGCTGGGAGAGCGCCGCGTTCGCAATGCGGAGGTCGTGAGTTCGATCCTCATTCGGTCCACCATTGATTTAGAAAAAGCTGGTCAAAACTGATCAGAAAAAGCCGGAATCCAGTGTTGTTTCATGGGTTTCCGGCTTTTTTGTTGTTCAAAATCGATCAATCAAGATCAATTGCAATCAGTTTGTTTTGGGGGCAACATTCAGGGGCAGCAGTGAAACCTGTTTTGGAGTTGCCCCCTGTATGCCCCTGACTGATATTGCACTTAAGGCCACCAAGCCCACAGAGAAAGTTCAACGCTTGTTCGACGGCGGGGGGCTCTATCTGGAGATATCGCCAACAGGCGGGAGGTGGTGGCGGTTCAAATATCGCTTTGATGGGAAAGAGAAGCGCCTCTCACTCGGGGTTTATCCTGACGTCAGCTTGCGCAATGCACGTGAGCGGAGAGACGAAATGCGACGCCTGGTTGCGAACGGTGTCGACCCCAGCGTGAATCGAAAGGTGCAGAAGGCTGCCAAAGCGGAGCGGTCCGCCAACTCTTTTGAATTTGTCGCTCGAGAGTGGTATTCCAAGCACTCACCGAGTTGGGCTGATACTCATTCAAGCAAAATTATACGGCGCCTCGAACAGGACGTTTTCCCCTGGATAGGGGGACGTCCAATTTCTGAGATATTGGCTCCGGAAATCCTCAGCGTGCTCAGACGCATAGAGGGGCGAGGGGCGCTGGATACTGCCCACAGAGCAGGGAACAACTGTAGCCAAGTGTTTCGCTACGCAATTGCAACAGGGAGAGCCGAGCGAGATCCAGTTCCCGATCTTCGAGGAGCGTTACCTCCAGCCCGCGGGGGGAATTTTGCGGCAATCACCGATCCGGCCAAGGTTGGCGAGTTGCTGAGGGCGATTGACGGCTTTCATGGAACGTTCGTTGTTCAGTCTGCTCTTCGCCTTGCTCCGTTGGTTTTCGTCCGCCCGGGAGAACTTCGCCGAGCCCAGTGGGATGAAGTCGACCTCGATCGAGGGGAGTGGCGTTACTGGGTAACAAAAACCAAGACCGAGCATTCCGTTCCCCTCGCAACTCAAGCAGTGGCGATCCTAAAAGAGCTTCGTCCATTGACAGGCCATGGCTTGCATGTGTTTCCTGGACGAGACCCAAAGAAGCCCATGAGTGAGGCAGCAATCAACGCTGCGTTACGGCGGATGGGCTATGACACTAAAACAGAAATTACCGGGCACGGCTTCAGGGCGATGGCCAGAACGATCTTGGCAGAAGAGCTTCATCAAAAGCCAGAGGTGATCGAACACCAACTCGCACACAAGGTGCCTGATGCCTTGGGCTCTGCCTATAACCGAACCAAGTTTCTCAAGGAGCGCCGCGCCATGATGCAGTTGTGGGCTGACTATCTGGACAAGTTGAAGGTCGGGGCAGCGATCATCCATTTGCCGGTGGCCTAGGTCATGAGACTGGACGAAATCAACGAGGGCAGGATACGCACAAGCGCCATGTTTTGTACCACAACGGCAACTCAGCGACAGGCTCTGCTTTATCCCGGCGCGCGCACTGGTACCCCCGCCGCACCTGACCGCTTCTTGGATGGAAAAAAATGCAGTGTGCAGAGGGGGCGCTTGACACGCTGCTGCTGGGGCTGGGTTCGATTTGCTTCACCGCTGATTTCATGCGTTTCCATGCGCCTTCCACATGCTTCCACGCGGTTACACATTGGCGCTATGTGCCGGTTTCTTGTCGGCAGCGTAAAGCTCCTGACAAATCGACTGTTTTGTTGTGGTTTGACAAAATTTGACGTCAATACTATTTGCATGTTTTTTGAGCGGGGGGCGCGGGCAGGATGATTGAAAAAACGTTCGATCAAATCATCTTGGAGCGCCTGAAGCGCTCTGCTGCTGGACTGTCGCACAGCGACGGTCGACCGGTAAGCCAGTTGGACCAGCTCTTGGCACAGGGCGCGTTGACCAGTCGTGCGGTACGCGCGTTCGGCGGCTGCTCCCTGTTTTCCGTCGTGCAGGGGCTGCTAACAGAAGCGATGTTCGATGCTCACCGTGCCGACCTGTTCTCTTGGAATATGTGGCGCCCTGGCGGCGCTGCTGAGACTTACTTCGCCACCGTGATGAACGCTATATCTTCCGGCCGCCTGATCGTCCGTGAGCCACTCAATTTCCTGCGGTGCAACGATTTGCCGGAAATTCAGATGCTGGCAAACCTGTGTGAAGGCTTCGCATCGATGGCGATTCTGGTGCGCTACGCCGTCAAACAATCGGAGGCGGTGTCGTGGTTGGAGGAGCAGGGGCTTGATGTGCCAGAGTGGCTGTCTTCAAGAACTACTGGGCAAGGCGATTGTGAAAAGTGGTCGTCCAACTTTGACGCCAGAAAGGCCAGGCTTCGACAGCAGGTGGACATCATTCAAGCTGAGATCGAAGCAAAGGGCTGGCTGCCGCTGGCGCTTCCTAGTGGTTACAAAGTCGAACTAGGGGAGATTTGCCGGGCCGACTATCCGGAGTTATTTAACGATTCATCATGCGAAACTGCCCTCGATGCGCTAAGAGGCGAGAATCTGATACGGTATATCGACCATCGCTCTGTCAGCCGGAAACGCTCGGTAGCGTGAGTGAAACGGCCTTCGTGCGAAAGCGCCGGAACACAGTAAGTAACTGAATCCCCCTCCCCCAGGGGGATTTTTTTTGCCTCCTCATCATTGCTCGTTTTTGAAAGAATCCTGCTGCCGGGTGTAAGCCCTTGCCTTACACCTAAGACTGGTGGCGCCGTTCTTGTCTGCGCTTGATGATGGCCAAAGGCGATCAATTCGCCGCGTTTGATTCAATTTGAAACTACCAATTGGAGAACCTATGTCGCCTGTGCCCGGTAATCAGCCGCCCGTCGCTGTTCAGCGCGGCGACCGTTTCTTGGATATCAAGGAGACGTGCAAAAAGGTCGGGGTGAAGAGCCGGAATACCTTGTACGCAATGGAGCAATCGAGGGGGTTTCCATCGCGAATCCCCGTACATGCGGGTCGTGTCGTCTATCTCGAATCAGAAGTTGAGAGTTGGATGGCGGAAATTGTTTCAAAACGCGATAGCAAAACCGAAAAGGACAACAAGTGACTACTGTGCAGCAAGAAAACGCCGTGAATGCAGCCGCCATCCAGGGGCTTGTCGAGGCGATCGCCGAAGGCGTGAAAAAGATGAGCGCGCACCAGCTTGAATTCGAGACGGCTCTTGCCGAGATACGTCGGCACGATGAAGAAATTTTGCGTCACGAGAAAGTGCGCGAAGCCTCAAAGGCTGCCGCAGATGAAGCGAACGCGAAGATCCGCAGCGAATACAAGGCATTCGGCATAAACGCCAAGGAAGCAGTCAAGCTCAAGGTTGCCAGGAACGGGCACTTGGAAGATGCCGAGAATTTCCAAGCGCTGATCGAAGACGTTCTCATTGTTCGAAAGTCCTCCGAACTGAACGCACATCGGGCGGCACTAGGCTACAAAGCCGCTCGCAAAATGGTGCGTGCTTCTGCCGTTGCTTTTTTGGAAAGCGTATTGACACAACGACTCCCGGCGGAGTTTTTTGTGTTTGTTGAGCTTTCCGCTGAAATCGCTGCGCTTGGTGATTCAGCGCACTACAGTGCCGATCCGACAGTCCACTCGCCGATCGACTTCGCTTTAAGGGAGCTATTTGCCTTGATCGGCGCGGAGATCAAGCAACGAGTGTCTGCTGCCAGTTATTCCCACCTTCTTCCCAAAAGTCCAGAGGGTATTGGTGGATTTGGGAAAAGTCCTCTGCAGATGCAGGCGCTCATGAAGGAAGTTGCGGCAGCGGAGGTGGTCCTGTGAGAGCCCATTGTCCGAAGTGCGGCGATATCGCCAAGTTCGTTTCGCAGCAATCGCGGACGATTGGTTTGACTGAAGCGATTTTCAAATGCCAAGGCCCCAAATGCGGCGCCGAGGTTGTTGCGGACATTCAGTTTTCAGTGCGAAAAACGCCAGAGGCCCTCTGCTTTTCTGCAGCGGAAAAACATCCTGACAAACAGATCGTGACTGATTGCTGATCAGTTATCAGC
>Ga0209066_10001360_pt1 | contig 32597 bp, 42 predicted proteins | sample All_14_2_FD_187198 | JGI IMG/M metagenome (GOLD analysis project Ga0209066, IMG submission 187198) | Freshwater microbial communities in response to fracking from Pennsylvania, USA - Allegheny Zone_MetaG_DW_15 (SPAdes) (version 2) ... | reverse complement strand
CAGCCTCATGCTCCTTCAATACCTTGATGATCTGTTCTTCTGTAAATCTCTTCTTCATTCGCCTGCTCCTTGCATTATGGTTAGCAGACTCTCCCAACTTTTGGACTAATTTATTGGGGGCAGGTCAGCGGGTTTTCCATGGTGATATGTGCGTCTGGGTTGCCTTTACGCAGGATGACCGGCAAGGCAAACCCAACTTTGGTATGTACGGTAATACCTGCCTGTTTGCTTGTGCCCTCTGTGCTTTGCGTGTTTGGAATGGCGACTTCCTCGAATAAGATATGCGAGCGGTATTCACCGTCTTTGGCGTCGCCCGGCAGGCGAGGTGTAACACGTACAATCTGTGTCTGAAGTGGCTCAATTGTCACGGAACGTGGGGCTACGCGTAGGTACTGGTCGGCAAAATTTTCGCCAGCCGCGGGTTTGGTGGCATCAACAATATGCCCGTCTTCTTCCATCGCGCGATTGATGATGCTGATGCGGTAGCGCTTCGCAGTCGATGATTTGTTGGCGAGTATGAAAGTCTCAGTGCGCTTGTGATCATCGAATACAAGACGCTGCGGCGTAATCAGCATGCCGCCCTCTTGTGCCCGCACGGGGTGTACGCATGAAAAGATACCCACAGCCAGAACGAGGCAGAACAAGGGAATACGCAGTACGTGTGAATAAAACATAGGTCATCCTTTTGCAGTTAAGCAGCCAGCCTAAAGGATACTATGAATCTCAGGATAAGAAGAGGGCAAAAGCCATTGTTTTTTATAGCATTAGTTGTAGTCGATGATGAACGAAATGCTCTGGTTGATCGGCCCGCCCTGGGTGATATGCGCATCGTACTGCAAATCACACCCGACACCGAGGCTGAGCGTACCCCCGCCGTTCAAACTCTGGGTCATGCCACCGGTTAAGGTGAAGTTTTTGAGGGTCGCATTACCGCCAGAAAAGCTGATAGGCGTGTCTGATGGTGGCAGAATGCTAAGGGACTGGTTGGGCGTGCCCGAAATGGAGATATTGCCGGCACTGGTAACACCTGATAACGCCGAACTGCCCGCAGCCGTCAATTGGCCGGTACTGGGGTTTAGCGTGAGGGTATCACCGCTGGCTGTATCCATGATGATGCGCCCGAAGTTCATGGATGACGTCGAATCGATAACCGGTTGTGCCTTTACAGGCGCAACCCAAGCAAACGGCCCGCCCAAAGCGATCATAGCGACAATCAGGATGCCTATCCTACGCATATCGTTATCTAATCACACTTCCGGTCAAATAAAAACGGGCCTGTAAGGCCCGTTCTTTTAACGCGAAGCCTGTCGCGATTAGTTATAGGCCACAGTGAAGGTGGCCGTCGATGAAATGACGCCCCCGCTTGAGATCGAGGCATCGTAAGCAAGGTCGGCACCAACTTTAACGGTCAGAGCGCCACCTGCTGAGAGTGATTGTGTGTCGCCGCCATTAACCACGAAGTTTTGGATGTGGTAGCTGCCACCGGTCACGGCCACGTCAATGGTCGCGGGGTCTGTGAAGGATACGCTGGCGTTCCCTTGGCCAGCCAGAACGATTGTCCCGTTGGAGGCTGTGCCTGCAAAGGTTGTAGCTGCGAGGCCTGTAATAGCGCCCGTGCTGGCGTTAACGGTAACCGTATCACCAGCAGGGATCATAATGATCGTACCGAAGGCAATAGGCGTGGTGGACGATACAACCAGAGGAATGTTCAAGTTACCGGTCACGCTGACAGCCGCATTTACAGCATTGGCATTCTGCATTGGAATAATAAAGCCTGCCGCAAAAGCTGCTAATACCGCAGCGCCGCAAAGCAAACGGGTCATCGAATTCTTCATAGCCCACCTACACGGTTTAAATTGATAAATTAATATATATTAACAATACTACCTGAAAAGGCAGTCACATACAATCTCGACACGTTAATATATTTAATTTATCATAACTTAAGTGCTGTTTTTGTTGGTTTTTTCGACGGTTCATATGAAAACCCCCGCCGATAAGGCGGGGGTTTTACACAGGGTTATCCACAGCGTAAAAGGGGCATTTCAGGTCTTATTTTAGCCTTAATTGCCCTTGTACACTTATCAGTGGGCGACTTGGCTCAGTTCAATTTTGCGGGGCTTCAGACGCTCCGGCACCTGCCGCAAAAGCGATATGGATAGCATTCCGTGCTCAAGTGTCGCGTCTCTGACCTCAACATGGTCGGCCAGCTGGAAGCGTTGCTCGAATCCGCGGCCGGCAATCCCGCGATGCAGATACACCGTTGTTTCGGCCTTTTCGTCTTCAGCCTTGCGGCCGCTGACGATTAAGGTGCCGCTTTCAACCGTGATATCGATGTCTTCGCGCTTGAAGCCCGCCACAGCCATGGAGATGCGGTAAGCATCCTCATCTGTTTTCTCGATATTGTAGGGCGGGTAACCAGCGGATGATGCGGGCACCTGCGCGTCCAGCATCTGGGCTAGGCGGTCAATACCGATCATGGAGCGGAAGAGGGGGGAGAAATTGAGGTCGCCACAATTGGCAAGTTGGTTACGGGTCATGAATATCCTCCTTGGATAAGCGAGTATGTTGCGCGGACCCTGCAATAGGCGTCCGCATAAATACTAGGATAGGATATTTAGGATTGATGTCAAGATTATCAGGAATAAATACCTGAAAAAACCGCTTACTGAGGCGCAGGTGCAGTCCAGGCCGAGCAAACGGGCGGATTGGAGGCAAGATAAGAAGGGTCGCTTGAATCGCCGCGGCGCATGCAATAGCTGACGGCACCTGTGGTTGTATTGACGCGCCATGCGTAGGCGGCAGACCCCGATGCCATCATGAAGCCTGCGCCGCGCCCCTGGCTTTCGGCAGGATTATAGGCAGCAAAAAGAATGGCCATCGCAATGATAAGCGAACTTGCAAACAGTGCGGCTGGCCATTTTGTCATGATTATTTTTTCTCTTCTTTGGCAGCTTCAGCTTCGTCAGCGTTTTTGCCGCCTGCAGCCGAGAAACCCGCAAAGCGTTTTTCAAACTTGGAAAGCTGGCCGCGTTCCATGATCTTGCGCTCGCCGCCAATCCAGGCCGGGTGGGTTTTCGGGTCGATATCCAGTTTCATGACATCGCCTTCTTTACCCCACGTTGTAAACGTGTCGTATTCCGTACCGTCGGTCATGACGATTTTGATTTTGTGGTAGTCAGGATGAATGGCGGCTTTCATTGGTAATCTCCTTGGAATCTTTAAATCTCTGGCGTGTTTCTAGGCAAAAAAGCACCGGCACGCAAGAATTTTCTTCAAAAATCAGGCCTTATAAATATCCATGATGTCCGAAAGCAGCTTCAGGGACTCGTCCCAAGGGCGTTGAAACGCATTCCGCCCCATGATCGAGCCATTGCCGCCACCGGCTTTAATGGCGCGCGCTTCGTCCAGTACGGCATCGGTGCCTTTGGTGGCGCCGCCCGAAAACACAACCAGACGCCGCCCATCAAAGCACGACTTCACAACATCGGCTACACGCTCGGTCAGGGTCGCACGGGCAATGTTGTATTGTTCATACGCTTTCTTGGCCTCGGGAAGTTCCAGAAAATCTGTCGGCAATTTCACTTTTATAATATGCGCGCCCATGAGGCAGCCCATATGCGCGCCATACGAAACGATGTCGAGCGCGGTTTCTCCGTCTTTTGAAATGTTACCGCCGCGCGGGTACACCCATAATACGGTGGCAAGGCCAGCGCGTTTGGCGTCGCGCGACATGGCTGCAAATTCTTCCATCTGGTCGTAGCACGCATCCGAGCCGGGGTAGATTGTAAAGCCGATGGCAACGCAACCGAGACGCACGGCATCTTCAACCGAGCCATGGACAGCTTGGTCTGCGTTTTCTTTCTGGCGCGAAAGCGAGTTGGCGGAATTCACTTTAAGAATGGTCGGGATTTTACCTTTAAATGTTTTATAGCCAGCCTCCAGTGTTCCCAGCGGTGCTGCAAACGCGCTGCAACCTGAGGCGATGCCCAGCTTGAATTGGTAATGCGGGTCGTATGTGGCGGGGTTGACCGCAAAGCTGCGCGCCGGGCCGTGTTCAAAGCCTTGGTCAATCGGTAAAATCACCATGTTGCCGGTGCCGGCCAGCTTGCCGTGCATCAGCATTTTGGCAATGTTGTTGCGTGTCAGTTCATTGTCTGACTCGTAATTGGCAAGAATTTTTTCAACGGCAGGTGTCAGTTTCATCGATGTCTCCGGAACAGTAAAAAACCGCCTCACTTTCGCGGGCGGCTCTTACAATGTCAATGGCGCACGCGTGGTGCCCTAACTGATTTTATAGTGTTAGATTTGTGTGGGCTTCGGGCCGTTATGGTCGTGCGTGGTGAATGCCAGCGGCGATACGATGACACCGTTTGTGAGGGCGAGTGTGCGCGCGTGTTCAATCGCTGCGATCGCATTCATCACATGTGGTTCAAGTGTCAGTGTCTGTTTCGTGCCCATGGCTCTTCACTATACCTTCTTCAATCAGCGTCTTAATTGCGCGCTGGTCGGTTGTCGCAGGGCCGTCATATAAATTATTCGTCACATCGCTGCGCGTGGCCTGCCCTTTAGCACCTACCGTCAGCAGGGCTTTAAGTTCCCTCAATGATGGCATGTGTTTACTAAACAAACCTATAAACACATCCAGAGAATTTTTCAAGACTTGGTGGTGATTTCCGAAAGGGCGCAGGGCCAATTGTAGGTGTTTATGAGTGTATGGGCTGGTCTGGAGCTCGGATTCTCTAGCATCCTGCTTGCCTGAGTTGCGGAAAACGCAACCATGGCCCCATAGCCAATCGACATTGCGTGATACGACCGATTTTTCAAGGTTAAGCCGCTCACCAACCGCGTTTTGGGTTGTGCCTGCATATTGGTCGATATCCAGCAAAATCAAGGCGCGTCGCAAGCTGGCGCTTGGGTCGCCCAGTGCATCGACCAGATGGTCAATAACCTCAGCCAGACGAATGATGTCGGCTTTACTGGGCTGGGGAATGGTATCAGCTTCGTCCATAACGCTTTTTAGCGTGAAAATATGTTTTTAGCTATGCCCGAAACGGGGGTCATAAACAACCTGACCATTTTTGCGGTCTATCGGCGCGTGGCGGCGGATAACATCGGGTCCGGCCTTGGTGGCGGCATCCGGCGCAAAGCCCGTACGTGCGTCTGCCTCAAGCTGTTGCGCCATACGCAACATGGCCACGTCAGCCCCGCCGACCATTAGGCCGTTCTGCATTCCGTCAAAGCCTTCGGCTATCTTGGTCAACTGAGTCTGGTCTAGCCTGACCATGTCGGCCGAAGCCTTGGCGGCAAGTGATTTGCGGTCCATGCCGAATAGGGTCAAAACGGCGGAATCATTCAAGGGCGCGGCGCTGCAAAGGTCGCGGTAATAATCGAAAACAGTCAGGATATTCTTAAGAATAAGGGCCGCTACTTGCGTACCCATCAAACCACCGCCAGCGCCTGAAAACCTGTCACGCATGAAAAACCCGCATCCTGTTCTGTGTGATTATGATAAATACACGAAACGGGATGCGGGCGTCAATAAGCGGTTACAGTTTGCCCATTACAGTCGCGGTGTCGAGCATGCGGTTGGAGAAACCCCATTCGTTATCATACCAGCTCAGTACGCGTACGAGGTTGCCGTCCAGAACCTTGGCTTCGTTGATGGCAAACACGGATGACAGCGGATTGTGGTTGAAATCGGACGAGACAAGCGGGTCGGTATAGTAGCCCAGAATGCCTTTCAGCGGGCCGTCAGCAGCCTTTTTGATGGCCTCGATGACTTCTTCCTTGGTCGTTGCACGTTTGGCAATGAACTTGAAGTCAACAACCGAGACGTTGGGTGTAGGTACGCGGATAGACGTACCGTCCAGTTTGCCGTTCAACTCGGGCAACACTTTACCCACAGCCTTGGCAGCACCTGTCGAGGTCGGGATCATGTTGAGGGCGGCCGCACGGGCGCGGTGCAGGTCTTTATGCGCGGTATCAACCGTATTCTGGTCACCTGTATATGAATGGATGGTCGTCATGAAGCCTTTTTCGATGCCGATCGCGTTGTTCAGAACGAAGGCAACGGGGGCGAGGCAGTTCGTGGTGCACGAGGCGTTGGAGACGATTTTGTGCTCCGCCGTCAGCTTGTCGTGGTTCACGCCGTAAACAACCGTCAGGTCTTCATCCGTGGCAGGGGCTGAAATAAGCACCTTCTTGGCGCCAGCCTGCAAATGGAGGGAGGCCTTTTCTTTGGATGTGAAAATGCCCGAGCATTCAAAAGCAATGTCGATGCCCAGTTCCTTCCAGGGAAGCTGTGCCGGGTCGCGCTGCTGGACCGATTTGATCTTGTGGCCGTCAATGACGAGGTCATTGCCATCCAGTTCCACCGGAAAAGGAAAGCGCCCGTGGACCGAGTCATATTTAAGCAAATGCGCGTTGGTCGCGGCATCGGCTAAGTCGTTGATGGCGACAATTTCAATATCCTTGCGGCCGCTCTCGTACAGGGCGCGGGCAACAAGGCGGCCAATGCGGCCAAATCCGTTAATAGCTACTCTGACAGTCATAGATAACTCCCTCTTTTACCGTTTGGCCGCGCCGGCAATGGCGGCGGCTGTTATACCAAAATGTTCATAGAGCTTCTGGTAGGGTGCGCTCTCGCCAAAACCCTTCATACCGATGAAGATATCCCCAGAGTCCATATACTTGTCCCATGGCTGGCGGATGGCTGCTTCAACCACGATGCGGCGGGCTGACTTGCCACCCGTGATTTCGCGTTTATAGTCTTCATCTTGTTTCTCAAGAAGCTCTATACAAGGCACTGAAACCAATTGAACTTTGATCGACGTACTCTCAAGTTTCTCATAGGCTTCAAATGCGATCGAGACTTCCGAGCCGCTTGCCATAAGCACCAGATCAGGCGTGCCTGTGGAAAAGTTTCGGCGGAGGATATACCCGCCTTTTCCACAGAGATTGGTCGCCGTTTTTTCAAGGCGCAGTTGCGGCAGAGCCTGACGGGTCAGGGCCATGACGCAGGGGCCATCGCGACGGTCGAGCGCAAGCTGCCAGCATTCAACGGTTTCAACCGCATCACCGGGGCGCATGACGTAGCAATTGGGGATGGCGCGCAGGGCTGCCAAGTGCTCAACCGGCTGGTGGGTCGGCCCGTCTTCACCCAGACCAATCGAGTCATGGGTCATGACATGGATGACGCGCGTCTTCATAAGAGCGGCCATACGAATGGCAGGCCGGCAATAATCCGAGAAGGTCAGGAACGTGCCCGAGTAAGGGATGATACCGCCGTGAAGGGCCATCCCGTTCATCGCTGCTGCCATACCGTGTTCGCGCACCCCGTAATGGATGTATTGGCCCGCGTACATGCCTGGTTTGATGACGTTTGTACCTTTTTTGTATGTGTTGTTCGACGGTGTGAGGTCGGCCGAGCCGCCAACCAGCTCAGGAATGGCTTCCAGCAAGGCATTCAGGGCTTCGCCCGATGCTTGGCGAGTGGCAGTTTTCACAGGTTTTTCAACAAGTTCGCTCACAAGCTTATCCACAACGGCGCGTGTACGTGCTGAAACATCGCCTACGAAAGACTCGTCGAAGGTTTTGCGCTGGGCTGATTTCTCGTGGCGCACCTGCCATGATTGGCGGGTAGCAGCGCCGCGCGCGCCAGCCTCGCGCCACCAGGTCAGAATATCGGCAGGAATTTCAAAGGCAGGGTAAGGCCAGTCAAGGGCTGCGCGGGCGCCGGTAATTTCATCGGCCCCCAGCGGGCTGCCATGGGCACCCGAGGTGTTGGCTTTGTTGGGTGCGCCGTAACCGATAGTCGTCTGGCAACGGATAAGGGACGGCGTATCCGTTTTCTGGGCTTTGGCAATAGCGGCTTCAATGGCTTCAAAGTCGTGGCCGTCAATGGTTTGGACATCCCAGCCGTAAGCTTCGAAACGGCCTGTAGGGTCTTCCGTGTAGGAAAGGCTGGTCGGCCCGTCAATCGAGATACCGTTATCATCATAAAGCACGATCAGGCGGGCGAGTTTCAGGTGCCCCGCGAGCGAGCAGGCTTCATGGCTGATACCTTCCATCATGTCGCCATCAGATGCCATGGCGTAGGTGAAGTGGTTCATCAATTCGTCGCCGAAACGGGCATTGTTGATGCGTTCGGCCAGCGCGAAACCAACGGCATTGGCAATGCCTTGGCCAAGGGGGCCGGTTGTGGTTTCAACGGCTATTGCGGGGTCGTGTTCGGGGTGGCCGGGAGTGATCGAGTGCAGCTGGCGGAATTGCTTGATCTGCTCAAGCGTCATTTTCTCGTAGCCCAGCAAATAGGCCAGCGAATACAGCAGCATCGAGCCATGCCCGCAGGACAGAATGAAACGGTCACGGTCGGGCCAGTTGAAGGCGGCGGGGTCAAAGCGCATGAATTTGGTGAACAGCACTGTTGCCACATCGGCCATGCCCATCGGCATCCCGGGGTGGCCGGAATTGGCCTTTTCAACCGCATCCATCGACAGCGCGCGAATGGCGTTGGCGTAGCGGCGCAGCGGGTGCGCGTCAACGGCGTGGGCGATTTTGGTGGCTTGGGCTGTATTGTGGGAGGCCATGGCAAATTCCTGTCAAGTTTGGGCCTACACAATAAGGGCCGCGCGCGCAGGGTCAATAATCTTCTGTATCTCCCGCGCTGCAATGCAGTGAGCAAAAAGCCCTCGGGCCAATGAGCGCCAACACCGTACTGTGGATGAATCCTTTTCTTTCTGGACAAGGGGCTTACCCCCCGTTATTCGTGTTGGATATCAGCTTTTGACAATTTGAATTTAAGGGGCGTTTCGCCAATGGAACTGGAAAACAGTTTGCGCCGTCTTGGGGCCGTTGTAGCCGAGCTTGAAAAAGTTGCCGTAAGCGCAAGCACCGGCACTGCCAAGAACAAACAGATCGACCTTTTTGCAGGCATGGCGCCAAAGCAGCCATCCGTCGATAACACACTTATTGCCAAAACGCTGGATCGCACGATCGAGCGTATCGAAAATCTTTTGCAGGTAGGGGGGCGTTAAGCCATGTCTAAGGTCAATATCAGCGTCAATAACAAGTCGTTCACCATCGCCTGCGATGACGGTCAGGAAGCGCGCGTCCAGCAGCTGGGCCGCTATGTCGATGAACGCTTCAAGGAACTCAATCAGGCCGGTGCAGCGCCAAACGAAGCCTATACGCTCGTGCTCACATCACTCGTGATTGCCGATGACATGTTTGAAGCCAAGGACGCTGCTGAAAAAGCGCGCATGGCCGTATCGCAGGCAGCGCCAAAAGGTCCGTCCGCCGCTGAAATTGAAGCCGAATATGAAGCCCGCTTCGCCGACATGACAGCCCAGTACAACGCCCGCATGAACGAATTGCACGCCGAAATCGGCCGCCTCAAGCAATCGGCCCAGACGGCGCAAAGCAACGTGACCGACATTGCAACCGCCCGTGCGGAAGCCGATGCTATTGTGAAAGCCCGCGAGGCTGAAATTGCCAAAGCGGTGGACGCTTTGAGCGATAAACTCGAAAACGTTGTAAAAAAGCTCAAACGCGCCTAAGTGTATTGACGGAGCTGCGGGGCAGGTGAAGGTACCATAATCCCTCGGGCCGATAATTGTTCTACTACGGGAGCTGTGCCTTATGGGGGTCTTGCCCTCATGATACGGTGCCCACCTGGTCAACCGGGCTAGTAGTGGATTTGATGCATACCCACGGCTTTCTGTGGCTCCACTTTTTTCATGAAATTCTTTGCAGACGCGATGCCTGACAGTAGTAACCACATCACTGAAAAGAAACGTCTGCGTCGCGGTGCCAACGCGCAAGGGCTTGAAAACGCTTCGGCAAGGCACCGTCTTGATGCTGAAATATGCGAACGATTCCTGAATACCTTCACGCCTGACACATCTAAATCCATGTCCTTCTTCTGGCCGCTGGCGCGCGAGTGTGACACGCGCGCGATTGCGGAGGCGTGCCACAAGGCTGGTATGGCTACAACTCTGCCCGTCATCCGCACCGATGCCCACGGCCTGCTGTTCCGCCGCTGGACGCCTGATTCAGCTATGATCCGTACATCTTTCGGCACATTACAGCCATTGGATGACGCTGAAGAACTGCAGCCCGATATTATGCTGGTGCCTTTGGTGATGGTTGATTTGCATGGCACGCGGCTTGGCCGCGGGGCTGGCCATTACGATGCAACCTTGGGCCCCTTGCGGCGCCTCAAGAACATCATGGCCATCGGCATTGCTTATGACTGGCAGGTCAGTGAAGACCCGCTACCGCGTGAAGCACATGACGAACGGCTCGATGGCCTCATCACGCCCAGCCGCGCCATCGTGTTTGCATGATGCGTGTTGTGTTTATTGGCGATGTCGTGGGGGCCAGTGGGCGCGATGCGCTGACCCGCCACATGACACCCGTTTTCCAGACTCTCAAGCCTGATGTCGTTATTGTGAACGGTGAAAACGCGGCCCACGGCATAGGTATTTTGCCGCGCATCTGCAACGACATGTTTGCGCTGGGCGTCGATGTCATCACATTGGGCAATCATGCCTTTGATAAAAAAGAGATTATTCCATATCTGGCCGATGCGCCGCGTGTGGTCAGGCCCGCCAATTACCCGGCAGGCACGGCGGGGCAGGGGCATTGTGTTTACACCCTGAAAGACGGGCGCAAAATTGCCGTGATCAACATACTTGGCCGCCTGTTCATGGATGCACTGGACGACCCGTTTGCAACGCTCGATACCATTCTGGATGGCCTCGATACCAAATGCGTGTTCATCGATGTCCATGCTGAGGCGACATCTGAAAAACAATGTATGGCCGCATGGGTTGATGGCAGGGTATCTGCCGTGATTGGCACGCATACACATGTGCCCTCGGGCGATGCACGCATATTGGCGGGCGGTACGGCGTTTCAGTCCGATGCGGGCATGACGGGTGATTACGACAGTATTATCGGCATGAAGCGCGGCGCCCCCTTGGAAGGTTTCACCAAAAAAGTGCGTACGCTGAAAATGGAGCCAGCCGAAGGTCCGGGCACCATGTGTGGCGTTGTTATCGACATTGATGACGCAACGGGCCGCGCACTGGCGATCGAGCCCATACGTCTGGGCCCGCATTTAAAAGAGACTGATCTGGAAGAAATAGCTGAAAAACTGGCTCAGTAGCCGTATTTCTCGAAGTAGCGTTTGCACGCGTCATCCAGCGCCATGTTCAGGTCATCGCTATGGCTGCCGATAGGTCGGCCTTTATCGCCCATAATCAAAATCGCCTGCAGTGAATCGGTGAAGACTTTGACGAGGTCGATCGCGTCCGAATTCGGCTCGCGCAAATATTCAAGAAAACGGATAAGACGCGCAGCTACCGCAGTTACATCGGGGTAGCCAAACATACCGCCATTGGCCTTAAGCTGCATGGCAGGGTAAATCATGGTGGCAATCAGGGCTTCATCATCCACCTTGCCGCGGCTGGAAGCGGCGGTCCGCATCCCTTCCTGTAACGAGGCAAGGTAGCGTTTGCCGATGGGCAGGAAGTCAACGCCCGATTCATCAATCACGCGCTGCGCTTTTAAAATAATGCGCTCATCCAGCCCCCCGGAACCAACTTTGGCTTTCAGCGTATTAGGCGGGAAAATGAATTCGGCCCTGCGGCGCGGTTCGTTGGGGTAAAGGGTCATCGAATAACATCCTTGAGGGAATGGTCGCTTTCACGCCGCCATGGGCCTGCATAATTTTCATCAGCCTTACGGCGGCGGTCTGGTCCGAAGAACGATTCGCTATGCACGAACTGCCTTTGCCGCTCGATCACCTGTGCCAGACGCTTATAAAGGTCTTTGGCGCCAAAGGGTTTGACCAGAAATTCGGTAACGCCTGCATCACGCGCTTCCATGACGCGCTTTTTCTCAGAAAAGCCGGTCATGAGGATGATGGGAACGAATTGATTGGGGGAGCGTGAACCGCTGCGGATAGATTGCGTAAACGCAATGCCGTCCATGGGTTTCATCATCCAGTCGGCCAACACAATGTCGGTATTGTATTTGCAAAAAGCTTCAAAGCCTTCCTCGCCGTTTTTGGCAAGGACGACGTTTTTGACGCCAAAGGTCTCGAGGATAGATTTAACCACCAAAGCCATAGGCTGGTTATCTTCAACGACCAAGACGGATACTTTGTCAAACTGATAGGGCATGAAACCGATAAAGAGGACGATTGAATTCAGATGTTGTAGAAATTATAACCGTCTCGAAGACACATAACAACGGATTAAGCTATGGCAGGGCATTCCCACGCAAAAAACGTCGCGCGTCGTAAAGAGGCGCAAGGCAAAAAGAAGGCCGGCATGTTCGGCAAAGTTGCCCGTGAGATCACGGTTGCAACCCGCGCAGGCGCGGCGGATCCCGCCATGAATCCGCGTTTACGCATCGCGATTGCTAAGGCAAAGGAAGTCAACATGCCGAACGACCGAATTAAACGGGCGATTGAGCAGGGGATCCCTGGCGCGGCCGATGGCAAGGACTATCAAGAAGCCCGCTACGAAGGCTACGGCCCCGGTGGAGTCGCCATGGTTATTGAATGTTTAACGGATAACGTCACACGCACGGTTGGCGAAGTGCGTCTGGCCTTCACGAAATTTGGTGGCACATTGGGCGAAGCAGGCTCGGTCGGTTTTATGTTTGAGCGCGTAGGCGAAATTGTCATGCCAGCTTCAAAAGCCAGCGCCGACGCCATGTTCGAAGCCGCCGTCAATGCCGGCGCCCAGAACGTTGAAAGCGATGAGCATGACCACATAGTCTATACGGATATTACCGATTTTGCCGCCGTGCGCGAAAAACTTGAAAAAGCGTATGGCGAACCTGAACGTTCGGGCCTGATCTGGAAACCCGTTACAACAGCCCCTGTTACCAGCTTCGAGACAGCCGAAAAGCTTATGAAACTGATTGATAGGCTGGAAGAGGATGACGACATTCAGACTGTATTCACAAATATGGAACTGGCCGAAGACGTTGCCGAAAAACTGGCGGCGGCCTGATGGCCAGCGGCTCACAGCCAGCAGCCCGTACCATCCGCATTCTCGGTATCGACCCCGGCCTGCTACGCTGCGGCTGGGGTGTGATTGACTATATCGATAACCGTCTGTCATTTGTGGCCGGCGGCGTTATCAAGCCGCCGTCCAAAGCCCCGATGGCCGAGCGGTTATGCGCGATTGATGAAGGCCTGACCGAAGTCATCGCCGCATGGCACCCCCACGAAGCCGCGATTGAAGAAACCTTCGCCAACATGAACCCGGCATCCACCCTCAAGCTGGGCATGGCCCGTGGTGTGGCCTTTATTGCCCCCGCGCGCGCAGGCCTGCCCGTGGGTGAATACGCCGCCAACGCCGTTAAAAAGGCCGTTGTGGGGGCAGGGCACGCCAGCAAGGAACAGGTACAGATGATGGTCAAGGTGTTGCTGCCTAAAGCCACGTTTGAAATTGCTGATACAGCAGATGCTCTTGCAGTCGCCATCTGCCACGCGCATCATAGATAAGAACGAATCGGAAACGCGGGCGCATGATCGGCAGACTCAAAGGCATCATCGAAGAAATAAACGGCAACACACTGGTGCTTGACGTGAACGGCGTAGGCTATGTGGTTATGGCCGGTGCCCGCACGCTAGCGGCCATTGGCGGCGTGGGTGAAGCTGCTGCCCTGAACATCGAAACCATCGTGCGCGAAGATGCCATCACGCTCTACGGCTTTGCCGACAAGGCCGAGCAGCACTGGTTCAAAACCCTCACAACCGTGCAGGGCGTCGGTCCCAAGGTTGGCATATCCATTTTATCGGCCTGCACGCCCGACCAATTGGCGCTGGCCATCGGTGCCAAAGATTCCGCGATATTGACGCGGGCCGATGGCGTTGGCCCCAAACTTGCCCAGCGCATCGTGATGGAATTGAAAGACAAGGCAATGCCCATGGCATCGGCTATTGCCATTCCGTCCGGCCCATCGCCTGAAGTGAAGCAAAAACGGGCAAAGCCTGCCAACGATGCACCTGCCATTACCAACCATACGGAAGATGCGGTATCGGCCCTCGTCAATCTCGGCTATGGCCGGTCGGAAGCCTACACGGCGGTCAACACCGTCGTGCAGCGAGGTGAGGCCAAAGATTTACCGTCGCTCATTTCCCAGTCTTTACGTGAGATGGCGGCATGAGGGCTGAATCACTCGTCCGCGAAAAAATTGATGGCGACCCTGACGACATGGCGCTGCGCCCGCAGTTACTGGCCGAATTTACAGGCCAGAAACAACTGAAAGACAACCTTGCGGTCTTCATCGCGGCTGCCAAGGCCCGCAAGGAAGCGCTCGACCACGTGCTGCTCCACGGCCCGCCGGGCTTGGGCAAAACAACGCTCGCACAAATTGTGGCTCGTGAACTGGGCGTGGGCTTCAAAGCCACATCCGGCCCCGTGATAGCGCGTGCGGGTGACCTCGCGGCCATTCTCACCAACCTCCAGCCATTCGATGTGCTGTTCATTGATGAAATCCACCGCTTAAGCCCCGTCATTGAGGAAATACTTTACCCTGCGATGGAAGACGGCAAGCTCGACATCATGATCGGGGAGGGGCCAGCAGCGCGCTCGGTGCAGATTGACTTGCCGCCCTTTACGCTGGTGGCCGCGACCACGCGCTCGGGGTTGCTGACGACACCGTTACGCGAACGTTTCGGCATTCCGCTACGTCTTGATTTCTACAGCCATGAAGACCTCGCAAAAATCGTGCAGCGCGCAGCCAGTATATTGATGGCACCGCTGGCGCCTGATGGCGCGGCTGAAATTGCGCGCCGCGCGCGTGGTACGCCACGTATTGCGGGCCGCCTAGTACGCCGCGTGCGTGACTTTGCGCAAGTCGATGGTCATGCATCGGTAACTGCTGCCGTGGCTGACAACGCGCTCAAACGGCTTGATATTGATAGTACGGGCCTTGATGCGATGGACAGGCGTTACCTGAACGTCATCATCAAGCATTACGCAGGCGGGCCAGTAGGCGTTGAAACGCTGGCAGCCACGCTGTCTGAAGAGCGTGATGTCATCGAAGACGTGATCGAGCCATATCTCATCCAGCAAGGTCTGGTCCAGCGCACACCGCGCGGGCGCTGCGTCACATCCGGTGCCTATCAGGCACTAGGCATCCGTGCCCCGAGTGGCCCGAAAGCGGACGATTTATTCATCAGCTAACATAACTTGCACCGGTAACAGCGTTGCCTGTATCTTTTAAAAAAAGAAAACATGAGTGTGTGAAATGGTTGATACGTCAAACGTCAGCATTTTTGGCTCGGCTGACGAGGTTAGAATTACCGATTTTCTGGGGCAGGGTGGCGTCACGTCCATTCTGGTCACCAATGGTATTTACGACAGGCCGCAAGACCTCGTGCTGCCATCCACGGTTGCGGCCTTCCAGTATCTGACCGATAGCGGGCGCTTCCCTGCCGATGCGGCAATAACAATTGCCCTCAATTCCGATGCCAGCCTGCGTAACAGTCTTCTTGAAAAAGGTGCCAGCGATGATGACCTCACCGCGCAGGAACCGCAAAGGCAGCGTGCCATGAAGCTGTGGCCCGCGCTCTCGGCTCAGTTCCCGGAACGCCGCGTCATCATTCTGTTCTACGATCAGCCAGACCCCGCACAGCTTTACAACACAATTGCTGCCGGCGGCATGACCCGCATTGCAAACCTGCATAAATACGCATTTGGTGTGCCGCAGGGGCCGGACCAAAGCGTCAAAAAAATTCTGGGTGCCGAGGCCGCCGAAACCGTTTACGGCTTCCCACTGCCGAAAGATACGGCGCATATGCACTCACCATTCTGGAATGTAACGCCTGAAGGCGGGCAGAAAGATTACACGGTCATCGACCTGACGCGTGAGCACGGGCCTCACGGTGCACCTTACTTGACGGACGATAATAAAATCCTGTTTCCGGCAGTGCCCTTGCTTGAAAAATTCCGCCCAAACGCGGGGGCTGCTCAAGGGGCGGCTCCCAAAAAACCCGGTATTAGCTGATTTAGGAAGGCGTCCAGCCGGGTGGCCTGTCGCCTTGCCCTTCCTTGATGCGGCGGGCGAAGGCGCTGCTGGAATAAAACTCTTTCTCGGCGCAGGGTATCAATTCCACACGGCCAACCATGTCTGCGCCAATAATGGTTTTGCCTGCGTAATCATCACCTTTGAACATGATCTCCGGTGTGAGCGCAGCCAGTATGCTCTCATGGAATTTTTCGTCTGAAATGATGACGGCATCAACGCTTTCAATCGCGGCAATGGTCTGTGCACGCTTAAGTTCGGTAATAAAGGGTTTTTCCGGCCCCTTTTGTTCACTGACCGTGCGGTCGGATGCGATGATGGCGATCAGACGGCCACACCGGCTATTGGCATCTTCCAGAAACGAGGCGTGGCCAGGGTGCAGCAGGTCGAATACGCCGCTGGTAATGCCTACATCACGCACGCCTGCATCCCGCCACTGGGCCACAAGCGACACCAGTTCAGGCAGGGTTTTGACTTTCTGTTTAAAGGCGCGCGTAGGCTCGCGGCGCGGGCGCATGCGGGCGTCGGCCACATCGTAATGCGCCTTGGCGGCTTTGAACAATGACAACTGGTCACCATGCAGTAGTGGCACATTGCCTGCCGCCGCTTCTTCCAGCGTGAAAATACGTTCACCCGCAATTTCAGGCAGGTTTGTTTCAGGGTTTACCGTGTGGCCAATAACATTGGCGCGGAAATCGGCATCATTTTCCATCAAGGCCGCATGGCCTTTTATAACGGCCACTTCTTCCGTTGTTAAATCCAGTGTCATGCCGATGACGACGCTGACATCACCGTTTCTGTTAGCCAGTGTTGCAGTGTCCATGGGGCGCAGGCGGGCAGGGTCCACCACCAGCAGGGCCTCGCCACTCGCGGTTTTGATTTCCTCACCCGTTTCGCGGGCGGCGGCATCGCGTACGCCTTCGGGCAATGTCGCGAACCCGCCGGGGATAGTGAATTTGCCTGCGGCGTTCGGCCCGTAATGCGGGCCCGCTTCTGCCAGAAAAACTTTGCGGACGCCGTCATCATCCATGAACGTGACAAGCACACCGCACCCGACCGATGCTTTTTGCACTTCTTCGATTTTAGGCGCGCTTAAACTCGACCACACAGGCAGGTTGGGCCATGTGGCTGCAACCAATTCGCGCAAAGCCGTTTTGACCTCGGGGGCGGGCATGTTTTTAAAGAAGCGGTTTGCATAAGCAATCAGTGCGTTTTTCATAGAAAAACCCTACGAAGCATAAGGCGGAGCTGTCAAACGAATTGCTATAAGATAACCACAGGCTGCTTCCGGCCATTGCCTGCTACCTGCAACCTCATGTACCTTATGGCCATAAACGCCTTTTAAAAAGGATATGCGCCCTATGAAAAAACTGCTCCTGACGCTTTGCGCTGTAGCTGCCCTTGCAGCATGTGATGACAAACAAGGTGAGGTTACGTCCTCTGATGCCTATATGGGTGGTGGCGCGCGTATGGAGAAAATGGCCGTGGCATCCGCTATGGTGGCACCTGCACCGATGGCACCCGGCGTATCATCCGATGCGGCTCTACAGGAAAGTGCGCCGCCATCCAGCATGGTGATGGACAGAAGCCAACTGGGTGACCGTAAAATTGCCGAGACGCATAACCTCTCCATCGAAACCACATTCGATGTATTGCAGGCGCGCTACCAGCGTGACTTTAAAAAATGCGTTGAACTGGGCTGCCAGATCACAAATTCAAATATCGCGCTTGAGCAGGGCGGTAACCTCAATGCCCGTATAGCCCCTGAAAAGCTGGGCGAATTTCTCGATTTTTTAGCAACGGGCGAAGGTAAAATTCTGAACCATCAGGTCTCGGCCGATGACTACACGATGGAATATTCCGATACCGCCTCGCAGACTGAAAATTTGATGGCCCTGCGTGAGCGCCTGCGTACGCTGCTGAATAGTCCGAAAGCGGAAGATGTTGACGGTATTTTGCGTATCGAAAGCGAACTCAACCGCGTGCAGACGGAAATTGACAGCCGCACGGCCCGCCTGCGTATTTTGCAGAAAATGACGAGCATGGCGACCGTGAACCTCAATTATACGGTCCAGTACCGCCCGGCTGAAGTGAAACCGTACGAACTCAACAACACATGGAGTTTGGCCGTACAGAAATTCCTGCGCGGCATTGATGCCATGATCCAGTTTGTGGGTGCTACATTGCCGTGGGTGCCTGTGTTCTTCATCGGCCTGTGGCTGGCGGTGCGGGTTGTACGCTTTGCATTCACACGTGTCGGCACATCCTTCAAATTCCCGTGGCGCAAGAATCAATGACGCAGACTATGACAATACCCGTGCGGGTCTATTACGAGGACACCGATGCGGGCAGCGTAGTCTATTACGCCAATTACCTGAAATACGCCGAGAGGGCCCGCACTGAGTATTTGCGGGGCCTTGGCTTTGAAAACAGCAAACTGGCTGCTGACGAAGGCGTTTTTCTGGTCGTCCGGCACCTTGAGGCCGATTACCGCGCACCCGCGCGCCTCGATGATCTGTTGACGGTTGAAACACAACTGGTTGACCTTGGAAAAGCCTCATTTACCATGCATCAAGAAATCAAACGCGATGGCGTGGTACTGGTTGCCATGAAAGTGGTGCTGGCCTGTGTCAGTACCATTGGCAAGGCTGCAAGAATGCCGCCCGTGTTACGCGATAAACTGGAACAAGAAAGCATTGCCCCATGACTGATTCTGTAACTTCACAAGTCGCAGGCCAAATTGCAGGCCAGGCTGTCGATAAAATCGAACTGGCAGGCACTGTCGCGCACAACCTGTCACCATTCGGCCTTTTCATGAATGCCGATTTGGTCGGCAAGCTGGTTATCATGATGCTGGTTTTCGCATCCATCTGGTGCTGGGCCATCATTTTCGACAAATTCCGCACTATGAAGGCCACCAAGCGCCGTGCCGACAAATTTGAGGAAGCGTTCTGGTCGGGCGAACCGCTCGATAAACTGTACGAGCGCGTCCGCCAGTCACGCCCCGACCCAATTCTCAAAACCTTCCTGAGTGGTATGGAAGAATGGCGCCAAGGCATGGCCGATAATAAAAACAACGGCGGTGATAATCTGGGCACCAACCTGCAGCAGCGTATCGAACGCTCCATGTCGGTCACCATCGGGCGCGAGATGGACAAGATTGAACGCAATATGACGTTCCTTGCCAACGTAGGCTCGGCCGCGCCCTTCATCGGGCTGTTCGGGACCGTCTGGGGCATTATGCGTTCGTTTACCGCCATTGCGGGCGCCAAGAACGCGTCACTCGCCGTTGTGGCCCCCGGTATTGCCGAGGCCTTGTTTGCAACAGCCATTGGTTTGGCCGCCGCTATTCCTGCGGTTATTTCGTACAACAAATTTTCAAGCGACCTGAACCGCTACAACGACCGCCTTGAAAACTTCGCGGTCGAATTCTCGGCTATTCTGGGTCGTCATCTGTCGGCAAGGAAGTAATTGCCATGGCATTCAAAGTCTCAACAGGCGGCAAACGCGGCAGCCGCGGCAAGCACAGGGTCGGGGCCGAGATCAACGTAACCCCGCTGGTTGACGTTATGCTCGTGCTGCTGGTCATTTTTATGGCCACGGCCCCTATGCTGTCAGCGGGGGTGTCGATTGACCTGCCGCAATCCGATGCAGCCGCCATCCATGAAGATGACCAGGGTCCGATTGAAGTCAGCCTCACTGGCACCGGGCAGATCTTCGTGGGCGAAACACCCGTGACGAAAGACCGCCTGATCGAGCTTCTGACGGCCATGACTAAGGACAACCCTGATCGCCGCATTTTCCTGCGCGCTGATAAAAAGCTCAATTACGGTGATGTGATGGGCACATTGGGGGCTTTGAACGCCGCCGGATTCGCTAAAATCGCGCTGATAACCCAGCAAGGCGTCTCTGGCCCTAAATAAAGCCTGCCCTATATAATCCCAAATCAGGCCACAATTACCCGTTAGGGTTGAACGTATGAATACAGGTTTATCAGCACAATCGTTGCCGAGCCGCGATAAAGGGCCGGACAACATGAAGTCACCGCTGGTGGCGTCACTGATATTCCATGCGTTTTTGATCGCCCTGTTTTCAGGCGCGTTTTTCTTTTTCTCGAAACCTGTCGAAATTCCTGAAGAAGCTATGTCTGTTGAATTGCTGCCGATGGCCGAAAAAGCATCCAGCAATATCGATGCGCCCGTTGCTAAAAAACTGCCTGACGAACCTAAAAAAGTGACGGAAGAACCGCCACCAATGCCCAAGGCGACCGAACAGCCCAAAACACTCAAGGCCGAACAGCCAAAGCCGAAACCGGTTGAAAAAGCCGCGCCTGAAAAGGTTGAGGAACCCAAGCCAGCCGACAAGCCCGTACCCAAAACTGCCGAAATAGCCGAGAAAAAGGCCGAAGCGCCGCCCAAGCCCAAAAAGCCGCCTGAAAAGAAACCGGCTGAAGACAAAAAAGAAGACAGCAAAGAAAAACCGAAGGAAGAGGACGCGCCTGAATTCTCATCCGTACTCAAAAACCTTGTGGGCGATGAAGAAGCCCCGCCGGCCCCTGATAGCGTACCGCGTGATACGCCGCGTCAGGCGCCACAGTTAACCGCGCCAGCCCCGCTGGGCAGCCAGCTTTCCATGTCTGAAATGGACGGTTTGCGCCAGCAACTGGCCGAATGCTGGAATGTGCTGCCCGGCGCGCGTGAAGCCGAAAATCTTGCTGTTGATATTGAAGTGACGGTCAGCGAATCCAAAACCGTTCTCGATGCCCGCATTGCCGACCAGCTGCGCTATTCATCCGACACCTTCTTCAGGGCGGCAGCCGACAGCGCCTTGCGTGCCTTGCGCTCACCCGCCTGCACGCCGCTGCGCCTGCCGGATGGCAAATATGACCAATGGAAGTCTATGACCATAAGGTTCGACCCCAAGGACATGTTCTAGCCATTTTGCAGCACTATCTTTATGCTCGGTAAATAAGCCAAGGATTCGTAAAATGCGTAAGCTGATCACACTGTTTTTTGTCATGGCCCTAGCGTTGGTACCGGCTGCTGCCCGTGCCGAACTTAAAATTGCAGTTACGCAAGGCCGGGTCGAACCAATGCCCATCGCTATTTCGGCTTTCGTGGGTGACGGCCCGAATGCCAGCATCGGCAAACAGATCTCCGATATCATTTCGCACAACCTTGAAGGCTCGGCGCTGTTTCGCCCGCTCAACCCAACATCCTTCATTCAGGATGCTCGCTCGGCAGCCCTTGATGGTCCGCGCTTTGCCGACTGGAAACCGCTGAACACGCAAGCCCTCGTAACTGGCGCCATCACGGCTGCGCCTGATGGCCGCCTGCGCGTTGAATTCCGCCTGTGGGATGTGTACGGCGAAACCCAGGTTGATGGCATGGCCTACACGACGACGCCGCAAAACTGGCGCCGCATCGCCCACATTATTTCGGACAGCATTTTCAAACGCCTGACCGGCGAAGAAGGCTATTTCGATAGCCGTATTGTTTACATTGCTGAATCAGGCCCATTCAATGCCCGTGTCAAACGTCTGGCCATCATGGACCAGGACGGTGCCAATCACCGCTACCTGACAGATGGCAGCTACATGGTCTTGACCCCGCGTTTCTCGCCATCATCGCAGGAAATTACGTATCTGGCTTACGTCAATAACCGCCCGCGCGTGTATCTATACAATATCGATACAGGACGTCAGGAAGTGCTTGGCGATTTCCCGGGCATGACCTTCGCGCCACGCTTCTCGCCGGATGGTAATTCGGTTGCAATGTCGCTGGCCAGCAACGGCAACACCGATATTTATGTGATGGATCTGCGTACCCGTCAAATCCGCCAGCTCACCAACAGCCCGTCTATTGAAACGGCGCCCAGCTATTCACCTGATGGCCGCCGTATGGCCTTTGAATCCGACCGTTCGGGCAAACAGCAGGTCTATGTGATGAATGCCGATGGTTCGGGCCAGACCCGCATTACCTTCGGTGATGGCCGTTACGGCAACCCAGTATGGTCACCGCGCGGCGACCTGATCGCCTTCACCAAAATGCTGAGCGGCAAGTTCTTCATCGGTGTCGTAAAACCGGACGGCACGGGCGAACGCCTGCTGGTTTCAGCCTTCCACGTTGAAGGCCCAAGCTGGGCGCCAAACGGCCGTTACCTGACCTATTTCAAGGAACAATCATCCAACGGCAATGGCCGCACCGCCAAAGCCTACAAGATCGACCTGACGGGCTATAACGAACGCCAGATGGACACGCCGGGCGATGCGTCCGACCCCGCTTGGTCGCCGCTCAACCCGTAAGCGGGTACGAATAACAAAAAGGCCCCCGTAAAAGGGGCCTTTTTTTATGGCTTAAACCGCACACCCTTGGCTTAGGTTTTGTATTTATTCAGAACAGGCGCAAATTCGTCGATGACGGATTGATACGTCTCTCGCTTAAAAGGCACGATCAGGTCGCAAACGCTGTGAAGCGGCACCCATTTCCATGCGGCAAATTCAGGGTGCACACGGTCATACAATGTAATGTCGTGGTCATCGCCCTTGTAGCGCATGGCAACCCAGCGTTGCTCCTGGCCTTTGAAGCGCCCGCTCCATAATTTGCCCAGTAAATGATCAGGCAGATCATAGGTCAGTACCGTGTCTGATACGTAAACGACTTCGGCTTTATCGGTGCCCGTTTCCTCCCGCATCTCGCGGATGGCTGCAGCCTCGATCGTCTCGCCGGGGTCTATCCCGCCTTGTGGCATTTGCCACGCGCCGGGATGGTCCAGTCGTTCACCAACAAACACATGCCCTTGCGGGTTGAATAAAACAATTCCAACACATTGGCGGTATGGAAGGTTTTTTAAATCCTCGATGGTTTTCATGCTGGTGAGGATAGGCGGCAAAGCGCCTTAAATCAAGGCTTTAGGCCTGTAAATCTTGAAGCGGGCACAAGCCTTATGCCTTTGGCGGCAAGAGTATCAACCCATGTGGCGACTTTCTGGATGCTCGAGACGGTCGGGTTGATCAGCACAACAATTGCCTGCCGCTGGTTCAAAATCACGGGAATGGCCTGATCAAGCGTCTTTTGCAACGCATCGGCCGATGTAGCCCCATCAATAATCACATCGCTTTTCAAATAGGCGCTGATATGCGAATCTGAAGATTGTACATATACGCTTGTGGCTACTTTATCTTTTGTAGCGTCAAGAATCATCAGGCCGCTGGCAATCACATCTGTCGCCATGGCTTTCCACATATCTGACTTGGCAACGATATCGGCATCGTTGGGAATGAAAATACCAATAACATTCCGCCCCAGCACACTGACTTGCCGTTTGAGCAAATCAGTATTTTCATCGGTGCTCATGCCCGCGCTTAAGGCCAGCGGCCCGGGGTCAATACCCGGCGAGGTGCTTTGCACGGCAATACCAAGCCATATATCACGTCCCGGTTGTTTAAAGGCGGCGGCCGCACCCACAGGGTCGGTTGCGTAGGACGATATGGCGATACTGGCGGTGGCGGGCAGGGTTTTGGCAATGGCTTCACCCACGCGCCGGCTTAAGCCTACATCGGTAATCACCAGTGCCGCATCAGCCACAACCGGTACGGCAGGCACTGCTGGTGTCAACGCTGCCGCAGGTGTTTCTGGGGCTATTGTTGCAACAGGCGGCGTGGCTGCAGTTGCTGGCTGTGTGGTATCGGCCGTATGCGCTATTTCAGGCAATGCGGCAGGTTCATCCGCCGCTGCCTGCGCATCAGCTTTGGCCGCAACAGGCGCTGCGTCTTTAACGGCCGCAGGTGTCGGGGCAGGGATGCTCGTAGCCAGATACGCAAAGGCTGCAAGCGCAAAAAGAAAACCGCTAATGACCGGATTTCTTACAAAAAACGACGCACCCTTGCTGAAAATAGAAGGGGCTTTAGGTGCGTCGTCGTCGTCCTGTTCGGTCATGCGGCTATGTGGTTATGGCTGCTCAGGGGCGTCTGCGCCGTCTTTTGCATCATCTTTCTTGGCGGCATCTTTGCCTTTATCAACCATGTCAGGCGCGCCTTCCGGCGTACGCTGGCTACCGTAAAGGGCAATACCGCGCAGAAGGTCGATACCACGGCCCAGCTGGTAGTCGTCGCCCACTTCAGGGTGGTCAATGTTGACCGGTTTCTTGGCGTCTTTGTCTTTGCCGTCTTTTGCGTCCTTGTCAGTGGAAGGCGCATCGGTAGGCGTGATGACACGGGCAGGGTCAGCAGGTGTTACACCTTCTTCGTCCTGATGTTTCTTGCCGGCCTGACCATCAAGCGCACCGCGCAGGTCCGCTTCGCTGATCCCTTCACCCTTGTCGATATTTTCAAGTTTCGACTGTGGCACGTTGATATCAGGCTCAATGCCCTTGGCCTGAATGGAGCGGCCCGAAGGCGTATAATAACGCGCCGTCGTCAAACGGATGGCCGTATTATTCGGCATCTGGATGATGGTCTGGACCGAGCCCTTACCGAAGGATTTTGTACCAACCAGCACCGCGCGGCGGTGGTCTTGCAGGGCACCGGCCACAATTTCCGATGCTGAAGCCGAACCGCCGTTGATCAGCACAATCACCGGCAGGCCATCGGCCAGATCACCCGGGGTTGCGTTATCGCGCTTGGTATCTTCTTCGTTACGGCCACGGGTCGAAACAATCTCCCCTTTATCAAGGAAGTCGTCTGCAACGCCGATAGCCTGATCAAGCAGGCCGCCCGGGTTGTTGCGTAAATCGACAACATAGCCAAGCAGGTCTTTGCCTTTTTCTTTTTTGATGCTTTCGATGGCCAGGCGTAAACCGGGTTCGGTCTGGGCATTGAAGGTGGTGATGCGGATATAACCGACATTATCATAGGTCGAGAAACGGACCGATTTGATACGGATGACATCACGCGTGATCGAGAACTTCAAAGGCTCAGAAGCCCCTTCGCGGCGCACCGTAATCTGGATGCTGGTGCCAACCTTGCCGCGCATTTTATCAACTGCGTCGTTCAATGTCAGGCCGATAACGGGCTTGCCGTCTAAATGTGTAATAAGGTCGCCTGCCTTGACGCCGGCTTTATAAGCAGGTGTGTCGTCAATGGGCGATACGACTTTAACAAGGCCGTTTTCCATCGTGACTTCAATGCCAAGGCCGCCGAACGAACCGCGCGTCTGGACCTTCATGTCCTCGAAGCCTTCGTCATTCAGGTAACTTGAATGCGGGTCGAGGGATGAAAGCATCCCGCTGATGGCGTATTCGATCAGCTCTTTATCGGTCTTTTGGTCAACATACTGGGCGCGCACGCGCTCAAATACCTCGCCAAATACCTTGAGCATTTTATAGGTTTCCTGCGGATCTGGTGCTGCCGCTTTGGCTTTCGCATCATCGGCGGCAAACAGCGCGGCGGGTGACAGGCAAAGGGCGAGGATGGCGGTAGCAAGGGTAAGACGCAGTGATTTCATGAAGACATCCAAAAATAAGATTGCCGCGATCAAGTCAGCCAAATATCAGCCAAGACCGGGAAGTTTTCGCGATGGGTTCACCGGTTGCCCGCCATAGCGCAATTCGTAATACAACGTTTTGCGCGCAGCAGGCTTTGACGGATTCGCATCACTATCAGTTGCCAGTATAGCAATTGGTTCGCCCGAAACAATCGTTTCGCCCTCATGGACGCTGATTTTATCAAGACCCGCCAAAAGTGAATGATACCCGCCCTTATGCGCGATGATGACGATATTCCCGTAACCTCTGAAAGGCCCGGCATAGCGCACAACGCCCCCCAAAGGGGCTACAACAATGCTACCGGCCAGTGCTTCGATCGATAATCCGCTGGCTTTGGCGCCTATTGAATCGCGCTGCCCGTACGATACACGGATAATACCTGATACCGGCAATTGCCCTTCATCATTGGGGATGGTTTCAAGGGTTGCGGCGGCGCTATCGGCAGGGCCGGTATCAAGCCCGCTTAAAAAATCACGCAAGGTGCGCGCGGCCTGCGCCAGTTGGGCCACTTTGCGGGCTTCGTCCTGCCAGATCACGGCCTGCCCGCCAGATGTGCGGTTACGTGCATCAAGCAGCGCCTCGAGCGTTTGGTGCTGGGCGCGTAATTGTTCGCGTGTGGTTTTGGCTTGAGCTGCTTTGTCGGCAAGTGCCCGGCGCGTTTTTTCAAGGTCGGTCAAAAGGGTTTTATAAGACGCGGCCTCCGTTTCAATGACGGGGAAACTAGCGCCCAATAACATGCTGGTGCGCGCGGCCTGTAACGGCCCGCCCGGGCGGGTTAAAATGGCGGCGCGCGGCGTACGGCCCATGCGTGTGAGGGCCGCGAGTGTATCGGCCATGCGGGCGCGGCGCAGCGTATACTCCTTTTCAAGGCCTTCGGCCTTGGTATTGAGTTCAGCCAGATGGTCATCAATTTCCTGCAACTGGGCTTCAACCCCGCGGATAATGCTGGCTGCGCGCACCAGTTCGGCCTGCACGTCACCAAGTGATGCGGGGGCATCCTGCGCTATGGCGGGCACGCAAAAAAGCAGCGCAAATAAAAAGGGCAGGGCGCGGCGCAATCTCATCCCTCGCGATGATACGGGTGGCCAGCCAGAATTTGCCGTGCGCGGTACACTTGTTCAAGCACCATAATGCGCGCCAGCATATGCGGCCATGTCATGCGGCCGAAAGCTAGCATAAGGTCAGCCCGCGCACGAATACCATCTGTCAGCCCTTCGGCCCCGCCAATGACGACTTGTAAGTGTGATTTGCCGTTGTTCATGGCCGCCTGCAGGGCATTGGCAAATTCGGTACTGCCGAGTGTTTTTCCGCGTTCGTCCAGTACAACAACAAACGCATCGCGCTCGATGTGTTTTTCGATCACTGCGGCTTCGCGGTTTTTCATTTCATCAGCCGAGCCGGCGGCATGGGTGATTTCATGTAAAATCGGGGCAGGGCTCAGGCGTGCGGCATAGTCGGCATAAAGGCCCAGCTGTGCGCGGTCCTTCATTTTGCCAACGGCGATGATGGTTGTTTTCATCCTGCCATGGGGCAGGATGCAGCAATTTAAATCAAGCGGCTTTTGATAAACGGCTTTCAAGGCCGCGACTGCGGCCCGCGGCTTATGCCGCGAAGCCTGCGTGGCGTTTTGAACGCATTAATTACGCTGCTGCGACTTTACGACGGCGCGGCGTCACAGCCTTGCGGGCGGCAGGGGCCGGTACTTCGGGCACTGCGTCCTCTGGTTGGCACCAGATTTTTTCAAGGTTGTAAAAGCTGCGGACTTCGGGGCGGAAGATGTGCACGATAACATCGCCCACGTCGGCCAATACCCAGTCGCCATTTCCTTTGCCTTCAAAGCGGGGGAAAATGCCCAGCTTGTGAAGTTCACCACCCAGAATACTGGCAAGACCAATCACGTGGCGGGCCGAGCGTCCGGATACGATAATCATATAATCAGCAATCGTCGATTTACCGGCCAGCGGCACGGTAATAATGTCTTCGGCTTTACTGGCGTCAAGCGATGCAACCAGCATATCTCTCAGCGCTTCGGGGTTTTTCAGGCCCGTAGGTTTTTTACTGGCTATGGCGCGATCTCCTTGGTTCTAGGTTCAATAAAAAAGCCGCCAAACCATTTTATGGTAACAGCGACGACAACATACACGAATAATGGCACCATCTCAAACACTGATGGCATCTGACCTTCTGCTTTTAAGCAGTATGAGTCGAAGCTTTTCAACATACCCAGTATAGCGCATATGGCGCTTTGGGGCAAAAACCGAGTTATTTACGCTTGGTTTTGGCCCTTATGGCAGTCGATGACAAATCAAGCGCCAGCCCCCGCAGCATCCAGAACACACCAGTTTCGCCGCGTTGTAGGCGGTGTTTCATGATCTTTGTGCGCTGCCGTATGCCCCTTTGAGCGCGCAGGCGCTTGCCTTTGATTTTCGTACTCGCGGGCGGGCGGTCGAAAAACACGAACGGCACAATGCCCGGCAGGTTTTTCCAATGGTCCCATTTATAGAAAGCGCAGGCGTTATCCATGCCTGCAATCCATAGGAATTTGGTACGGGGGAAAAGCGTACACAGTGTACGCAATGTATCGTAAGTGTAGCGGGTGTTCAGCGTGCCCTCGATGGATGTCGCGCACATAAGCGGATGCCGGATGAATTCAGCCGTGGCCTTGGTGCGTGCGGCCAAATCGCCAATCGGATCTTTTACCTTCAGGGGGTTGCCGGGGCTCACGACCCACCATACGGCATGCAAATTGAACCGGATGATGGCCTGCCGCGCGATATGCATATGCCCCGCATGCGCAGGGTTAAACGAGCCGCCAAGAAGCCCCACGCGCAAGCCTTGCCAGCGGGCGGATGATAGGCGGTGTGGTGGCGGGGTGATGGCTGACATTTGCGGCACCTATTGAAATCTAAGTGCGGCCTCTATGCCAGCAGATTTAGTTGATACCCGATGTCGTGATAGACGCTGTCGATTTATCGACCAAGGCAATCTGGCCCTTGGCATCAAGCCCTTTGCGGATCAGGCTTTCAGATGCTTCAAGCGCGATGCTGGCAGCAGCCGCGCGTAATTCGGCAATCGCGCTTTGCTCGATACGGGCAAGGCGTTCTTCCAACTGACGTTCGCGGCGCGCGATTGTTTCTTTAAGGTCGTATTCAGCGCGGATACGGATGCTCTCGGCCTGTTCGCGTGCGCGTGCGGTAATGGTATCGGCTTCGCTCAGCGCTTCACGTTGGCGGGTCTGGTATTGGGCCAGCATGTCTGCGGCTTCACGGTGCAGCTTGGCAGCCGTTTCAAGTTCAGCGCTGATTTCGGCGATACGGCCATCAAGGCGGGCCAGTACATGCGACCAGCCTTTATAGGCAAAACCTACGGCAAAAATGACGAAGGAAAGGAAAACCCAGTTGGTCGGTTCCTGAAAGAAGCCCATGGTTTACGCTGCCTTTGCTTTGCCTGACAGCGCATCGATAGCGCCTTGGGCGGTCTTGTTATCAACTTTAATGCCGGCCACCTGCGCCGTAATATCAACGGTCAGGTCAGCAGCAAGTGTTGTCAGCTCAGCCATGATGCGTGTACGCGACACATCAAGGCGTTTTTCAAGTGCGGTTGATGCTTCTTCGGCGCGGGCTTTGAAGCTCGTATCCTGTGCTTCAACCATGGTTTTGATATCGGCCTGCACGCTCGTAATAAGCTTTTGTGCATCGGCCTGCGCCGATGCGATAGCGGCTTCATACTGGGTGCGGATGGCATCGACTTCAATCTTCAGGGCTTCTGCTGCCTGCAAATCGGCATTGATGCGCGCGGCGCGGTTATCAAGCGCCCCGCTGATGGCAGGCAACGTCTTGCGGGCATAGACGAAGTAAAGGCCGGCAAAGGTCAGCACCAGCCAGAAGATCTGCTTCGAGAAAGTCGAAGGGTCGAACTGGGGCAAGCCTTTGCTGTGACCTTCGCCGTGGGCACCTTCTTCGGCCATGGTCGATTCCATGGCTTCAGGGGCGATGGCCACGCCGTCAGGTGAAATGGTCTGCAAAACAGGCTGATTGGCGCCGTCACGGGTAAAGGGCAATTCGCTGCCCGTACCCGTTTCGGTGGTAGTCTGGCCCGATGCAGGCTCGATCAAGGTTGGCACGGGTAAAACAGCGGTCGCGGCGGCATCTTGTGCATAGGCGCCCGCACTGGTCATTAAAACCAGCAGGGTACCGAGCACCAGAAATTTGCGGACCGTTGTCGTCATGCCAATTGCCTTGATGTAACCGTGTTTGCTTAACCGAACAGGATGATGAGCGAGATAACCAGCGCGAAAATGGCCAGAGCTTCTGTTAGCGCGAAGGTCAGGAAGAACTTCTTGTCCAGAATTTCGGCAGCGCCGGGGTTACGGCCGACTGCGTTGTTGTAGGACGCGAAGATGTTACCAAGCGCGATACCAACGCCAGCCATAGGCAGCAGGGCAAGGGCGGCGGCAATCAGTTTTGCTGCATCGAGTTCCATTTTTATATTCCTCTTTTTTCTAGTTAATGTTGATCGGGTTTAAAGGGCTTAGTGCATATCAATCGCATCTTTGAAGTAGATGCAGGTCAGGATGGTGAATACATAGGCCTGGAGGAAAGCGATCAGAAATTCGAACGCGATCATCAGGACGTTGAAACCCATCGGCACCAGACTGACAACAAAGGTGAGCGACATAAGCGATACGCAAAAACCGGCAAAAACTTTCAAGACAAGGTGGCCCGCCATCATGTTGGCGAACAAACGCATCGACAGCGTAATCGGCCGTGTCATGTACGATACGATTTCAAGCGGAATAACCAGAAACTTGAGGGGCAGCGGCACGCCGGGCGGGGAAAAGAATTCAAAGAAATGCGCGCCGTGACGCACGAAGCCAAGCACCGTGACAAACAGGAAAATGAATACGGCCAGGGCTGCGGTCACGATAATGTGGCTGGTGTAGGTGAACGAGTAGGGCACCATGCCCATCATGTTGCCCATAAGAACAACCGAGAAGATGGTGAAGATGAAGGGGAAGTATTTCATCCCTTCAGCGCCCGTATTCTCGCGCACCATGTTGGCGACAAGGCTGTAAGTTGATTCGGCGAATACCTGCAGGCGCCCCGGCACGAGGGTCGCACCCCGCATGGCAAGGGTCAGCACACTTGTTGAAACAACAGCGGCGATAACCATCCAAAGCGCGGAATTGGTGAAAGAAATGTCGATACCGCCCACGGAAAGCGGGACAATGTCTTGAATGATAAACTGGTGTAACGGGTCAGCCACGGCTCTTTAACTTTCGGCGTTTTGCCTAGGGTCGGGGTTGGTCTTAACTTGCCCCTATTTAAGGGGGTCGTCGTCATTTGCCAAGGATTTCTTTTCAGATCCGGACATATTTTTAAAGCCAACCGCAGAGCCCGCATTTTGCGTGGTTTTCCAGACGTTTAGAAAACCCGATGCTACCCCTAAAACCAGCATGACTATTAATAACCACGGTTTTGTGTCCAGCCAACGGTCCAAAGCGTAGCCCAAAAGGGCCGCCCCAATGATGGGGCCAACCAGTTCGGTGCCTGCCTTGAGGCCCACTGACATGGATTTGGCATCAGCCGATTCTTGAATCGGAGCGGTCTTTTGCTTCAACGCATCGATCTGGCTTTGCAGATCGCGCAGTTTTTTGTCATCGCCCGAGGTCATGCAACCTTAAGCTGCGCCAGCAAATCGCCCTGCGCGGCCAGATTGACCGAAACAAGCTGCGAAATACCGCGTTCGGCCATGGTCACACCATACAGACGGTCCATACGGGCCATGGTCATACGGTGGTGGCTGATGACAAGGAAGCGTGTCGCGCACTTGGTCGACATTTCCTCAAGCAGGCCGCAAACGCGGTCAACGTTGGCATCATCCAGCGGGGCGTCGACTTCATCGAGAACACACACAGGCGAGGGGTTGGATAGGAACATGGCAAAAATCATGGCCAGTGCCGTCAATGTTTGCTCACCGCCCGAAAGCAGGCTGAGGGATTGCAGCGATTTACCGGGAGGCTGCGCAAAAATCTCGAGCCCGGCATCCAGCGGATCTTCCGAATCGATCAGCTTCAGATAAGCCTCGCCCCCGCCAAACAGGCGTTTGAACAGGTGCTGGAAGTGGCCGTTGACGGCATCGAAGGTACGAACGATACGTTCACGCGCTTCGCCGTTCAGCATACCGATGCCTTCGCGCAGACGCTCGATAGCGGCGGCCAGATCGGCCTTTTCGCTTTCAAGGCGCGTCTGCTCGGTCGAGGCTTCGTCAAGTTCGACTTCCGCGCGCAGGTTTACGGGGCCCATGGCATCGCGCTCGCGGTTCAAATGGTCGCGCTCGGCGCGGGCTTTGGACTGGGCAGGAATACCATCTGTCCAGTCAATCACGACAGCGTTTTCAAGCGCTGATGGGCTGCACGAGAAACGGTCCTCGATCTCGGCGGCAATGCGCGTCTGCTCGCCCTGAAGGGCGGCCACGGTCGCCTGAATTACGGCGCGGCGTTCCCGTAAGCTGCTGCCTTCTTCTTCAACCTTTTTGAGGTCGCTATGCATGGTTTTGGAACGGGCGTCGATCACGGCAAACGCGTCGGCTGCCGCATGGGCTGTTTCCTCGGCTACGGCAATACGTTCCAGTATGGCATCGCGTGCGGTACCCGCATCGTCATTCGCAATTTGCGGGTCAAGCGTGACCTTACGCTCGGCCAATGCACCAAGGCGTGATTGCAGGGCCGATGCATGGGCATTGATTTTTGCAATCTGGTCGGCGGTGCGGGTAGCTTCCGTATCAAGGCTCTGGCGCAACTGGCGGGCTTGGTGGGCTGCCGCTTTCAGGGCTTCGATTTGTGATGACAATGCATCACGGCGTGCGCGGCGGTCGGCCAGAATATCTTCGGCGGCACGCAAATCAACAGCAAGGGCTTCTTGCGCGTGTGCGCTGTCAATCGCTTCAAGCTGGGCCTGTGCTTGGGCCAGTGCATCGGCAGCAACTATCGCAGCTTCGGCCGCCTGCTGGCGTTGGCCATCAAGCAGGGTGCGGCGGACAACGCGGTCATTCGCGGC
>Ga0209066_10001359_pt1 | contig 32607 bp, 31 predicted proteins | sample All_14_2_FD_187198 | JGI IMG/M metagenome (GOLD analysis project Ga0209066, IMG submission 187198) | Freshwater microbial communities in response to fracking from Pennsylvania, USA - Allegheny Zone_MetaG_DW_15 (SPAdes) (version 2) ... | reverse complement strand
ACGTCTGTTTCTGCGCGAGCGACGACAGCGAGGCCGACTCCTGGGACACCCAGCACGAGCACTTCTTGCGCGATGCGCGCGAGCTCGCGGCCCGGGTGCTGCTCGGCGAAGACGAGGCCATTGCGGCGCGTATCCGCGACACGCTCGCCAGCATCCTCTGGGTCATTCCCAAGGATCGGCAGGTTGCCATTACCGTCGCCCCCGGGAGCGCGATCAATGTTCAGCTGTCCGCTTGTCAGCCTGCCGGCTGAGGCTCGCGAGGCCGTCCGGTTGCCCGCTGATCGCCCCTTTGATCGGGAGGAGACCTCCAATGCATGACACATCCGACCTCTCTTGCGCTCAGCAGCGTACCGAGCGCATCGCGCTGCTCAATGATGCCGCACGCCAGGGCCGTGACCGAACGGCCCGCATCGTCATGACCTCCGGGCTGCTTGCAGAACTCAGCGGCGACACGGTGGCACAAAGCATGATGGCCCAGGCTCGGCTGATGGCCGCTCTGCGCCATTGCACCTTCGCCCCGGATTCGCCCGAGCGAGACTTTGCAAGCCTGGATGTCGATGGCATCAAGGTGCTGATGAAAGTCGATTATTACGACACCGAACTGGCGTTCGGGTCAGAGGATCCGGCCAATCCAGCGATGACACGGCGTGTCATCACGCTGATGCGGCCAGCGGACTACTGATCAGTTCAGGGGCGGACATGTCACTGCGCCGCAGGGCATCGGCCCGGTAAATGGTGGGGAGGTAACGAGCGCATGAGCAGGCACAAAGTACCGCTTCGTGACGGGATTGCAGAGGCCAGCGCCTATGTCGGATGGGACAGACCACTTCAGACCTATTTTGTGCAGGTTCTGAGCCCCCCTGACGAAGACGGAGAAGAGATCGAACTTGTATGGGTCGGAACCGATTTCGGCGAGCTCCCCCGCGCAGTTGACGCAATCCGCGTGCTCGAACCCTATTGCCATATCGATGCAAGTCTTGCTGCACAGCTCGAGATCGACAGGATGGCCTGCCTCGCCACGCGCGATGGACCCAATCAGTTCGAAGCCAAGGCCTTCATGGCGCGCCTCAGCCAGATGAAGGACAGGTCCGAGCCCGAAGCTTAGCTCGGTACAGACCGCGCATTGCTCGAAGCAGGGCCGATTGATCTCCAGAACCACGCGTCGAGACTCCTCAGCCCTCTGGGCTGGATAGAATTACGCGCGCCTGCGGTGGCTGGCGCACGGGCCGGGCCACGGGCCCGGAGGAGAGGGGGGATGGGAGAAGGTGTTCCGGACAAGGGGTTCGGACAGTATCAGGAGAATGTGACATGAACATCGGCACCCTCAAGGCCAACGCAGAAGGCGTTCACATCGGCCGCATCACCACCCTGACCTTCAGTGCGACCGTCGCTCTGCGGGCCTTCGAATCCACCAACGAGCGGGCACCCAAGTTCGACCTCATGGCGCTCTCGGCGGACCGCCGCAGCTGGGTCAAGATCGGCGCGCTCTGGGAATACTCGTCGAACGAGACCGGCGAGTGCTTCCTGTCGGGCCAGATCGATGATCCCAGCCTTTCGGCGCCGATCCCGGTCGCCATGTTCCAGCAGAACGACGGCAGCTTCAACGTCGCCTGGCGGCGTTCGAAGCCCAAGGCAACGCTCGACGGCTTCGGCAGCGAGAGCGAAGGCGCCCTGCCGCCGCTCACCGCGACCGGTGACGAACCGGCCAGCGACCGCGGCCTTGACACCGGCGCGAGCAGCGGCGACGGTCTGGGCGAAAGCACCGCGCCCAAGCCTGCAGCCAAGGCGCGCGAAAGCGTTGATGCCTGATTGTCATCAGCCCCCGTGACCGGTGCCGCGACCCGCGCCGGTCACACGAGGAAGGCCCGTCCGCGCATGTGTCGCGGGCGGGCCTTTTCTTTTGCCCGCTGCTGTCGGGCTCCACAGAACCTCTGAAGGAACTCGGCCAACGAGAGGGAAGGGGGAGGTGCCGTTCGAGCAAAGGAGGCTTGAATGGCAAAAACAATCTGGACTCTCGATCTTGAAGGCTCGCCGTGGAGCGAAGACTGTGCGCAGGTCGGCCACACCCCGAACTTCGACCTCGTGAATACCGCCGAAGCCATGCTCTACAGGGCTGCGCTGATCGCGGTTGCCGGATCGCCGCCTGCTGGCATCAGCTTGCGGATCAAGGCTAACGCTCATGATTTCGGGACCTACCGGACAGTCGAGGCGAGCATCGACAATGACCAGGACGACGGCAGCCATGCCAGCTATCTCGAGACCCTCGAGACCGGCGTCGCCTTCTGGCATCAGGCGGGGTTTGCACCGCCTGAATTCGGCAAGCTGACAGCCAGCAATCAGCTTGCGGGTTTCGTCGTGGATGCCGTCGCAAGCGCGCTGCGGATCACACGGCCGAGCAGCACCGGCGCCTTCTTTCCGGCGTCCTCCGGGCCGCTCCACCGGAACCTCACCGCAGCCTTTCCAGAAGTGGCGCAGCGCGCCTTTTCTGAAGGGGGCCTGCCATGCTGACTGATAGCGAGCGCTTCGCCTTCAGCGCCTGGCGGATCCATGCGTTCGCCTCGACGGGCAATGCCTACGACGCCGTGCAGACCGACAAGACTATCGCTGCTGGCGATACTCTCCTCATTCTCGATGAAGGGGTTGTCGGTGTCGCGATGACCTGGCCCTTTGCCATCACCGCAGAGCCGGGCAAGCTTCACGCGGTCTGTGAGCCCGGCGCTGGCGAAACCCTTGGGCACATTGAAAAGGCGCTCGATGTTCCAGACGGGTCAATCGCTCGAGCCTACCGCCTCGCAAGGACTCTGGGCTTTGCGATTGATGCGGGCCTCGTCCTATTATTGCCGGAGCTGCCGACGACAGAGGTGGAAGGCTAGCGCGGCAATCGTCGTCGCAGAAATCTTGCTATTTTGGCAATAATTGCTATTTTGGGTGCCACGAGGAGATACCATCATGCCAGCGACGGCCAATGAGCACCCCAGGATTCCCCTGACCCGGTTTCACAACAACACCGGCGAGTTCCTCGACCTTGCGACCAAGCAGCCGGTCGTCCTCACCAGCCATGGCCGCGAGCGGCATGTGATCGCAGATAGCGAATATTTCCGCCATCTTGAACAGGCGGCGCGCGGTATGATCGCAGATCACATGAATATCGAAGCTGTCGCTTCGTCCGACATGACCGACGCCGACCGCCAAGCTTTCGCCAATGCACGGCCCTCGGACAGCGAACTCGCCAATGACCGCTGGGAAGACTGACCGCCCCGCCGCAGGCCATATCCTCCGATACGTCTACCTCTTCGAGGAAGAGCAGCGCCAAGGCCGCGATGAGGGCGTCAAGGAACGCTTTGTCGTCGTCGTGGGTGTCGAGGGGTCACGCTATCTTGTCGCCGCGATCACGACCAAGGGCGAGGGGCGCAAGAACGCCATTGTGATCCCCGATGAGATTGCGCGCACAGCCGGACTGGCTCCTGGTAGCGCCATCGTCATTTCGGAATTCAACCGCTTCACCTGGCCCGGGTTCGACATCAGACCCCTGATGAAGCAGCCCGGGTACATTGCCGGACGTCTCCCGCCGCGGTTCACGACAAAGATCATCGATGCCATAACAGCCTGGAGAGCAGCCCCCGTCGATCGGGATTGATTGGCGCAACGTGCAAACAGGCAGCCCCCTTGTGGCCTTGTCCGATTGTACATCAACACCAGGCCAGTGGCGCCAACCTTGCGGATCGGCACACCAGATAGCCAAGGTCAGGTGTTCCGGACGACTGCCGCAAAGGGACTATTCGCTCACCGAAATCGGCGAGGACAGGCGATCAATCCTGCGATCAACGCCAGTGTCAGCAAGCCGAGACGCGGCGAGGTTGATATTCAGGCGGGCAATGAGCCCCAGTACCAACAGCACGTCCGCCGCCCAGTGCCCCTGCCTCTCTGGTCGAGCTTAGGGCCAACCTGCAGAAATGCGAGCCGTGTTGCCCGGCAAGCCGGGCTGCCCGCACCACCTCGATTTCCGAGGTTACCCGCGCGCAAATGCGCGCGGTGTCCCAGCTCTCCCGCCGAGGCTCGATAAGGGCACCGGCGGACGAGCCGTCGGCACCAAGGAGGCTCTTGCAATGAACATCGTCAACCTCGTCGGCCGTCTCGCCAAGGACCCTGTTGCCCGCGATCGCAGCGACACCCGCATCACCGAACTGATCCTCGTGACCGAACGCCCGGTCATCCGCGACGGCAAGGTCCAGAAGGACCCTGAAACCGGCTACCCCGTCAAGGATGCCGAATTCCACAAGGTCACTGTCTTCAACGGCATGGGGCTCCCGCTGCGCCAGCACAAGGCCAAGGGCGACCAGCTCGCTGTGACGGGCCGCATCCACTACTCGCGCTGGCAGGACGCCGAAGGCAATGACCGCTACGGCTGCGAGATCATCGCCGAGAACGTCGAGTTCCTGTGACCATCAGGAGGGCGGCGCTTCGGTGCCGCCCCTCGCTTCGCTCGACAGGCGAAGCTCGCCGGCCTGATCGGCCAAAAAACCATCCTGACCGACGACGACAAACGCCATAGTAAGACTGCAACCAGGAGGAGCCGCCACATGTCGATTACCTTCCCTCGGAAGTTCGCCATCGGGGGAGTGCCTGTCACGAACATCAAGGAAGGGTTGAAATCTCTTTCCAGAACGAGTGATCCCGGCTCCTTTGTCGGCCTTCGTTCTGTCTTTCCGACCCTCATTCACGGATCGCATGCCCTCGAAATCGCAAGCTTGCTTGGTTTGCTCGACGATGAGCGATCCGAACTGACCCCGACAGGCAGGGCGGTTGCCCATTCACGCAGCGTCGTGAAAACCGAGTTGACCAAGGCGCGCGCCGTCCTCGACCAGTTGCTCGCGCGATTTGAGGCGATCAATGCCGACCCCGATCGCCTGATCAGCATCAACAGGGTCTACCTTTACGGCAGCGTCATGCGCGGCGATCCTCTCGTCGGCGACATCGACCTCGAGATCGAAGCCTCCCGAGGTCCTGCCTACGCCAACGACCTTCAGGGATATCTCAGGGATTGCCTTTCCTTTGTCCGGCGATTTGCACCGAACTATGTGCCTCCCGCCTACATGGCCGAGAGTGACAAGGCGATGGACCACCTCGTCTTCGGACAAAGGCGAGCGCCGATTCTCAAGGGGGCCGTGATCAATGTCAGGAACCTCATTACGATCGCGGCGCGTTGTCAGCTGATCTACACCATTCAGAACGGGATCGACCTGAACGCCCCGATCCTTACGACCCATCCTGATTATGACCCGGCAATTGAAACAAGCCACGAAATCCCGCACCTCGCATCGATCGAAGTTCCAAAATTCGGAATCCCAGAGCCGGTTGACGCCAGATTCATCTCGAAGTTCCATCCCTCCGGGCGGGTTGCCGGACATGATTTTGCCTCACCGACGTCCAACCTGCTGGCAAGACTACTGCGGGTGCATGAACGGCAATCCAGCACGCTGAAGGTCCATGTGAGCAGCGATACGCTGCACCCCGCCTTCGCCAAACAAGGCGGCCTCACAGACGACCTGAGCCCAAAGGGAACCATTGTCCTGACGGCCGAGACCGATCGAAGCGAACTGCGATCCCTCATGAAAATTGAGCGTACGGTGGATATGATAGATGGGACGCTGACGGTTGACTTGAAGGTCTGTGACCTCGCGACGCTGCAGCGCCGACGGACCGATGAAGCACACGCCGACTGTCTCGCTGTGGTTGCAGCCACAATTCATATTGCAGACCGATTCCACGCGCTCGAAGTCAACGAGGCAGGCAGCAATTACCCGATCGAAGCGACGGTGACGACAGCCAGCTCGGTTCCGGACGCGATCGGTCCGTTGATCCAGCAATTCGGCTCCAGGTTAAGCGGGTCACTCGTTTCCTGACGTGGGCGCCCGCCCGCCGAAATGCCCGCAGCAGCCATATCGCAAACTACGGGCGCGCTTTTAGCATTCCCGAAGATTGCCGTTCTGTCTGCAACATCGACTTCACACTCCCAAGCCCCCCTCAAGACCCTCGGTCGATCATCGTCCCTGTCGCATCGATCTTTGCGCCCCGATGACCACAGCTGCACCTTAGATGCTGCGCGACCACCGCAAGCTTCATTGGGATCGACTTGGCGAAGCATTGATCCCGCAACCTGGACGCCGGGATGATCACGACGCGGCGGCATCTGCGGCATTCAACCTGCGCATTGAGACCATGTCGGACCAGATCGGCGACAGTGTCGAGACGCTTGCTTCCCATGCCAGCGGTAGAACATTATAAGAACGCACTCGTCAACCGTAGCGCCAGAAGAAGTCTGGCAGCACGACGTCTCCCGACCTTTGGCCGGGATCCCGCTCCACTGCGCGCTTCGTCGGCCGAGCGGGCCAGGTGGGACTCGAGCTGCTAGATCATCGCCGAGACCGTCCAGCTCCTCTGATCGATTGGTCGGCACCCTTCCAGATGCCGCCCTTTCGAACTATCAAAACCCCAACAGAAAAAGGCGACCCACGATGAGCCGGAAACCGTATCGCAGCTCGCAGTTCACGCATGAAAATGACTACAGGATCAGATTTCCGCCAAAGCTCACCGATGTCTATATGGCCCTGACGTTGAAAAGCATCAGCGTGCGGTACTTGCTGGACGCAACTGCGCATGGTGACGCGGCCAGGCTTATCATTACAGCAAACGTCCAAGGATTCCGTACTGACGATGGAATCATAATGTCCATCGGATGGTGCGACATTGACTTCATAACAGATTGGCACATCCAGCACGATTTCGAGGAAAGCGACTGGAAACCTTGGGAAGCATTCCGAAACCTTCCCCAAGGGTACATCGGGCTTCTCGACCCGCTCCATTCGCCAAATCGCGGGACGATGGACGATGTGACCTCGATCGGCGCCATCGTTCTATCGGACCGTGCGATTGACCGGATTACGAGCCACACCCGCGCTCAGCCAGAAGCCGAAATCAAGATTACGGGACAATTAAGCGAGGCGGATTTGGTCGCCGTAACCAACATCAACTTAAGCCTTTGATCGCAAGGGGTTACGTCTCCCTGCCTTTGGCCAGGACCGCGCTCTATTCCGCTCGGCGCAGCAGCCCTCGCTCAGCTGAAGCTTCGCTAAGGGCTGCGCGCCCGCCTCGCTCCACCGAGCCCCTGAGGGGTCTCGGCCCTTCGGGTGACGATCGCTGACGCATTAGGCCGCGCACCGCGCTAACGCGCTGCGGCCATGATGAGCGGGGCTTTTCCAGCGGCTCGGGCTTCGCCCGGGCCTTGCGTTTCTGATAGCCCGGCCGGCTCTCGGTCCCGCCGCTCGCGGCCTGTTTGCCGCGCGCACGGTCGGCGACCAATGCCGCCGCCTCGGCGTGCGACTAACCAGGCCTGTCGGACCGCGGCTCCTGCGGGAGCCGTCTCCAGTGCGGACGTCTCGGAGAGACGCCGGTTCACTCGGCATGTCGGCTTTTGGGCGATGCTATGAGCTTGCCCAATGACCGATGATGGGTGGGAAGCTGCCTGACCGCTTTCGGGTGACAGAACGCGATAGCTGCCGTTGATCTTAGTTGAGTAATGCGTCGCCTCTCGACCATACTCGGTCATTCAGAGAGCTTAGACTGAAAGGCTGGTCCCGCCAGAAGCTGCCGTGCCGCTTTCGGGATCGAGCCCCGAACCCGCCGCCGACCGCACCTCGACGATGCAGTCCAACACCAGACCGGGAATGACACTAGCGGTAAATTTTGCCTTCATCTGAGCAACGTCGTCGCCAAGAACGCTGAGCACGGCTCGTTGCTTGGCGCAGGGTGCTGGCAAGCTCCCGCGCCCCATCGCTGACCGCCGGCAGCTGCGGAGCCACACACGATCATCCCGACTACGAGAACACGTGCTTCCGCCACAAGCCGCCTTGCACGGTTTCGGACTCGAGCATCCCGCTGAACAAGGCAGCTCGGTGGGAAGTTGACATAGGTGCTACGGGAGGCGGGGCTTTTCGGCCACGCACAGAATGGCGGGGTAAATAGCGCCCGCGCTGATCAGCGAGGCAATGTGTGAAGATCGTCCGTGATCTGGTGCAAGCTGTCTGCTGGAAATGACCGCGACGCCCGATCGGGCATTCAGGCGCCGAGACGTCGGCCAAGCTCCTCAAGGCGACTGCGCGTTGCGGTGTCCTCGGTTTCCTTGAGCGCCGAGGTCGCAGACTGGTAATTCCGAAGAGCCGACTGACGGTCGCCTTGGGCAAGCGCGACTTCTGCCAAAGCCAGATCGACCTTTCCTCCCAAATCGGTCTGGCCTGTCATTTCGAAGATTTTTTGCCGGTCGAGCCCTTCCAGCAACTGGCCCGCTTCGGCAAAGCTTCGATTGGCAATAAGGCACTCAGAGGTGAAGTAACCGATGACATGCGTCAGCGGATAGTCAGCTCCGAAAGCCTCTCGCGCCGTTTCCAGTGCATTACGCGCGACTTTCAGGCCCTCAGCACGCCGAGGGGTCAGGCAGCGGGTCGAGGCATAATCGATCTGCCCTACAAGAGCCTGATGCGATGCAGGGCCGGCTGAAGCTGCCGCCCCTTGCCACACGCGTTCGGCCTCGTTGGCCGCTTCGTCATAGCGGCCGAGGGCTGCCATGCTTTCGAACCGGGTCGACCGCAGGGCCAGAGTGAATCGGTGTTGCGGCCCGAGACGTTGCTCCATCGCCGCCAGCAAAGGCGCACTGTCCCTGAGCACAACGTCATGCTTACCAAGCATTGAAAGAGCGTTGAGCCAGTGCTGGCGTGTTACCAGCGTATCCGGGTGGTCAGCGCCGCGCACATTGGTCGATTCCTCAATCGCTGTCCGCGCAACCGGTTCTGCATCCTGTGCGCGGCCGAGACGCATCAGGGTCAGCGCGAGCGATGACTTAATCTTCAGCGCCTGCGTGGGCGACGCCGCATCCGGATCGCTCCCTGCAATGGCAACAGCGCGCCGGAACGCCCGCTCGGCCAGTGCAAGATCGGCCATGTAACCATAGGCGCCCTCAGCCTGGGCGAAGGCAAACCCGATCCTTCCGCTCTCACTTCGTTTGCCGAGGCGCTTTCGTTCGGACTGCAACAAGCGACCCGCTTCTTCAAGCCGGTCAGGCTGACCCGAAACGCTGTTCATATGGATCAGTGCCAGCCGCCCGAGCGCTGCATCCTCGCTTTCGGTCTCTTTCGCCCGCGCGAATAATGCCTCGCTCCTCGCAAACTCGGCACGTGCGTTGTCGAAATCTGCCCTGCCGTAGAAGGCGCGCGCAAGCGCCAGGTGCAGACGTGCCGCAACCCCGGGCTTGTCAGCATAGCGTCGGTCGATATTCGCACTGGCACGGCTGATTGCCTCGACGACTGTCTCACCGGCACCGCCAGCGCGCGCGGGATCGACACTGCCCAGAACATCTTCGGCCACAAAACTGTAGCTGGTGTCCGCCAGGCTACGGGCGGCGATCGCCTGATTGCGCTGGGACCAGGCATAGGCGCCGAATGCACTGCTTGCGATCAGGCCCATGGCCAGACTGCCTACGGCCGCCTGCACCCAGGGCCGGCGTTGCAGTCTTCGCGCCTCCGCTTCCTGCTGAGCGGCAAATTGAGCAGCCTGACGCTCTAAGGCAGTGGCCTCTTCACGGCGCTCAGCCAATCGTTCCAGCCGTAACGCCAGTTCATCCGCGCTCGCGAAACGCAGCTGGGGATCGCCCCTCGCCGCCCCAGCGATATCCGCGCGCAGAAGCGGATCGGCCACGTCAGCCTCCCAGCCCGGTGCCAGCGCTCGATCGAAGTCGCCCACCACCAGCTGATAGAGGATCAGGCCCAGCGCATAGATATCGCTGCGGATTGTCGGCGTCGCATCGCCGACAAGCTCGGGCGCACGATAGGCCAGAGTACCCGAACGCACGTTGTCCGTGTCGAGACCGACCTCCAGAAGCCCCGGATTGGTGATCCCGAACTGGTCGAGCAGCGCCCCGTCGAGCAGTCGCCCGCTACCGAAATCGGCCAGCCTGACGATCATGCCGGTCTCCCCGGCATCGATCAGGATATTGGCGGGTTTGAGATCCTTGTGCAGCACCCCCAGGGCATGCACCGCCGCCAGCGCGCGCGCGATCCGTGTCGCCACGGCGAGGCGTCGGTCAAGGGCAATGGCGGGCAGCCCACCGGCATCGTGTGCCCACTGCAGAAGATCGCGTCCCCCATGGGCATATTCGAGGAAATAGGGCGAGGTTTCGAAATTCCATTCGAGCAGCGCAGGAAGCGGCGCGGCAGGGCCAAGGCCAGCAAAGACGACACGCGACAGCGCCGCCTCTCGCTTTAGCGCGCGCAGTCGGTCGGGCGCATCGGCGAACTTGAACACCCGCTGCTCGCGGGTCTTGTCGTGGCCAGCGAGCCACACATCCTCGCCGCCGCTATCACCCAGCGCGCGCATGAGGCGCCATTGCCGCCGTCCCGGCACCGCATCGCCCGGCGCGAAGTTAAAGCGCGGCAGCAACGGAGCATCGATGGTATCAACCTCAACCTTCGCGATCAGGCGATAGCCCACGCGCGGCACTGTCTCGATTATGCTGTCCTCGCGCTCGCCGAATGCCTTGCGGAGTTTGGAGATTGCTGTCGGAAGCGACCCCTCGACAACCGTAACTTCGGGCCAAACCGCATCGAGGATCTCGTCCTTGGTCACGACCTCGCCTGCGCGCAGCAACAGCTCGTGCAGGACTTCGAGCGGTTTGCTCTCGAGCGTTACCGGCCGCCCCTCGACCCGCAGCTCCCAGCCGGCCTCGTCGAACTCGGCACCGGAAAACTTCCAAAGTCGCCGACGGCGCCGTGATGCAGAACGGCTTGCTGCCATGCGCCTCCCCCCTGTGTCTGGCCGGACTTTAGAAATTCTTGAGATGCCCTTCAAGACCCACTCGCCCGGCATGCGTACCCAGTTTCCGAGGTAGATCAGTCGCGAGGCGAAGGAGAATGGCCATGGCACAAGTTGGGCGAAGGCATCTGGCTGCGATCGGACTGGGCGTGACCAGCTTTGCGCTTGCCGCGTGCGGCCAGTCCGAGTTCGCGGCGATGATCGAGGGCGAATGCCTGTCGAGCGGTCAGAACGGCGACTGCTCGTGCATTGCCAAAACCCTCGATGACGGACTTCCTGATCACCTCAAGACCGCATTCCCCGCGCTTCGATGGGAGCTCAAGCCTCGCCCCGAAGACCGTGAAGCGGTGAACGGAGCACTGCTGCGCTCCGGCGGGGTGGACCCGGCAGATCCGCAGGCGGTGCGATCGATCCGCCAGGAATTCAGGGAGCGGATGCAGACCATGAACGCGCAGACCCGCCAGCTGTGTGGCGGTCAGATCTGAACGGAGCAATATAATCAGGGGGAACCACACGATGAAAGGCAAGATACTGGGTTACAACCAGAGCGAGGGATCCGGTGCTATCACTGCCGAAGATGGTTCGCGGCACCGGTTCCTGACCGAGGACTGGCGCGGTGAAAAGCCACCCGCGGCGGGCATGGCGGTCGACTTCGAAAGCGAGAGCGGCACCGCCAGGGACATCTATCCGGTCGGTGGCGTCGCGCTGGACAGTATCAAGGTCGACCTTTCCGGCATCACGGCGAGCCCGGAAGGAACCAGGGTTGTCGCCTTGTTCACCAGCTCGCTGGCAACGCCGCTGGCACTGGGGGTGCTGCTTGCCTGCTTCATGACCGCGCTGTCGTCACCCGTTCAAAGCGCCACGCTGCTCGGGCTTGGACAAATCGTCGATCAGCTTTCGATGGCGTCGGCCGCAGGCGGGATGATGGGCGCCGATACATCAGGCATGGGGACGATGGAGGCGCTGCTGTTCCTGCGCTTTGCAGCACCGCTTGCGGCATTGTGGCTGATCAGTGCCGCATGGCGGGGCAAAAGTGAGAAGCTGCCGATGCTGGCAGCCGGCGCTGCGGCGATCCTCGCGGCACTGCTGGTGGTAGGACTGCGATCGGCGATCCTGTCGATGGCGCCTGATTTCCTGCGCGAACAGCTCGCCGCCGGCATCAGCCTCGGCTTCGGCGTATGGCTGCTCTTCCTTCTCGGCGGGGCGCTGATTGCCGCAGGCCTCGGCAAAGTCCGCAATCCGTTCGCGAAAGGAGAATGATGATGGTTCGCAGACACCTGCTTTCTGCCGCCATACTTGGTGTGCTTGCAGCCTGCAACAGCGCGAGTTCCGATCCCGCCGCGCCGCCGCCGGAGCGCGATCTCGCCGCCGACGAGGGTCCGAATGGGGCAATGACCTATTACGGCAAGAAGATTGAGGTCGACTGCGACAGTGTCGCCATCCCGCCCCGTCCCGATGGAAGGCCGGTTGACGACCTGCGGGGATTGCGGCTGGGGGTCCCGCTCGAAACCGCGATCCGTTTTGCCCAATGTCCCAAGGGCGAGCAGGCGGACAGCGTCATGCTGGAGGGGGACGGTCCCACCCTGCGTCGCGATCAGGCCGGGCTGAAGATCCGCAGCTTCGTTCGCATTGCCACCGGTACGCACAAGCCGCGCTGGGGTGCGACCGATGTGCTCAACTACGATCCCCGTACGAAACTCGAAACCGTTGATGCGCAGTGGAGCCTCTACGCAGACGGCATGCCCGGGCAGGAAAAGGTCTTTGCCTTGTGGCTCGTCCAGCCCTTTGCACAAGGCGAACAGCCGACGATCGCATCGCAGGTTGCCGCGCTCGAAGGCAAGTATGGCAAGCCCAGCCTCACCGGGGATCGCGGCGAGCTGTTCTGGCTGTATGGGCCTGACGGCAAACGCCTGCCCGAGTTCGACCGCGAAAAGCTGCGGCAGTGCAGCAATGGTATCGCCATCTATGGCACGCAGATGAACTGGCGCCCGGATTGCGGCCTCACGATCGTGGCCCAGGTCGATACCGCCTACGACAATCCGCAACTCGCCCAATCGGTGCAGGTCGCGATGATCGATGCTGCAGCCTACTACGACTACGAGGTCAATCGCTTCCCTGCCGAACGCGACGCCTTGCGTGCGGGGCAGGCCGGACAGGCAAATACCAACAAGGGGGCTGAACTATGACGCCCGGCATGATACGGACGCGATGGCTGGCCATGACCGCTGGCTCGCTCATGCTCGCAGCCTGCAACAACAGCGCCCCGGTTACCGAAGGCACCGCCACTGAAGACGGAAGTGGAGCATCCACGGCTGACACTGCGGCGAGCGCTTCGGCTGCACCGGCGCCGGCACCCGTGAACTGCGATCGGTTTTCCGACAATCTGACTCAGCGCGACTGGGCGGTGGTCTATTACGGTATGACCGGTCTTGCCCCGCCGCGCGAACAATGGGCCGACGAGGCACTCGTGTCGATCGACCGTTCGCTCGGCGCGGAAGAGGCGTGGAAGCGCGCCAATGCCCAGGTCGATGCACAATGGACAGCCATGAAGGATACCCGCTGCATCACACTGCGCACCGGGGCCAATCCGGGCGAATATGATGCCGGCCTTGGCGGGATCCCGTTTGGCGCCTTCGCCCCCGATGCCTATTTTCCCGTTGGCGAGAACACCACGCCGGTCAGCCTGACGTTCCGCAACGCCGGTGCTGCACGGGTGTGGAAGATGACGCCCGATCGCGCCGCCGCGCTTCGCGCTGACAGCTGGTGGAGCAGCGCCAGCCTCATCATCCGCGCCCGTCTGGTCGCGGCCCGGCCGAGCGGGAATGGCGGCGCGATTGAAGCAGAGATCGTCAGCTTCGATCTCGAACCGCCGGAATACAGCCGCGCCGCGCGTGAAACCTTTACGGTGTCGCCATGATGAGGCTGAGGCTTGCGGCGCTGCTCATTGGCGCTGCCGCGCTGAGCGGCGCGGCCCCGGGCGACAGGAAGATCGAGCTGCTCGGGATTCCGATGGGAGCGGACCTTGCTTCGGCAAAATCGATCCTGGCGGCGCGGGGATATTCGCGGCAAACGCGTCCCGACTATTGTGACAATGGCCGGTTCTGCGAAGCCCCGATCACGATCGAGAACTTGCCCGGAACACGCTTTGTCAGTGCACTTCATGGCTGGCGCGATCAGCCTGGCAAGGAGGAGAGCTTCAACTTCCATATGACCGCGCCGCCGAACGAGGCACGGATATGGGCAGCAGGTCTCGAACAGAGATTTGGCGACTGGTTCCAGCCGAGTGCCGCCGCTCCACTAGCGTCCGACATTCTCGCCGAAATCCGGACCCGATATGGTCCCTCGACCTATGAGAGCGGAAACCTGACCGATCCTTCCAATCGCGGCTCCAGCCTGTCGATGGTGTGGGTCTGGGACAGCAATGGCGGCCTCTATCGATATCCTGATGTCTCGCGGTCGCGCTGGTCCAGGGGGCTGCTTGAAACCCGTGACAACTGCCAGGTGGCCTTCGCCAAGGCTGCCGTCCCGCCAGGCAAGGGGACGGGCGGCGGAACCGGCAATGCCGCCGCGATCAACCCTGAACCTTTCCTGCTGGCGCGAAAGGGAAACTGCGCGCTGATGATGGAGGCGGAGCTGTCGCAAACCCGGGGAAAGCTGCACCGGCTGTACATCCGGATCGTCGATTTCAGGGCGGGACACGATGCCCTGTTCCACACCACACGTCTCGTCAGTGAGGAGCGCGGCAAGGCCGATGCGCAGCGTTCACGCAGCAACCGTCCGGATTTCTGAGCAGCCACACCGGCTCCGCACGACAGCCTTCTGCCGCCAGTCAAGGAACAGCGTCCGATGATCCGTCACACTGCAATGGCCATATTGCCTTTCACACTGCCTCTCAGCGTGCTCGCCCAGAGTTCGACTGCTGCCGCGCCCTGGCCGAAAGAGGTTCAGGCTGTCTTTGACGGGTACAAATCGCAATGCCAGCAGGCAGGTGGCAAGTTCGTGCCCGATCGCGCGAGCTTCGCGCGTCAGATCGAGGTGACGGGCGACGGGAAGCCCGACTGGGTCGTCGAGCACAGCGCGTTCGCCTGCAAGGTCTCCCAGGCCCAGATGGATGCAGGGAACGTTCCGGACACCGGTTCGGGGTTTTGCGGCACGGCGGGATGCCAGATCACCATTCTGGGCTCGGGTCGGAAGGGCCTTGCACCGATCTTCGAAGGCATCCTGCGCGATTTGACGCCTGTTGATCTTGGCGGCGGGCGCAAGGGGATCGAGACGTCGGTACATGGAACCGCCTGCGGCGGGTCGGGCGCAGAGGTCTGTATCGAAACCTTGGTGTGGAATGGCAAGAAATGGGCGCTCGTCAAGCGCTACCGCTGGACTGATGCCGACTACGAGGCCGACCAGCGACGCCAGGCCGCACTGCCTCCGGCCGAGGCGTTCCGCGATCACGAGGCGAAATGGGCGTTCAGTGGCCGCGCGAGCAGCGCCGTGGCCGAAGTCCGCGATCACCCCGAACTGGGAAGACTGAGCCTGACGTGCCGGCCGGGCGGGGGGATTGATCTGACCGTTACGCCTACACAGACCACGAAGCCTTTCCCGCCCGCCGGTCAGCCCATGATGCTGTGGTTCGAAGGTTCGATGGACGGAACCGTTGCCGACCAGCCATTGGCGAAGGTGCCAGGGGAAACTGACTGGAGCGGACCCCTCGCGCCGGAACTGGAAGCCCTGCTCGGGGGTCGCGATGACGGACTCACTCTCCTCGTCAGCATTGATGGCGGGGCGGAATGGCAGGAACTGGCCTACTTCTCGCTCGCAGGATCCACAAAGGCGTTGCGATCGCTGCAGACACAATGTCCCGCTGCCAACCGGCCGAATCCAACGATTGCGGCGGCGGGAACGGCTCTGAAGCCATCTGACCTATCCGCCGGAACGCCTGCCAGCGCTGCAACCGCAGCACGCATCCCGCTGGCGGTGGGCTACTATGCCTATGTCGAGGGTACATTCTCGACTTGCGCCAATCCTGTGATCACGCCCTGGTACTTCGATGGTACGCGCTTCTGGGAGGAAACTGACTTCACTGACCCGAAGCACGAGCACACAAGCCAGGCTGTTGCATGGGAGATGGCCGGCAGAGACCGCTTCCGCATTTCCTATCGCAACCGCGATGAAGATGGCCGATGGAGCCCGGGCGTCTCCATCAACGAATACCTCATCACAGGTCCGCAATCGTTCACGTTTGTTGGCGTGGTCGGCACGTCCTGGGGAGCAAGCGAGAAGCACCAGCTTTGTACTGCAGCCCAACTGCCCGCCAAGTCGCGCTGGTACGAGGCTGCGAGGTGAGGGCAGGGACAATCGAGCAAACACCTTCCGTCGCAATTGCTCAAAAGCTGCCTTTTTGCCACGCGATCCGAAGTGGCAGGAAAGTCCCAACTCAAGCCAACGCCGAGTGGCTGACTGACCCGGTTAGATGGCCGACAAGCCAGATGAACAAAGGTCCGCTTTCGAGATGCGGAGAAGAGGCGCTGAGCGTCCACTTTGGGGTCGTCCAACCCGCCCTCCAGCTTAGCGGCTTCTTGAGCCTTTGATGAGCGAAGTGTCCCACCTGCCTTACAGCGCCGTGGTCGATCTCTCCCGCGCCAGCTCCACCAGCGCCCGAGCAGCGGCCGAGGCATTGCGCCGCCCGGGATAATAGAGGCACAAGGGAGCGAGTGGCGGGGGCCAGTCGGCCGCCAGTCGGATCAGGCGGCCGGCGGCAATGTCCTCCCGCACCTCCGCCTCCATCACATAGCCGACGGCAGCGCCTTCCAGCACTGCCATCCGCACCAGCGTCGGTTCGTCGAGCGTGAGCGGGCCAGCGACCTCAATCTGCAGTGCTTCGCCATCCCTCTCGAAGTGCCAGCGGTAAGGCGCGCCGTTCGGCAGCCGCGCCCGGATGCAGGCGTGTCGCAGAAGGTCGGTCGGCACCTGCGGCATGCCGTGAACCTCCAAGTATTTCGGCGCAGCGACGACGGCATTGCTGCGCGCGCTACTCACCGGAACGGCGATCATGTCGTTCGGCACCAAGTCGCGGCTGCGAATGCCGAAATCGAACCCGTTGGCAACCACGTCCACCAATCGGCCTTCGGTCACCAGATCGATGCTGACCTGCGGAAAGCGGCGGAGATATTGCAGCATGATCCCGTTCGTCGATCTGTCCGGCAAGCGGGCGCTGATCACGTCGGGCACGCGCGGGGCGGGGGCCGCCACGGTGCGGCTGTTCAGGGAACTGGGCGCGCGCGTGCTCACCAGCGCGCGGACCCGGCCGGACGACCTGCCGGCGGAGATGTTCATCGCGGCGGACCTGACCACACCGAATGGCTGCGCCACCCTTGCGGCCGCTGCGATGGAGCGGCTGGGTGGCATCGACATCGTCGTCCACATGCTCGGCGGCTCGTCCTCGCCCGGTGGCGGCTTCGCGGCGCTGGACGATGCTGCGTGGGAGCGGGAGATCGCGCTCAACCTGCTGCCGGCCGCCCGGCATCCTGGCTCCGCTTTTCCATGGTAGCCGACTGACCGCTCAACTCGACCAAGCGAACGCAAAGCGTGACCAAGCCGCCTTCGTCTAGTCAGGGTGCCGTTCTTGCAGCTTTCGCCCAAGTCGAGCGCGCGCTGGTTTGGGAGAGGCGGCTTGGGGGAACAGATCGCCCGCGCCATCACCTGCCGTGATAACCTGCAAAGGTAGGTGGTAATTGCGCGGGAAAGCTACCGTAGCGGCTAGTCTAATTGGCCTTGCTCGACGAAATGAATGCTAAGCGAAACCTCTACACCGTCGAACTATCCGCGATTGGTGCGCGAACAGCAGTTCAACACGCTGATCAGCCTGTGGCAGCCGCTGGGCGGAGGCTGGGACGCCGGCGCTTCTCGCCAATAGCGAGGCAGGATCACGTATCGCAGGAGACAGCAATGACCGGTAAGGCGATCGGCATGGCCCTCGTAGGTGTTCAGCCAGGTTGAAGCAGCGCGAGGATTGCGCACGTCCCGGCCTGGCAGGCGTTGCACGACGAGTGCCGGATTGTCGGTGTGGCGAACAGCAATGCGATATCCCCACGACAGGCCGCCGACGAGCTCGGCTTCGGGCAGGCCCCTGACGATGTCGATGCGATGATCGCCTCGCCGGAAGTCGTTGTCGTCCTGGTCACGGTCAGGCTGCCGCGTCATGGGAGATCGAGGCCAAGGCACTGACGGATAAGAGACTTGGCCTGGGAATGGCATGGCTGCCGCGACCAAGGGCCGGCTGTGTGCGACCAGAGCGAATTCGAGGCGGTAGGCGGATCCGCCGGCGTCCTGTTCGCCGAGGCTATCTCCGCCAGTTAAGGATCGTGACGCCCGATCCCGCGCAGGGCGAGCAGGGCCATGATCCCTAGGGTGACGCAGAGCGCGGCCGCCGCCAGAGCCACCGCCCAGGCTGCCCCGGCCGGGCCGCGATGGATGAGCAGCGCCATGCCGATTGCCAGCACGCCCAGCGCGACGAACCGGGCGGTGAGCGAGCGCTGCGCCTGCCCCATTGAATGCAGCACCGGCTCGAAGGCGACGTTGGCCAGGTCGAAGCTCGCCGCCAGCGCCAGCGGCACCAGGATCGCCACGCCGCCTTCGAACTCTTCGCCACCGATCAGGCCGAGCAGCGACTGCCCGAACAGCAAAGCGACCACCACCACGACGATCCCTCCCGCTCCCGCAATCAGGCTGGTTTGCGCCGCCAGATGGCGGAATTCCTGCGCGCTCGACGCCACGCGCGCGCGCGACACCTCTGCATAGACCGCACGGGTAAGCAGCGTCGAGAACTTGCCAAGCGCCTGCGACAGCTGGCTCGCCAGCCGGTAGACGCCGGCGGCGCGGGTGCCGATCACGCCGCCCACGATCAGCAGCGGCCCGTTCTTGGTCAGCGCATCCAACGTGGCCCCGACAAAGGTGACCATGAAGAACCGCCACAGCCCCGGATTCTCGCGCAAGGCTTGGTGATAACCCTTAAGGTACCTGAGATGCACGGCCTCCGGGCACAGGCGCTTGGCCATCGCCCAGTAGAAGGCGGCCTCGATCAGGTCGACCAGCGCCCACACGAACAGGAAGCGCTCCACTTCCGGCCCGGTCAGCCAGAGGGCCAGCGCACCGAGCAGGCGTCCGACCGGCACCACCGCCTCCACATAGACTGCCATCCGGAACTGGTTGAGCGCGCGCACCATGCCGGTCGGTGCCGACACTAGCGCCCACAACTGCGCACAGCAGAACAGGAAGGCCGGCACGACATAGCCTGAGTCGATGTCAAGCAGAGGCGCGAAACCGAAGAACACGATCGCCGCGAGCAGGCATCCGGAGGTAGCGCCAAGCGCATCGAGCGCGCCCGCAAGCATCCCCAGCCGGCCGAACGCAGGCCAGTCGCGGGCGTGCACATGGGCGGCACCGTAGCGCACGACTACGCGCCAGGTCTGGAAGCCGGCAAGCGCGACAAGCGCCTGCGCCGTACCGAAGATCAGCGAGAAGTGACCGAAGCCTTCGAGGCCGAGCGTGCGGGTGAGAATGGCGAGATAGGCGATGCTGCACAACGCGCCGAAGCCCTTGCCGCCTATCAGCCAGGCGGTGTTCGCCAGGATGCGCGCAAGTGGGGTGGTCGATTTTGCGCGGATCGTGGGCATCGGCGTTCCTTTGCGCCTTTCATCCGACGTAGCAATGGCGCGCCGCGCGTGCGTTGGTGCCGGCCCACTTCCGCTCCGGCGCGTCAGCGGTTAGGGGCAGGCGATGATCGAACACGCGATCCTTCTCAGCGCCGGGCAGGGCTCGCGCATGCTCCCGCTCACCGCCGAACAGCCCAAGTGCCTGATAGACTTTTCAGGCCGTACCCTGATCGAATGGCAGATAGAGATGCTCGCGCGGGGCGGGGTGAAGCGGATCGACGTGGTCACCGGCTTCATGACGGACATGGTCGATGAGGTTCTGTCCCGCATCAACGACCCGCGCGTGACGATCACGACGCGGTTCAATCCGTTCTACAAGGTGGCCGACAATCTGGGCTCGTGCTGGATCGCGCGCGAGGCGATGGAGGGCGACTTCCTGCTCCTGAACGGCGACACGCTTGTGTCGGAAGCTATCGTGCATACGGTGCAACAGGATCGCGGCTGGCCGATCGCGGTGACGGTGGACGTCAAGGACGGTTATAACAGTGACGACATGAAGGTCGAGCGGCAGGGAGAGCGGCTGCTGCGCATCGGCAAGACGCTGACAGCAGAACAATCGAACGCTGAATCGATCGGCTTTCTGGCTTTCCGCAGCGTAGGCGGCGCCCTGTTCCGCGAAGCAGTGCGCAAGGCGATGCGCACGCCCGAAGGGGTGCAGCATTGGTATCTGAAGGTGATCGACAGCCTGGCCTCTACCGGCAAGGTCGGCACCGTGTCGATCCAGGGCGAGGAATGGGGCGAGGTCGATTTCCTCAACGACGTCGAGATCGCAACCGCGCTGACCGACCGCTGGGTGCGATAGTCGGGCGCCATGCCCGGTGGCTCAGGCAAATGCCGTGCGCACCGCGCTTACCAGCCCGGACAAAGCCTCACCCTCGAGCGCGACCGCCCGGCTCAGGTCGGGCACCTTGGGCCAGCCGGCATCGCTGAAGGAGATGCCCTGCCACCGGCGCTTCCCATCGTAGCGGGGGATGACGTGAAAGTGGACATGCGGGTCCACCATCATCAGCATAAGGTAATTCAGCTTCGCGTAGCTGACGAAATTGCCCAGCGCCCGCTCGATCGCGGTGGTGACCGGCTTCAACTCCGCATGCGCCGCCGCCGGCAGGTCGCCAAAGGCAATCGCATCCGAACGGGCGGCGAGTACCAGGCTGCCCAGCGTCGGCTGCGTGGGGCGGAGCAGGACCAGCCAGTGATCGAACTCCGCGACCAGCGTGGCGGGATAACCGAATCTCTCGATGGTGGCGTTCATCGCGCTTCGCCGCCTTCATCGGACAACCAGCTTCGAACGACGCTTCCGCGCGCGCGGAAGATCCAAGCCTGCATCAGCCGCACCGCATGAACGAGGCATGCAATCGCCGTCCACCACGCCACCGCGATCAGGCCGATGTCGGGCCGCCCGAACAGCAACGAGACGAACAGGATCACCATGTTCGGGTTGCGCCGGGCGGTGATCAGGCGAAACTGGCTGTCGAACCGCCGCCAGACATGGATGTGCATGCCGCCATTCTGGCCCATGAACGCACCTTCGATCAGCCGCTGCACGATGTAGCCGCCCTGGATCGCCCCCTGCACCCACCAGAAGGTGGCCGTGTCATAGGCAAGGCCCCAATGCGCCAGCCCCGTCGCCCAGAACCACCACCAGAAGGGCGGATGGACCAGATCCATGCCGTGATCGAAGATGTGGCCCCAGGCGGAGGAGGTGACGGTGCAGCGCGCCAGCTTTCCGTCAACGGTATCGAGCACCATGAAGACGAGGCCCAGCGCCATGCCCAACCAATAGCTCCCTTCCGCGAAGCACCATGTCGCCAGCACGCAAGACAGCGCGCCGATCGTAGTGATCATGTTGGGCGTCAGGCCAAGTCGCGCGGAGATGCGCGTCAGCACCAGCGCCCATTCAGGCCAAAGGTACTTCGTCAGAATATCGGTGACGCCCTTGTAGGCGCCGAAATAGCTTGCCCGCTCAATGGTCCGCACCGTGTCCGGACGTAGCGGCATCAGGAACGGCGTCTCACGCTTGCGCAACGCCTTGTTCTCGATCGTCGGCCTGCTCTCGAACTCGATAATATGCAGCGTCGTGGTCGAGGGCAGGGTCGTTCCGTCGCGCATCGCCGTCTTGATCGCCGAGGCCTCGTCCGGGTCGCGGGCAAGTGCCAGCGCCGGCACCCCGGCCAGCGTCAGCACGGTCCCGGGCTGCGAGGCCAGGTAGCGCAACCAAGCAGGGTCGAACGCAAAAGCGTTGTTGGCCAACAGGACGGGAGCCGCGCCACTCTCCTCCGGCACCAGCTTGTTCGCACGGGCGATGCGGCCCGCACGTTCGGAGGCGGTGAGACCCCAGAGCCTCGTAGGATTGTCGCCAATCGCAGCAAAGGCGATCGGGGGTGAAACGGCAGAAGCGGCGGTGACCATTCGGCGCGACCTAGTGGAGCTTGGCCGGGCAGGCAATCGCCGCACGTGACTCGGGCGATACAGGCTGCAGCCATGCCGACGTGGAACACGGTCGCTATGTCATGCTCATGCACCAGGACAGAGATTCCGGGAAAGGATATTGCCAGCACTGTCTTCAGTGAACTGACAGGCTACCCGCGTTCCGCCGCCCTCCTTCTACCTTCGGTGGCGGACAAAGCCTGTCGGCATGGATCGGCCTTACACCGCGCCAGAACTCCAGCGGCGGCAAGGAGCGGCTTGGAAGCATCACCAAAGCGTGCAACACTTACCTGCGCGAGTTGCTTGTGGTCGGTGCCATGGCGGTGGTGCGGCGAGCGAAGCAGGGCAGCACCAAGTGGCTATGGGTGGCGCAGCTGCTGGAGCGCAAGAAGCCCAAGGTTGCGGCTATCGCGCTGGCGAACAAGAACGCCCGGATCATCTGGGCAATGATGGCCACGGGCGAGCCCTACCGGGAACCGGAGTTGGCGGCAGCCTGGGAGATCGCGCCCCAGGGCGTTACACGAGTTGGGAAGGGCAGACTGAACTGACGCAACAAGCCGGTTGAAACCGCCGGAGCAGGAGAACCCGAGTGACCCCAGCACTTCGAGTGCGTGCAATTGGGAGGGACCTGAACCGCGCGAATAGCATCAGGGCCAGCGGCCATGCAACACCGCGCAGATAGGCCGGACACATGGGCGCCACGACCAGCCAGCGCAGTAAAGAACGCCCCTTGCCAACGGATTGCCGTCCACACAGGGGTCGTTGCCGCAGTACCTTCATCGCGCCGCCGAGTGGCTTAAAGCAGCGATTTCTGTCGCAGCTAGCAGGAGCGAGTCACCTCCGTGGGATCGAGTATCCTGTGGCTCCACCTCGTCATCTGCACGGCGCTAGCTTCCGTCGAGGCCGCGCGATTCCCTGCAATCGAAGAATGAGCGGGCTTCGCCGGTGATGACCCGTTCGATGATCCGGCTACCCAGGCTGCACCGGTCCTCCCCCTGAACAATTCGCCGGCTGGCAAGGCCGATGCCCAGGGTCAGGACCAATTCGGCCAGGGATTCGATCACGGCGGGATCGGTCTGGCCGGGCAGGATGGCGACCAGTGCGGCCGACAGGCTGTTGCGCACACGCCTGTCCGTGGCCGAGAAGCTTTCCGCGACGCTGGGGTTGCGGCCTGCCTCCGCCATAATCTCGGCCAGCAGGCGGTATTCTTCCATGTCGCCGGGCTGGTTGAAGCGGGTCAGCCATGATCGGATCGCCGGCAGGTCGCCATCCTTCACGGCGGCGGCCAGCACGTCTTCTTCCAGCCAGGCGGCCATGTCCATGTCGCAGATGGCGGCGATGATCGCCTCCTTGCTCTGGAAGTCGCGATAGATCTGGCCGACCTTGATCCCGGACTCGGTGGCGATCTGCGCCACGCCCGTCTGATGAAAGCCCTGGCTGATGAACAGCCGGCGCGCCACGTCCAGCAGGTGACGCCGCCGCATCTCTGCCCGCGTGATCCCACCCGATCCGTCCTGTTGATCCGAGCTTATCTGCCGTCTCCTTTGCACTTGCCAAGCTGCCACAACGCGATTAGTGGCGCAACATCCATGTGAGTGAGCGATCACTCTTAAAAAAGATCGAGCCGGTCCGCGAGCAGTCCGGCCGATCACCTGCGGAGAGAACGTCACGGAAGGACCGCCGCACATGGGTGTCGGCGGTTTTCGGGCGTTCGCCGGGCATTGCGCGCGCGGGCAGAGCAGAGCGAAACGAAGGTGCGAATGAACAAGATTGCTTCAGTGGCCGGCCTGGCCTTGTTCCTTGCGGCGTGCGGTGGTGGCGAACAGCAGCAGGCACCCGCCGGGCCGCCACAGGTCGGCTATATCACGGTCTCGGCCCAGCCCGTCACGCTCAGCACCGAACTGCCGGGGCGCACCAGCGCCTACGAGACTTCGGATGTGCGCCCGCAGGTCAACGGCCTGATCCTGGAGCGCCTGTTCCGCGAAGGCGACATGGTCCGCAAGGGGCAGCCGCTCTATCGGATCGACCCCGCCCCGTATCGGGCGCAGGTGGCCAGTGCGCGTGCTGCCCTGGCCCGTGCCCGCGCCGGGATCGCCAACAGCGAGGCTCTGGCCCGCCGCTATGGCGAGCTGGTCGACATCAACGCCATCTCCCGCCAGCAGGCGGAGGACGCGACCAGCGCCGCACAACAGGCCCGCGCCGACGTCGCGGCCCAGCAGGCGGCCCTGCAGGCGGCAGAGATCGACCTGGCGCGCACCACCATCCGTGCGCCGATCAGCGGCCGCATCGGCCGTTCGACCTACACCACCGGCGCGCTGGTTTCCGCCGCGCAGGTGGAGCCGCTGACCACCATCCAGCGGCTGGACCCGATCTTTGTCGATATCCAGCAATCCAGCGCCGAAGTGCTGGACCTGCGCCAGCAGCTGGCCTCGGGCGAGCTGGACCGCGATGGCGGTGCCGCCCAGGTGCAGCTGAAGCTGGAGAATGACAGCACCTACACGGCCGCGGGCACGCTCAGCTTCACGGATGTGACGGTCGACCCCGAGACCGGCAGCCAGGTGATCCGCGCCGTGTTCCCCAACCGGCAAGGCCTGCTGCTGCCGGGCATGTATGTCCGTGCGGAGATGGTGGAAGGCACGCGCAGCAATGCGCTGCTGGTGCCGATCCGCGCCGTGTCGCGTGACGAGCGTGGCAACCCGGTCGCCTCCGTTGTAGGGCAGGACGGCAAGATCCAGCTGCGCACGCTGACCGCGCCGCGCACCGTGGGGCAAAACTGGCTGGTGACAGCCGGGCTGAAGGCCGGGGATCGCGTGATCGTGGAAGGGGGCCAGAACCTGCAGCCCGGAACCGAGGTGAAGGCCGTGCCTTACCGCGCGCCGGCGCAGCAGGGGGCGCAGCCGGCAGGGCAGCGTCCGCAGCCTGCTGCCACTGCCGCGAAGGCGGACTAAGCCACCATGTCACGCTATTTCATCGACCGGCCCATCTTCGCATGGGTCATCGCCATCGTGCTGATGCTGTTCGGCGTGCTTGCGATCCGCAGCCTGCCGATTTCCCAGTTTCCGACGATTGCGCCGCCCACCGTCACCATCAGCGCCAGCTATCCCGGCGCCGATGCCACGACGCTGGAACGCACGACCACGCAGATCATCGAGCAGCAGCTGAAAGGCATCGACAATCTGCGCTATTTTTCCGCTTCGTCCTCCTCGGCCGGGCGGGTTACCCTCACGCTGACCTTCGAACAGGGTACCGATCCCGACATCGCGCAGGTGCAGGTGCAGAACAAGCTGCAGGCGGCGACATCGCTGCTGCCGCAGGAAGTCCAGCGCCAGGGCATCAACGTCGCCAAGTCGGCCGCCAGCTTCCTGCTGGTCGCCGCGATCTATTCAGAAGATGGCAGCCACACCGCCAACGACCTGTCCGATTACATCGTGGCGCAGGTGCAGGATCCCGTCAGCCGTGTCACCGGCGTGGGCGAACTGCAGGTGTTCGGCACGCAATATGCGATGCGCATCTGGGTCGATCCGCTCAAGCTGCGCAGCTACAATTTGACCATCGCCGATGTGACCGCGGCCGTGCAGGCGCAGAACGCACAGGTTTCCGCCGGCCAGATCGGCCAGCTGCCCGCCCCGGCGGAGCAGGAGCTGAACGCCACCGTCTCCGTCCAGACGCGCCTGCAGACGCCCGAGGAATTCGGCAACATCCGCCTGCGCAGCACGGAAGGCGGCGCGGTCGTGCGCCTGCGTGACGTGGCCCGCGTGGCCAAGGGCGCGGAAATTTACGGCTTCGATACGCAGTATAACGGCAAGCCCGCATCCGGTTTCGGCGTGCGGTTGGCGACCGGGGCCAACGCGCTCGACACGGTGGACGAGGTGAAGGCGGAGATCGAGCGGATCGCCGAAGGCTTCCCGCCCGACGTGACGGTCGTCTACCCGTACGACTCCACCCCGTTCGTACGTCTGTCGGTGGAACAGGTCATCCACACGCTGATCGAGGCGGTGGTGCTGGTGTTCCTGGTCATGTTCCTGTTCCTGCAGAACTGGCGCGCGACCATCATCCCGACCATCGCGGTGCCGGTGGTGCTACTGGGCACGTTCGGCGTCATGTCGATGCTGGGCTACTCCATCAACACGCTGACCCTGTTCGGCATGGTGCTGGCGATTGGCCTGCTGGTCGATGACGCGATCGTGGTGGTCGAGAATGTCGAACGCCTGATCCAGACGGAGCACCTTCCGCCCAGGGAAGCGGCGCGCAAATCCATGGACGAGATCAGCGGCGCGTTGATCGGCATCGGCATGGTGCTGTCCGCGGTGTTCCTACCGATGGCGTTCTTCGGCGGATCGACGGGCGTGATCTATCGTCAGTTCTCCGTCACCATCGTGGCTTCCATGGTGCTGTCGGTGTTGGTGGCGCTGATCCTGACGCCGGCCCTGTGTGCCACCATCCTGAAGCCGCACAAGGCAGACCAGGCGGAGGGCAAGGGTCCGCTGGCCCGCTTCTTCCGCTGGTTCAACCGCACCTTCGACCGGGGCACGCAGAAGTACGAGCGCACCGTGGTGCGCACTGCGCGAAACTGGAAGCGCTCAGGCTTGATCTATCTGGCGATCGTCGGCGTGATGGCGCTGCTGTTCATCCGCCTGCCGGGCGGCTTCCTGCCGGAAGAGGATCAAGGCTCCATGATCGCGCTGGTCCAGGCGCCGCCGGGCTCCACGCTGCCCCGCACGCAACGCGCGCTGGACGTGGTACGCGACCATTTCCTCAAAGATGAATCCGCCAATGTTGCCAGCGTGTTCACCATCAGTGGTTTCTCCTTTGCCGGCCAGGGACAGAATGCGGGCCTCGCCTTCATCCGCCTGAAGGACTGGGAGGAACGCCCGGGCGCGGAGAACAGCGCACAAGCGCTCGCCGCGCGCTCCATGGGCACCTTCGCGCAGTATCGCGACGCCAGCATCTTCGCGCTGGTGCCACCTGCGGTGTCGGAACTTGGCAACGCCACCGGCTTCGACATGTGGCTGGTAGACACGGGCGACCTTGGCCATGACGGCCTGCTGGCCGCGCGCAACCAGCTGCTGGGCATGGCGGCGGGCGACAGCCGCGTGGCGCAGGTTCGCCCGCTCAGCTTGGACGATGCCCCGCAGTTGTCGGTCAACATCGACCAGGACAAGGCCGGCGCGCTGGGTCTCGACATCAGCGCCATCAACCAGACGATCTCGACCGCCTGGGGCGGCGCCTATGTCAACGACTTCCTGGATCGCGGCCGCACCAAACGGGTCTACATCCAGGCGGACCAGCAATACCGTTCCTCCCCCGACGCGATCGGCGACTTCTATGTGCGGAGCACCAGCGGGGAGATGGCGCCCTTCACCGCCTTTTCCGACCTCTCGTGGCAGCAGGCACCGGTTGTCCTGACCCGGTATCAGGGGCAGGCGGCCATGCAGTTGCAGGGCGCGCCTGGCGCTGGCCTGAGCACCGGGGCCGCGATGGAAGCGATGGAGGAGATGCAGGCCAAGCTGCCGCCCGGCACGGCGCTGGCATGGACCGGCCTGTCCTACGAGGAACGGCTGTCCGGCGGTCAGGCCCCGGCGCTGTACGCGCTGTCCCTGGCGATCGTGTTCCTGTGCCTTGCTGCCCTGTACGAAAGCTGGTCGGTGCCGATCGGCGTCATGCTGGTGGTGCCGCTCGGCGTGATCGGCGCGGTGCTGGCCGCATGGCTGACGGGACTGAACAACGACATCTACCTGCAGGTGGGGCTGATCACGACCATCGGCGTCTCGGCGAAGAACGCGATCCTGATCGTGGAGTTTGCCGAGGAACGGGTGCGCGACGGCATGAATGCCTTCGACGCGGCAATCGAAGCGGCCCGGTTGCGCCTCAGGCCGATCCTGATGACCAGCCTGGCCTTCGTCTTCGGCGTGCTGCCGCTGGCGCTGTCCACCGGCGCCGGTGCCGGCGGCCAGAACGCGATCGGCGGCGCGGTGGTCGGCGGCATGCTGTCCGCAACCGTGCTGGCCATCTTCTTCGTACCGATGTTCTTCGTGGTGGTCGCCCGGCTGTTCAAGCACGGCCAGACCGACCAGCCTTCCCTGAACAGCGACGTGGAGCCCGATGGGGGCAACAAATCTTCCGACGGCGGCATCGCGCCGCAGGGAGCGTGACGTGAAGACCAAATCATACCTAGCGGGCCTCGTTGCCGCGACGATGCTCACCGGGTGCAACCTCGCACCCGATTATAATCGGCCCGGCGGCGCGGTCCCGGTGGCGTTGCCGCAGGGCGGCATCTACCCCGCCGCGGCGAGTGATGCGCCCGACATTACGCAGGTCGGCTGGCGGGACTTCTTCCTCGATCCTCGGCTGCGGCAGGTGATCGAGACGGGTCTCGCCAACAACCGCGACCTGCGGATCGCGGCCGGCAACGTGCTGCAGGCGCGCGCGCAGCTGCGCGTCCAGCGGTCCGACCTGCTGCCAACGGCTGCGGTGACGGGATCAGCCACCTATACCAACAACGTGCTTGGTGCTGCTGGCGCGGCCGGCGGAGCGGGTGCCGGGGCTGGCGCAGGGGCAGGAGATGGGGTCGGCACCAGCGGCGGATCCGACCTGGAGTTCTACTCGGTCAATGCCGGCATTTCCGCTTTCGAGCTGGACCTGTTCGGCCGCATCCGCAATCTCAGCCGCGCCGCGCAGGAGCAGGTCTTCGCCAGCGAGGAGGCGCAACGCTCCACCCGGATCAGCCTGATCGCGGAGATCGCCAATGCCTGGCTGACGATGGCAGCCGACCAGGAGCAATTGCGCATCGCGCGCGAGACGCTGGAAACGTTCCGCCAGACGCTGGAGCTGACCAGCGCGCAATTTCGCATCGGTGTGGGCTCCGAACTGGAGGTGCAACAGGCGCAGACAAACTTCCAGGCGGCGCGCAACGACATCGCCACGCTGGAAACCCGCATCGCGCAGGACCAGAACGCGCTGAACTTGCTGGTCGGCACCACCGTGCCGGCGGAGCTGCTGCCGACCGGTCTGGCGGCAGGCGACGTCACGCTGGATGCGCTGCCTGCCGGGGTGTCGTCCGACATCCTGCTGCGCCGGCCGGACGTGTTGCAGGCCGAACATCAGCTGATTGCCGAGAACGCCAATATCGGCGCGGCGCGGGCGGCGTTCTTCCCGACCATATCGCTGACCGGCACCGTGGGCACGATTGGCACGGCTCTGTCCAACCTGTTTTCGGGCGGCAGCTTCACTTACACCGGCTCCCCCGGTATCTCGCTGCCGATCTTCGATGCGGGGCGCCGGCAGGGCAATCTCGATTTTGCCCGCGCGTCGGAGCAGGTGGCGGTGGCGACCTATGAGCGGGCGATCCAGACCGCCTTCCGCGAAGTCAGCGACGCGCTGGCGCAACGCGGCCGGATCGGCGAGCAGCTGGATGCGCAGACCGCGCGGGCAGAGGCCGCCACGGGCGCGGCACGGCTGTCAGATGCGCGGTTCCGCGCGGGGGTGGATTCCTTCCTGGTCACGCTGGATGCGCAGCGCACCGCCTATGCCGCGGAACAGCAGCTGGTCACCACGCGGCTGACCCGCGCCACCAATCTGGTCGAGTTGTACCGTTCGCTGGGTGGGGGGCTGAGCTGACCGGGGCGAGCGCCCTTCATGCGGATGACCGCCTGAACCGCCGCCGCGAATGCTTCATCGCGGCGGCGGAAGAACTGTTCATGGAACAGGGCTTCGACCGCACGGCGCTGGCCGATGTGGTAAAGCGGGCAGGCGGGTCGCTGGCGACGCTGTACAAGCTGTTCGGCGGCAAGGCCGGGCTGCTGGAAGCCGTGATGGTGCGGCGGGTGGAACAAAGCGGCGCCCGCATGGCGGAATGCGCCGCCAACAGCCCGCCCCGCGAAGTCCTGCTGGGGCTGGCCGACGATCTGCGCCGCAAATTCGCCGACCCGGCGGAGATCGCCCTGTCGCGGGTGGTGATCGCCCATTCCATCGAAGACCCGGACTTCGCCCGCCGGTTCTACGGCACCACCATCCTGGAAGCGCAGGGGCGGCTGGCGCAGCTGTTCGCCCGCTGGCGTGACGAAGGGCAGAAGCTGGCGACCGATCCCGACCTGCTTGCGGCGATGTTCGTGGGCATGTTCATCTATGAAGCGCACTCCCAGGCGATCGCCCATGGTGCCTGCTGCGAGCTGGACAATGCCAGCCTGGCAGCCCGGGTGGAGTTCTTCTGCCAGGGCGCCGGGCTGGGCTGAGCAGCGCAGTTGCTGGCCGAACTGTGCCAACCTTGCCATAGTCATTCCACCCGGTCCGATCCACGCTGGAGAGCAGTGCCGACATGATAAGATCACTCAACTATCTGCCGGCAGCCCTCCTGATCGCTGCACTGCCGGGCACCGCATATGCCAGCCCCGTGGTCGAGATATTGATCGGGCATGTCGAGGCGGGCCGGGACGGCCAGGCCGAAGTCGCTGTTCGTCTGCTCAACACGGGGCCGGTCGCGACCGAGGCGAGCCTGCCCGAGACCGTCGAGGGGCGGCTTGTCCACCCCGGCGGATCACGCGAAGGGCGGGCAGTCACGCTTCTGCGCGATGCGGCCACCCCCGCCAGCGTGACCATCGCGTCAGGCAGCTTCGCCACTGCGCGTTACCGGCTCGGGCGCGAAACCTTGGCGGATGGCGCATTGCTGTCCATCCCCGCATGGGGCAGCCAGGCCGTGGCACTCACGGCGACGCCCCTTACCCCGGTCGATCCGGTCGGGAATGACGGCGTGCAGGTGGCGGCCACGCCCCCCGCGACCCCGCCGCCCAGCGATCGCACCGTGGGCAACGCCTTCCTAGAGAACCTGAGCGCCTACGAGCCGATCTACGCGGTCTATGGCCCCGGTACCAACAGCGAGGCGCGCCTCCAGCTCAGTTTCAGGTACCAGCTGTTTGGCAGCAGGGCGCGTGAAGGCCGACGGACGCTGGGCGATGGCTTCTACTTTGCCTACAGCCAGCGCATGTTCTGGGACCTTGGTGCGGATTCCTCGCCCTTCCGCAACATCGACTTCCAGCCGGAAATCTTCTACGTCACCCCGCCAAAGGCGCTGTCGGACACTGCCACCCTGAGCGCGCAGATCGGCGCGCGCCACGAATCCAATGGTCGCGAGGGCGATCAGTCGCGCAGTATCAACACGGTGTACGTTGCGCCGATGGCGGCATTCTCCCTGGGTGGCGATACCCGCCTGACCGTGGCGCCACGCGCATGGTTCTACGCCGGCGACCTGTCGGACAATCCGGACATCCGCCGTTATCGCGGCAATACCGGCCTGTTCGTCGAGATCGGTGAGGATGACGGCTTGCGCCTGTCCACCTCCAGCCGGTTCAACTTCGGTAGTGGCAAGGGCTCGATCGCGGCAGATCTGTCCTATCCCTTGCGTCGCATCCTGGGCGGTGGCCCCGACTTCTACCTCTTCGGCCAGACCTTCACCGGCTATGGCGAGAACCTGCTGGATTACGACCGACGCACAACCCGTCTTCGCATCGGCGTGGCACTGGTGCGGTAGCGCCCGGCGTCTCCTATCGCTTGAAGGCGGAGGTCAGGCGGAGATTTCCGGCGCGGCCGTTCCCGTCTGCCGTTCGAACAGCCGGCGGTAATGCCCGGCGCCGGACCGCAGCAGGGCATCATGCGTGCCGTCCTCCACGATGCGGCCGTCTGCGAAGACAAGGATGCGCTCGAGAGCGCGGACGGTCGAGAGCCGGTGCGCGATAACTATGGCCGTGCGTCCGATCATCAGCCGCTCCATTGCCTGCTGGATCGCCGCCTCGGATTCCGAATCCAGACTGGAGGTCGCCTCGTCCAGGATCGGAATCGGCGCATCGACCAGGAAGGCTCGTGCGATCGCCACCCGCTGGCGCTCTCCGCCCGACAGCTTGACGCCGCGTTCCCCGACCATGGTTCGATAGCCCTTCGGCAACGCCATGATGGGGGCATCGCAGAATGGCACCCGCCGGAGCGGCAAACCAGGTATCCCGCCCTCAATTCCAAGCAGATCATGATAGTTGAGGTTTGTTGCATGGATCCTGAGCAGCACCTCCCCCGCCTTGGGCTGGGGAATGGGGCGTTCGATCGTTGGCGAAAGCACGCCATCCTGTTCAACCAATCTGGCCCGAGCTGTCATTCGTAGATTCCTCTGGTTTGGAAAAGCGGATCGGCCTGGGATGGAAAAAGCATTCCGCAGCTTAGCACTACTTTGGCAGAAGTGAGGTTGGAGCGTTTGGCAGGGAGCAACCGCATTGCGGGCATTGCCCGGGCGGCGGTCGCAACAGACGGTCAAGGATGGATTGTCGAACTGCCGGCAGGCTGGGCTGAGGTGGCGGGCCGGGGATTCTTTTTTTTCCGTCCCGCCTGAGCGAGCCTTTGGGTTTGAAGGAAGGCATATGCCATCATCGTCATGAGTGCGTGGCGATGCAGCCCGATCCAGGATCGCCCTTCGAAGTGGTCGAGACCGAGCTCTTCCTTGAGCTGGGCGTCACCTCAAGGTTTGTGCGCCAGACAACGATTTGGTGGACATGATGAGAACATTAACGTCATGCGGCCGCGCGGAGATACTGATATAGGGTTTCGCGGCTGATCCCCAGGTCGCGGGCGATGA
>Ga0209066_10001358_pt1 | contig 32607 bp, 31 predicted proteins | sample All_14_2_FD_187198 | JGI IMG/M metagenome (GOLD analysis project Ga0209066, IMG submission 187198) | Freshwater microbial communities in response to fracking from Pennsylvania, USA - Allegheny Zone_MetaG_DW_15 (SPAdes) (version 2) ... | reverse complement strand
TGTGGATTTGCAGCGCCTGGCACAGTTGACCGTGGAATTTGTGGAAGGTCGGCTCGAACCAGCATTCGCGCAATTTGCAGCCGGCGAGCCACTCGGGAGCGAGTGCCTGCATCTCGGCGAGCACGGCATGGGCGTCGACGTCCGGCGCGCCGAACAGGAATTCCAGCGGTCGCGTCGTGCCGCGCCCTTCGGAGAGGGTTGTGCCTTCGAGCATGACCGTGCCGGCGTAGGCGCGCGCCATGGCGAGGTTGGGCGCATTCGGGCTGGGGTTGATCCAGGTGCGCTCAAGGAGCGGCCAGCCGTAACCCGGCGCCGCCTCGGGTTGCCAGCCGCGCATCGCGATGACGCGGTAATCGACAGCGAGCTTGAGTTCGGCGATGAACCAGGCGCCGAGTTCGCCCATCGTCAGGCCGTGGCGCATCGGCAGCGGGCCGGCGCCGACGAAACTTTCCCAGCCGTCGCGCAGCGTGAAGCCTTCGACCGGCCGGCCGGCCGGGTTCGGGCGGTCGAGTACCCACACCGTCTTGCCATGCTCGGCAGCCGCTTCCAGCACGTAGCGCAGCGTCGTGATGAAGGTGTAAATGCGGCAGCCGAGGTCCTGCAGGTCGACCAGCAGCACGTCGAACTTGTCCATCATCGCCGCTGTCGGCCGGCGCACCTCGCCGTACAGGCTGAAGATCGGGATGCCGTGCTGCGGGTCGAGGAAATCCGGCGACTCAACCATGTTGTCCTGCTTGTCGCCTCGCAGGCCATGCTGCGGGCCGAAGGCGGCAGTCAGGTGGAGGTCGGGCAGGGCGGCCAGGGCGTCGAGGCTGTGTGTCAGGTCGGCGGTGACCGAGGCCGGGTGGGCGAGTAGCGCGAGACGACGACCGGCGAGCGGGCGGCGTAGTTCGGGCTCGCTGAGCAGACGGTCGATGCCGAATTGAATGGATTGCGTCATGGCAGGGGCAGTGTGAAGCTGGCGGCAAGGTGGAAGTCGGGTTGGACAGCGGCGTGGGCTAGCGCCCAGTAGCTTTTATCGTTGCTCGGGGTTTCGGCGACGACCGTGAGGCCGATGCGGGCGCCGCCGCTGGGCAGCAGGGCAGCCGGAATGGTCGCGGCCAGTTGTAGCGTATCGCCGTCGTGCTGACAGGTGATGCCGGGTGGGCCGTTCAATCCATCGAGCAATGCGCTGTTTGGGGGGGCGTCGAGTTTACGCTGGCGGTAGGTGGTGAAGTCATAGATCGCCCACTGCCCGGCGGGTGAGAAATTGAATTCGCGGTAAGCGCTGCCGTCGACCGTAGCCATGAAGGCTTCGCAGCACGTGTGCTGCCACAGGCCGTCGGCCGGTCCGGGTGTGGCCGGTGGTGGCAGGCGCAGCGCGCGGACGCCCTGCAGCCGGTAGTCCAGGCGCAGATCGCCATTGTCCACCCGGCTGAGCCGGACGGCGACACGCAATAAGGCCGGCGCGGTGCTGGCGGGATGGCATTGCAGGGAGTGGAAATTTGCGGTCGACACGGCTTTTCGAGCAAAAAACAGGCGCTACTTTACCCCGGATCGGCGGGCCACGCCCTTGGTCCAGGCAGGGTTTTGGAGTAATTTACCGGCTTTGCGGCACAGACTGCAGGGAGAGAGAACAACATGACACCGTTACGTATCAATCTTGAGCCAGAAGACATTCCGACCCACTGGTACAACGTCGTCGCCGACATGGTGAATCCGCCAGCGCCGCCGCTCGGTCCGGATGGCAAGCCGGTGCCGCCGGAAGCCATGGGTGCCATTTTCCCGGGGCCCATCCTCGAACAGGAAATGAGCGCCGAGCGCTGGATTCCGATTCCCGAGGAAGTCCGCCAGATCTACGCGCAATGGCGTCCGGCGCCGCTCTGTCGGGCGCTGCGTCTGGAACAGATGCTGGGCACGCCGGCCAAGATTTTCTTCAAGTACGAAGGCGTCTCGCCGGCCGGTTCGCACAAGCCCAATTCCGCCGTGCCGCAGGCTTTCTACAACAAGCTGGCCGGCACCAAGAAGCTGACCACCGAAACCGGCGCCGGCCAGTGGGGCTCGTCGATCGCCTACGCCGGCCAGATGTTCGGCCTGCCGGTGCGCGTCTTCATGGTCAACGTCAGCTATCAGCAGAAGCCCTTCCGCCGTTCGATGATGCAGACCTGGGGTGCCGAGGTTTTCGCCTCGCCGACCAATCTGACCAATGCCGGCCGCGCCGCGCTGGCCGCTGACCCCCATTGCCAGGGCTCGCTCGGCCTGGCGATTTCCGAAGCCGTCGAAGAAGCGGCCGCCGACCCCGGTACTTGCTACACGCTGGGCTCGGTGCTCAACCACGTGCTGCTGCACCAGACGGTGATCGGCCTGGAAGCCAAGAAGCAGTTCGACAAGATCGGCCTTTACCCGGACGTGATCTTTGGCCCCTGCGGCGGTGGCTCCAGCTTCGGCGGCATCGCTTTCCCCTTCCTTGCCGACAAGGCGGCGGGTGACAAGCGCGCCACCAACCTGCGCTGCGTCGCGGTCGAGCCGACTTCCTGCCCGACGCTGACCAAGGGGGCCTACACCTATGATTACGGCGATGCTTCCGGCTACACGCCGATCATGAAGATGTACACGCTCGGCCACGATTTCATGCCGCCCGGCATCCACGCCGGTGGTCTGCGTTATCACGGCGCTTCGCCGCTGCTGTCGCAACTGTTCCACGAGAAGCAGCTGGAAGCCATTGCGGTACCGCAGGTTGGTACCTTCGAGGCTGGCGTCCAGTTCGCCCGCGCCGAAGGCATCATCCCGGCGCCAGAATCCTGCCATGGCATTCGTGCTGCCATCGATGAAGCGCTGCGCTGCAAGGCGACGGGCGAAGCCAAGACGATTCTGTTCTGTCTGACCGGACACGGCCATTTCGACATGGCGTCGTACGACCGCTTCTTCTCCGGCCAACTCGAAGATTACGACTACCCGGCCGAAGCGATTAGCGAATCGCTGAAGCATTTGCCAAAAGTCGGCTGATTTTTCGTTCTGGAGCCTGGTTGACCGTGAAAGCCTTTGTTTTTGTCCTAGTGCTGGCCAATTTGCTGCTCTATGCGCTGGGGGCGGGCTATTTCGGCCGGCCGGGTAGCCCGGATGCCGCGCGTCTGGATCAGCAGGTGGCCCCCGAGCGAATGCGTATCGTGGGCCGTGGTGATGCGCCGAGCACACCAGACCCGGTACCGTCAGCTCCCGCGCCAACCGAGACGAAGGTCTGCCTGGCCTGGCCCGGCTTGACGGTGGCCGATGCCGATCGGCTGGCTGCGCTGCTTGGCGAGCAGTTTCCGGCTTTCAAGCTGGCGCGTCAGCTCAGTGGCGGCGAAAGCAAGGGATGGTGGGTCTTCATGCCGCCGCAGCCGAACAAGGGGGCCGCCGAACGCAAGGCTCAGCAATTGCGCGCGCTGGGGGTGACGGATTATTTCATTGTCCCGGATGGCAGCAGCCAGTTCGCCATTTCACTGGGTATTTTTTCCAGTGAAAAAGGCGCCCGTGACCGCTTGACCGAGTTGCAGGGGCGAGGGGTGCGGACGGCGCAATTGAGTCAGCGGCCGGACAAGGAAAGCAGTGTCCGCCTGGAAGCCAGCGGCCCGCCGGCGGGCGAGGCCGATTTGCGTGCCGCCGTGCTGACGCTGTCAGCGCGTCTGATTGCTCAGGATTGTCGATGAGCGCATACATCGTCGGTCTGACCGGCGGGATTGGCAGCGGCAAAAGCACGGTGGCCGATGCGTTTGTTGATGCCGGGGCGGGCCTGGTCGATACCGATGCCATCGCTCATCGGCTGACTGCGCCGGGCGGCGGTGCCATGCCGGCGCTGTTGGCTGCTTTCGGCCCGGGTATTGTCGATGCGCACGGGGCGCTGGCGCGAACGGCGATGCGCCAGCGGGTTTTTGCCGATGTCACGGCGCGCGCCCAACTCGAAGCCATTCTTCACCCCTTGATCCGCCAGCAGGCTGATGCCGATTGTCTGGCGTCAACAGCACCCTATGTCATTCTGGCGGTTCCCTTGTTGGTCGAAACGGGGGCCTACCGGGCACGTTGTGATCGCATCTTGGTCATCGACTGCCCGGAAAGCCTGCAGATACGTCGCGTCATGGCGCGTAGCGGGCTGTCGGCCGACGAAGTGGCTGCCATCATGGCGACTCAGGTTAGCCGGGCGGAGCGACTGGCCGTTGCTGATGAGGTACTGCTGAATGAGGGGGGGCTGGACAAAATGCGCGACCAGGTTCGCTGCATGCATCAGGAATATCTGCGACGGGCGAGGGAAAAAACTTAAAGCAAGCTGTTGAGATTTGCATGCAAATGGCTCAAAATCAACGAAATTTTTCCGATTTACCGGAACACTAACGCGTGATTACCTACGAATACCCGTTCAACGAGCGCATCCGTACACTGCTGCGCCTCGAAGATCTCTTCGAGAAGACGGCGTACTTTGCACGCATGGACGGGCAGCAGGAACACCATACTGCGCTGGTCACCTTGTTCGAAATTCTTGAAGTGGCTGGTCGGGCTGATCTCAAGATGGACCTGATTCAGGAGCTCGAACGCCAGCGCCAGACGCTCCTGGCCTTTCGCAACAATCCGGAAATTTCCGAAGAGGCCCTGTCGGGTGCCCTGTACGAAATTGAGCAGTCATCGGCCGCCTTGCTGGCGATGACCGGCAAAATCGGTCAGTACCTGCGCGACAACGATTGGCTGATGGGCATCAAGAGCCGGGCAGCGATTCCCGGTGGTGTTTGCGAATTTGATCTGCCGTCCTACCACTGGTGGCTGCATCGCGACTTGGCGACGCGTCAGGCTGCGCTGGCCGGTTGGACCAAGCCGCTATTGCCACTGCGCGATGCGGCGGCCATCGTGCTCCGTTTGTTGCGGTCCAGTGGTCGCCCCAAGTCGCACGCAGCCAACAAGGGGCAGTTTCAGCTCAACCTGGGCGGCACGGCGGCCCAGATGGTGCGTGTCATGGTGGCGGCCGGTGAACCGGTGATTCCCGAAGTCAGCGCCAACAAGTATTTTCTCAACATTCGCTTCACCAAACCGCCGACCGGCGAGATCAAGGCGCGGGGCGTCGAACACGACGTCGCCTTCGATCTGACTTTTTGCAATCTGTGAGCGCTGTTCGCCAAGTTCGTTGTCCGCAGTGTGGCCGGGATGCGCTGTGGTCGCCGGATAATCCGTGGCGCCCCTTTTGCTCGGAACGTTGCAAGCAGATTGATCTGGGCGCTTGGGCCAGCGGCAGTTACCGTATTGCCGGTCAGCCCACCGATGAAGAGGGTGCCGCGCTTGGCACCGATTTCATCGAACAGCAGCGCTGATTCACCCTTTTTATTTTTTACCACTGCCGCATCAACGCCACACCGTGCGCGCCCTGGGTCTGGGCGAGGGTGAGTTGCGCCGTGTTCAAACCGCCGAGGGCAAACACCGGTAAAGGCTGGTTGGCCATTCGCCGCGAGAATTCCGGCCAGCCCAGGCCGGCACTGTCCGGGTGGCTGGGGGTGGGCAGGACTGGCCCGAGCAGGGCGTAATCGAGCGCAAGCTCGCCGGCCCGGCTGATTTCTTCGGCCGTATGGCAAGAGGCGCCGACCCAGGTGAAGTCCGGTCGTTCGCGGCAGGCGGCGAGCGCGGTTGACGACAGGTGAACGCCATCGGCGCTGACCTCTCTGGCGAGCGCTGCGTCGTCGTTGATGACGACCCAGGCCCCGTGGCGATGGGCTCGTTGGCAGACGGCGGCGGCGAAGGTGGCCCGTTCGGCCGCCGGCAAGTCTTTGTCGCGGACCTGGATCAGGCGCAGGCCAGTGGCTAGTCGTTCATCGAGATGGGCCAATTGTTCGTCCGGGCTGCTTTCGCTGGCGCAGGTGATGGCCATGGTCGTTGGCAGGGCGAGGGCTTTGAGTATGGGGTCGTTGGCTGGCAGGATGGGCGCGACAGGGGGGCTTTTGCCGCATTCCAGCCAGTCGACCGCGCTATGTTCGAGCGGCGCCGTGATGCCGATTTCCCCGGTCCACGCCGTTACTCGCCAGAAATTGAGGCGCACGGTAGCGTGTGGGTAGGTGAATTGCCGTACCAGCCAGGGCGAACAGGCGGTCACGGTAATGCCCAGCTCTTCCTGTAACTCGCGGATCAGCGCCTGACGAACGGTTTCGCCGGCTTCCAGCTTGCCCCCCGGAAATTCCCAATAGCCGGCGTACACCTTGCCCGGCGGGCGCTGGGCCAGCAGAAACTGGCGACCGTCGGCGCGTAGCATGACGGCGGCGGCGACTTCGACGATGGCGTTCATGCTGCGGGCTCCGTCTGACGCCCGGCCAGGTCGCGGGCGAATTGCCAGGCGACGCGGCCGGAACGCGAGCCGCGCGACAAGGCCCAGTTCAGCGCCTCGCGTTCAGCGTTGGCGATGACGCTGTTGGCGATGCCGAACTGGCGGGCCCAGTGCGCAAAGACGACTAGGTAGTCATCTTGCGAGAAGGGGTAGAACGAAATCCACAGACCGAAGCGTTCGGAGAGCGAGATTTTTTCCTCGACCGCTTCGCCAGGGTGAATTTCATCGTCGATGCGCTGCGTATCCAGATTGTCGGCAAAGTATTCCGGCATCAGATGGCGACGGTTTGAGGTAGCGTAGATCAGCACATTGTCAGGCGCTGCGGCAATCGAGCCATCAAGCACCGATTTCAAGGCCTTGTAGGCAGTCTCGCCGGCCTCGAAGGACAGGTCATCGCAGAAAATGATGAATTTTTCCGGTCGACCGTCGAGCAGGTCAACAATGTCGGCCAGGTCAATCAGGTCGGCCTTGTCCACTTCGATCAGGCGCAGGCCGCGGTGGGCGAACGCGTTGAGGACGGCTTTGACCAGCGAGGATTTGCCGCAGCCGCGGGCACCCGTCAGCAGGACGTTGTTGGCGCCCTGTCCAGCGACGAATTGCGCGGTGTTGGCAACAATGCGCGCTTTTTGATCGTCGACCGTTTCAATATCGGAGAGGCGGATCGGATGTGGCGTGCTGACCGCTTGCAGCCAGCCGCGGCCGGCCTGCTTGCGCCAGCGAAAGGCGGTGGCGGCTGCCCAATCAGGCAGGGGCGGCACCGGGGGGAGAGCAGCTTCAAGGCGGCCAAGGACGTGTTCGGCCCGCAGCAGCAGGCGTTCGAGTTGAGCGGAGTCGATCATGGGGGCGGGTATACTGCGCGGCAAAGTTGCCCACTCTAACCAAAGCCATGCCAAAAATCCAAACCGCCCTGCTGCTTGCCGCCTTGTGCCTGTCGGCCTGTTCCTCATTGACACCAGCGCCCGCGCCGGAAAAAACAGCGGTCTGTCCGCCTTGCGCGGCGTGTCCGACTTGCCCAAGCGTTGATAAACCAGCCCCGGTGGCGGAGTTTGCACGTCGACTGACGCCGGCCGAGTGGTCGGCGCTACCGGGGTGGGCCGAGGACGAGGTAGCTGCCGCCTGGCCGGCGTTTTTGCAAAGCTGCCGTGGTTTGCGTAGTCGAGCGGGGGGCGAGATATGGAAACCTGTGTGTGCGGCAGCAACGCACCTGACCGCGCCCGATAACGCGCAGGTGCGCGCTTTTTTTGAGCGTCATTTCCAGCCCCATGTCGTCAGTGACGGTGACGGGGTGGCCGATGGTTTGGTGACTGGCTATTACGAGCCACTGCTGCTGGGCAGTCGGCAGCGCACGGCGCAATTCGCCCAGCCGGTGCTGGCGGTACCGGACGATTTGTTGACCATCGACTTGTCGGCGGTTTTTCCTGAGTTGAAGAACAAGCGGGTGCGTGGTCGTTTGGAGGGTAACAAGGTGCTGCCTTACTGGACCCGCGGTGAAATCGTCAGTCAGGGCAGCAAACTGCCAGCGCGGACACTGGCCTGGGTCGACGATGCTGTTGAGCTGTTTTTTCTCCAGGTTCAGGGCTCGGGGCGGATTCAGTTGCCCGATGGCAAGATGATGCGGGTCAATTACGCCGATCAGAATGGTCATACCTACCGGTCGATTGGCCGGCTGCTGGTTGAGCGCGGCGATCTCAAGCTGGAAGAGGCTTCGATGCAGGGCATTCAGGCTTGGGCACGGGCCAATCCGGCGCGCCTCGACGAGTTGCTGAACAGCAACCCGAGCTTTGTCTTCTTCCGCGAAATGCCGAGCAGCAACGACGGGCCGCAAGGAGCGCTGGGCGTACCGCTGACGGCTGAGCGCAGCATCGCCATTGATCCGCGGGCCGTACCGTTGGGTGCGCCGGTTTTTCTGGCGACTACCCGGCCGAACACCAGCGAATTGTTGCAGCGCCTGGTCATGGCGCAAGACACCGGTGGTGCGATCAAGGGCGCGGTGCGCGCCGATTTTTTCTGGGGTTTTGGCAAAGAGGCCGGGCGGCAGGCTGGACGTATGAAACAAGGGGGGCGGCTTTGGGTTTTACTGCCGCTTAATTCAGCACCAAAATAAGTCGTCACGCCCCGTGCTGGGGCGTTATTCGAATAAATGCACCATCATGGCACGCTGCGGCGTGTTTGAGTTTGGTGCAGTGCCCTGATTTGAAACGTTTTTGATGCACTGGAATAGTGCTTGCTTCAGAGCTTGCCAAATTTTGCTCCGGGGGTTCAATGGAAACGCTTCAATCGGGCAGTAATGTCCTCTTCATTCTACTGGGCGCCATCATGGTGCTCGCCATGCACGCTGGCTTTGCTTTTCTTGAAGTCGGTACCGTGCGCAAGAAGAATCAAGTCAATGCGCTGGTCAAGATTTTGACCGATTTTGGCATGTCGACCCTGGCCTACTTCTTTGTCGGCTATGGCGTGGCCTACGGCGTGCATTTTTTCACCGGCGTTGACACGCTGATGGAAAAAAACGGCTTCGAGCTGACCAAGTTTTTCTTCCTGCTCACCTTTGCCGCAGCCATCCCGGCCATCATTTCCGGCGGCATCGCCGAGCGCGCCAAGTTTTATCCGCAACTGGCCGCAACCTTCCTGCTGGTCGGCTTCGTCTATCCCTTTTTTGAAGGCATTGCCTGGAATCAGGCGTTCGGCATTCAAGCCTGGTTGAAGGCGACGTATGGGGCTGAATTCCATGACTTTGCAGGGTCCGTCGTGGTGCATGCCATGGGGGGCTGGATTGCCTTGCCGGCCGTGCTGTTGCTAGGCGCGCGCTACGGTCGCTACACCAAGGATGGCCGCATCTCGGCCCACCCACCGTCATCGATTCCTTTCCTGGCGCTGGGCGCCTGGATCCTGACCGTCGGCTGGTTTGGCTTTAATGTCATGAGCGCCCAGACCGTAGACAAGATTTCCGGCCTGGTCGCCCTTAATTCGTTGATGGCCATGGTCGGTGGCACCATGGTGGCGCTGGTGCTGGGCAAGAACGACCCCGGCTTTGTCCATAACGGCCCGCTCGCCGGCCTGGTCGCCGTCTGTGCCGGCTCCGATCTGATGCACCCGATTGGGGCGCTGGTGGTCGGCGGCGTGGCTGGCGGCTTGTTCGTCATCATGTTTACCCTGACCCAGAATCGCTGGAAGATCGACGATGTCCTTGGCGTCTGGCCGCTGCATGGCCTGTGCGGTGCCTGGGGCGGAATCGCCGCCGGGATCTTCGGTAGCCAGGCCCTGGGCGGGGCGGGGGGGGTTGCCTTCATGCCGCAACTGATCATGACCCTGCTCGGCATCACCGTCGCCTTGGCTGGAGGCTTCGCGGTCTACGGTAGTTTGAAGGCCATTTTCGGCCTGCGCCTGGACCAGGAAGAAGAATACGAAGGGGCAGACCTCAGCATTCACCGCATTACCGCCACGCCCGAGCGGGAGCCGAACTGGTAACAGTTGATAGGAGGCAATTAAGTCTGTCGGACGGCAATACAAAAAAGGGGCGAAAGCCCCTTTTTGAATTTCACGTACCTTCAGTAAGTGCCGTCGGTGGCGGGTGCTCTCGTCGGCTTGGCAGACTGAGTTGCCTGCTTTTGTCGATTGTCTGATGCTTCCTGATCGATCGGTAGAGACAGCCATGCGGCCAGTCCGCCGTCGTTCCGGTTGCTGAGTGCGACCTGCCAGCCGTTGGCATTGGCTAATTGTCGGACAATCGCCAGGCCGAGCCCTGAGCCGCCGGTTTGTGGGCTACGCGAGGCGTCGACCCGGTGAAAGGGCAGAAAAACGTCGTCGAGCAAGGCGTCGGGAATGCCAGGGCCGTGATCAAGCAGGCCGATCAGGAGGGCGTGGGGGTGGGTTTCGATTCGCAACTGAACCGGCTGCTCAGCGCCATAGCGCAAGGCGTTTTCCAGCAGATTGCTAATGATCCGCTGCAGCGCCAGCCGGCGTGCCTGCACGATGACGGTTTGCTCGGGTATCGACAACTGCAGTCGCTTGCTGGATACGCTGGTGGCCAATTGTTGTACCAATACCTTGAGGTCGACCGTTTCGCAGGCGTGCTCGGACAAATCGCGTGACAGCGTCAGGACATCGCTGATCAGGCGGTCCATTTCGTCAATATCTGCCTCGATGCGCTGGACGAGGGCGGGCTTGGCTTGCTTGTCCAGCAAGGCGAGAGCCAGGCGGATGCGGGCCAGCGGGGTTCTTAAATCGTGGGAGATCCCGGCCAGCATGGTTGTTCGGGCCGCGAGTAGTTCTTGAACCTGCCTCGCCATCTGGTTAAAACGCTGTGCCAGTTGGGCCAGTTCTCGCGGCCCGGATTCGGGTAGTTGGGTGGGTGTTTCACCCTGGCCAAGCTGGGCGGCGGCGGTTTCCAGTTGTGCCAGGGGCTGGGTGATTTTTCTGGCGAACCACAGCGCAGCCAGGATGGCCAGGGCGAGGCCGGCGATCAGGCTGAGCAGCATAGCGCGTAGTGGCTGTGTGGCAATGCGCCGGGCCGGAAACCCGACGGCCAGCGAGGTGTTTCCGGAGGGCAGTTTGGCCCAGAGCCAATCTTCGCCGTCGCGCTGCGAGTGCAAAAGATGGCGCATTTCGCCAGTCTTTTGCGCCAAGGCGTGTTCCAGGTAATAGAGGTAGACGCCATGCCATTCGTGATGCACTTCGCCGGGTGCGTGCTCACTGAGCGACAACGTGTGTTGGCTGGCCAGTTCAATCTCGAAGTCGGCCCGAGTTTCTGGGGGCAGTTCGCGCCATGTTTGTGCCGAGAGCAACATCAACCCCGCCAGGTCGTCGGCAGCCCGTTGGGCCATCGGCGCCATCAGAAAAAGCACGACGGCACTGGCCGCCAGGCATTCAAAAACGATAAAAAGCGTGGCCAGTAGCCAGGCCGTCTGGCGTGCCAGGCTGTAGTTGCTTGCGGCTGGCGTCACAAGCTTTCGCCGCGTGGGTTGAATAGGTAGCCCTCGCCGCGAATGGTCCGGATATAGGCGGGGTTGCCGGGGTCGGTTTCGATCTTCCGGCGGAGGCGGGTGACGCGAATGTCGATGCTGCGATCAAAGGGGTCGCGCTCGAAGCCTTTGAGGGCGTCGACCAGGTCGTCGCGTGACAAGACACGGTTGGGGCGCTCGCACATCAGGCGCAGCAGGTCGAATTCGGCGCTGGTTAGCGCGATTTCGGCCGAGCCTCTGAACAGGCGGTGTGCCGCCAAGTCCAGCGTAAAAGGACCAAAGGGACGTTGTGTGGCATCGGAGGCTGCGGTGCTGGTGCCGGTGCGTCGCAGCAAGGCGCGTAGTCTGGCCAGCAATTCACGCGGGCTGAAGGGCTTGCTGAGATAGTCGTCGGCGCCGATCTCCAGGCCGATGATGCGGTCGACTTCTTCGCCGCGGGCAGAAAGCATCAGGATGGGCAGATCCTTGCCGAGCGGATGGTTGCGCAGGGCGCGGGTGAGAGCCAGGCCATCTTCGCCCGGAAGCATCAGATCGAGGATCAGCGCGTTGCTCCGGGTGGCGGCCAATGCGCCCCACATGGCCGCCCCGTCACCCACGGCCCGAACTTGAAAGCCATTCGTTGCCAGATATTCGGCCAGCAATTCACGTAAGGCGGGGTCGTCGTCAACGATTAGGAGGTGAGGGGCTTCAGCGTGGTTCATTCGGTCAGTCTAGCTTGCGTCAGGGTGGGGCATCCAGCCTGAAACAAACGGAAACATCGGGAAACGGATGGATGCCAAGGCGACATCCTGGCGATACATCGCTTCGCCAGAATGAAGTCACTGCCAAACCGCTGATGTCCTGCCATGAACTTGCGAATTATTGCCGTCTTGCTCCTGGTCTTCCCGTCCGCTGTCGCATTTGGGCAGGCAATCGGGCACTCAGGGGGGGATCAGCCGCTGAATCTGTCCTTGCCGCGCGAGGTCTTTGCGGCGGGTGTCTCGCCAGTGGCCGGCGACGTGGTCGATCGCCAGTCCTTGCCTGAGTTAGGGGGGCGGGCGATGCCCGCCGGTCGCATGCCTTATGGATCAGGGTATGAAGCACGCCAGCGCGCTGCCGGGAACGGTGGGGCGGTATGGTCGGCAGAACAAGGTGGTGGCCGAGGTGCCCGAGGTATGGGACGCCACCGTTAATTTTGTTTTCAAGGGAGAAAACGCATGAAAGAACGTAGTTTGTTGAAGATCATCATCCTGGCAGCGGTGTTTGCGCTGGTTGGTCCAGTGCAAGCCAAGGGGCCGGGCGGCGGCGGGCAGGGGAATGCCCAGGGGCAGATGAAACGTCAGGCTCCGGCCAGTGCCCAGGGGCAGGGCGACTCAGTGCGCAGCCAGCGCCGGGACCCCGCGACCAACCCAACGGGACAACCCATTCAGCAGCGTGATCGTGTGCATACGCCCACAGCACCGGCTGCGGCCCCTGCTTCGAACTGAAAGGAATCATGATGCGAAACATGAAAAAAGCGCCGGGCGGATCGACCTTGGCTCAGGACGCTCTCTTGCCGCGTTCTCAACCCGTCGAATCGTCCTACACGACAGACGCGATTGCGTCCCTACGCTACATGATTGAGGAAGAAAAGTTGGCTGGGGATCTCTATGACGCCTTTTATGCTCAAACCGGGCTGAGTATCTTCGCCAGGATTGGTGCCGCAGAGGATAGGCATTTGAGTGCATTGGTAAAACAGGCTAACCGAGCAGGTCTTGATGTCAGCGACTTGCTGGCTTTGCCGGCAGGAGACTATCAGGCACCAGAATTGGCGAGTTTGTTTGATCAATTGCTGGATGCCGGGAGCGTTTCCTCGGCGGCGGCGCTGGCGGTTGGTCGGCAAATCGAATTGGCGGATATTGCCGATCTGAATGAAGCGATCGCCGATAGTGCCAATACCGCGCTGGTGGGTGTCTATGACCGGCTTTTGACTGGATCAGAAAATCACTTGGCAGCGTTTGATTATTACCTCGGCTGAGTGACGGTAGTGGCAAATTTGTCGGTTGCGGCCCGGTTGTTGTGATCGGGCCTTTCTTTTGGGGCATGCCTGCTGCATCCCTGGTGCTCGGGTTATAGTGCGGCGTCGGCCTGACTGAGTGGCCAATTGATTGTCGCGGGAGAGTGGGATGCAGATGTTGCCGTTTGTCTTTGTGGTTTCTGCCGATATGGCTTGGGTTGCTCGCATCAAGCCCGCGCTGACGGCGCGTTGCGAATTGAATGTTTTTTCGTCGCTGGCTGCCTGCCGGACTGCGCTGCAGGCGACTCAACCGGCAGCGATGGTGCTGGATGCCGAGATGTCGGGTGAAGACGTGCTGCAGTTCTTGCGGGACATCAAGGATGATTTTTCCACCTCGGATGTGCGCGTTTTGTTGCTTTGTGATGCTTCGTTGGCCGAATCAACGGATTTTCTGGCCGACGATTTTCTGGTCAAACCCTTTTCGAATGCCTTGTTCGAGCAGCGTTTTCGCCTGTTGTGTCAGGCGCTACAGCAGGCCGCTGAGGTTCGCAGCCAGATGAGTTATGCCCAGACCGTGGCGATGACGGCCATGTCGAGCATGGGCGAACTGGGTGTGGTGATGGATTTTATGTCCAAGAGCTTTGCCCGGCGCTCCATCCAGTCAGTTGGAGACCTGGCCCTGGGCAGTCTGCAGCAGTTTGATCTGGATTGTGTCATTCACTTCGCCTGGGAGGGCGAAAGCTATACGGCGCGGACGGCGGGGGCGGAGGTTCTGGCCGAGGATCGCGAACATATCATTCAGATGCGAACCCTGGGTCGCCTGTTGGAAATCAACGATCAACTGATCGTTAATTTTGATCATGCCAGTGTTCTGGTTCGTCAGTTACCCGAGGATATGGAGCGGCGGGGGCGAATTCGGGACAACGTGGCCACCCTGTGTGAAGGCATTGAGTCCCGTCTTCAGGGCTTGCTGCTGGAAAACGACAATCTGCTGAAACGACAGGGGATACGCTACGCGGTTTGCGAAATTCGCGACTCGGTGGCTAACCTATATGCGCGTCAGATGGCCGATCTGGCGGCTGGGCGCGACTTGATGGGTCGGGTCATCGATGATTTCGAGGAAACCTTCGCCCATCTTGGTTTGTTGCCCGAGGTCGAAAATGCGCTGATTGGCCAACTGGTCGGTTTGCGGCAGCAGATCAGCGCCTTCTGGGAGCGGCCGGCGGAAGTTGAGCTACGCTTGCGCAGCGTGGTTGGCTCACTGGAAACCCTGGCCGGTGACGTTGATCTCTCGACCGAGGCCGCTTAGGCGGTGCGCTGATCAGGGTTTGGCGGCGGGTGGCGTGGGAAGAAGTTCCGGCGTCACCTTGAGCGGGCCGCTTTGCGAAATATGTTTGTTTGCCAGTTGATCGTTGCTGGTGGCGCATGCGGTCAACAGGCTGGTCAGCAAAATAAGGGCAGTCAGGGCAGGGCGCATGGCGGTCGTCTCGGCATTTGAAGAAGTCGATGATAGCGATTCCCGGCCTTGCCGGCCAGCAAGCTATCTTATTGTTTGACCCGTTGTTCCAGTTTTTCCAGGCCGGTAACGACGTGCATCGAGTATCGGTCGAACTCGCCGTTTAGCGCCCGCTTGGCATCGCGTTCGCCATGTTGCTTGTAGCAAACGATGACTTCGCCAGCCGCCCGATGGAAGTGGGCGTGGTCGGTTTGCAGTTGCCGGAAGGTGGTTTCGCTGCCGTAGAAGCGTCGACCGTTACCGTGAATCCATTTGCCGAGATCGCAGCGGTCATCGCAGCTGATTATTTTTTCATCCAGCTCTTCGGTGCTCAGACCGTCAATGTAGGTGAGCAAGCGATGGCGCCAGTTGCGGTGGGCGGCGATCCATTTCTGAAAGTCGAGGTCTTCTTCCTGCAGGCCATCAGTGGAACGGTCTTTGAAAAAATTGAGTTTGCGAAAGAAGTCGAACAAAGCCACGGTGCATGCTCCATCGAGAAAAGAATTTGTTCGGCATTTTACGACATGTCGTTTTGCTAATAGGGTCTGCACCGGGATTTTTTTCGATGTCCAGCCCCAAGGCGGGGGGCAGGAGGGCGGGTGATATAATCGGCCCCCATTTCGTGCGCCTGCCCATTTTTCGGTGATTTTTACAGTCGGCATCAACCATCATTCCGCGCCGCTCGCCATTCGCGAGCGGGTGGCGTTTGGCGCCGACAAATTGCCACATGCCCTACCTGAGCTACAGCGTGCCGAGGCAGTGCGCGAAGCGCTGATCCTCTCAACCTGCAATCGCACTGAAATCTACGTTGCCGCCGAGTCGACCGTGGGTGTCATCGATTGGCTGGCGGCCTATCATCAGGTGCCGCGGGACGACTTGTTACCCTACGTATTCGTCCACGAGCAGGCAGCAGCGGTTCGGCATAGTTACCGGGTGGCGGCCGGTCTGGATTCAATGGTGATTGGCGAGCCGCAGATTCTGGGGCAGGTCAAAGATGCCTTGCGCGCTGCGGAGGCGGCCGGCACGGTCGGCACGCAATTGCATAAGCTTTTTCAGCGCGCTTTCTCGGTGGCCAAGGAGGTGCGTAGCACGACGGCCATTGGTGCCAATATCGTGTCGATGGCGGCGGCTGGCGTCCATCTGGCCGAGCGTATTTTTGAATCGGTCGCCGGGCAGCGCATTCTGTTCATTGGTGCGGGTGAAATGATCGAGTTGTGTGCCGCGCATTTCTGTGCCGGCCAGCCCAAGGCGGTCACCGTGGCTAACCGCACCATCGAGCGCGGGCGGGCCTTGGCCGAGCGTTATGGCGGTCAGGCCATCCGGCTGGACGATCTGGCGGAACACTTGCCGCAGCACGACATCGTCGTCTCCTGTACGGCCAGTCCGCTACCGATCATTGGTCTGGGCATGGTCGAGCGGGCAATCAAGGTGCGTCGTCATCGGCCAATTTTCATGGTGGATCTGGCGGTGCCGCGCGATGTCGAGGCCGAGGTCGGCGAACTCGATGACGTGTTTTTGTACACCGTCGATGATCTGGCGCAAGTGGTCGAAAGCGGCCTTGAGTCGCGGCAGGCTGCGGTCATTGAGGCGGAGTCCATCGTCGATGGTCGGGTTGGCGAATTCATCGGCTGGTTGCAGTCCCGCGATACGGTGCCGCTGATTCGTGGCTTGCGCGATGCTGCCGAGCGCATGCGCCGGCACGAAATGGAGCATGCCATCAAGCTGCTGGGCAAGGGCGAGTCGCCCGACAAGGTGCTTGAACAGTTGTCGCAGCGCTTGACCAACAAATTTCTGCATGCGCCGACGCAAACCCTGAATCAGGCCGAAGGCGCTGACCGGGCCAGTCTGCAGGCTGCCGCCGAGCGCCTTTTTCATCTCCATCCTGGTGAATAGGGCGCTTGCCCTGATTCGCCCGATTGCCCGCCCATGAAGCCCTCCATCCGCCAGAAACTGGACCTCCTTGTCGATCGTCTCGACGAAATTGACCGCATGCTGTCAGCGCCTGATGCGGCCGGCAATATGGAGCAGTTCCGTCGCCTGTCGCGCGAGCGGGCCGAAGTGGAGCCGGTGGCCGTGCAATTCAACGCCTTCCGCCAGGCCGAAAACGATCTGGCCGAAGCCGAGGCAATGCGCGACGATCCGGAAATGCGCGAGTTCGCCGAAGAGGAAATCATTGCCGTCAAGGCGCGCCTGCCCGAGCTGGAAGTGGCCTTGCAGAAGCTGTTGCTGCCGCGTGACCCAAATGACGACAAGAGCGTCTTGCTTGAAGTCCGTGCCGGCACCGGCGGCGATGAGTCGGCCTTGTTTGCCGGCGAGTTGTTCCGTATGTATTCGCGTTTTGCCGAACGTCAGCGCTGGCAGGTCGAAGTGCTGTCGGCCAGCGAGTCAGAACTCGGGGGGTATCGCGAAATCATTTGCCGTATTGGTGGCAGTGGGGCGTATTCGCGGCTCAAGTTCGAGTCGGGGGGGCACCGCGTGCAGCGCGTGCCGGAAACCGAAACGCAAGGCCGTATCCATACCTCGGCGTGTACGGTGGCGATCATGCCGGAGGCTGACGAGGTCGAGGATATCGATCTCAATCCGGCCGATCTGCGCATCGACACCTTCCGCGCCTCGGGGGCGGGCGGTCAGCACATCAACAAAACCGACTCGGCGGTGCGCATCACCCACCTGCCAACGGGGATCGTCGCCGAGTGTCAGGACGGCCGTTCGCAGCACGCCAACAAGGCCTCGGCGATGAAGGTGTTGGCCGCACGGATCAAGGATGTCCAGGTGCGTGCCCAGCAGGCGCACATCTCGAGTACGCGTAAATCACTGATCGGTTCCGGTGATCGTTCCGAGCGGATTCGCACCTACAACTTTCCGCAGGGGCGGGTGACCGATCACCGCATCAACCTGACTTTGTACAAGGTCGCCGCCATCATGGAGGGCGATCTCGACGAATTGCTCGGCGCCTTGGCGGCCGAGCATCAGGCCGATTTGCTGGCGGAACTCGCCGAACAATCATGACGCTCGGTGAGGCCTTGGCCGAGGCCCGGCAGAAAATCGACCGACTCGACGCCCGACTGTTGCTGCAATACGCCAGCGGCTGTAGCCATGCCGATCTGTTGGCGCGGCCGGAAACGCCGCTCATTGCGCCGGCCCTGGCCCAGTTTGTCGATTGGGTGGCACGCCGGGCGGCGGGTGAGCCGCTGGCTTACCTGGTGGGCGAAGCTGAATTTCGCCGCCGGGTTTTCCTGGTCTCGCCGGCGGTGCTGATTCCGCGCCCGGAAACCGAAATTTTGATCGATTGGGCGGTCGACCGCGTACAAGGCATGAAAACGCCGCGCATCCTCGATCTGGGTACCGGGTCGGGCATTGTCGCTATTTCGCTGGCCCTGACGTTTCCGGCGGCCGAGGTGTGGGCGGTGGATGTGTCGCCAGCGGCATTGCAAACGGCACGCAGTAACGCTGGTCGTCTGGGCGCCCGGGTGTTGTTGGTCGAGAGCGACTGGTTCGCAGCGCTGGCCGACCAGCGTTTCGATCTGATCGTGGCCAATCCGCCATACATTGCCGAGGGCGATCCGCATCTGGCTGGCGATGGCTTGCCTTACGAACCGATGATGGCGCTGAGTGATGGCGAGGTGGGCGGCAATGGTCTGGCGTGTATCCGCCGTATCGTCGCCGATGCGCCGGGTCATCTGAATACGGGCGGGGCGCTGCTTTTCGAGCATGGCTACGACCAAGGGGCAATGAGCCGGAACTTATTGCAGCAAGCCGGGTTCAAAGGCGTGTTAACCCATCCCGATCTGGCCGGCACCGACCGCGTGTCTGGTGGCCATCTATAAAACAGGAGAAAGCATGTCCGACGTTCAGCAACGCATTCAGGAAACCGTCAGCACCAACCCGGTTGTTCTTTACATGAAGGGCGATGCCCGTTTCCCGCAGTGTGGTTTTTCAGCCACGGCGGTGCAGATTCTCAAATTGTGCGGGGTCGATGACTTTGTCACGGTCAACGTGCTGGCCGACGCGGAAATCCGCCAGGGCATCAAGGAATTCGCCAACTGGCCGACCATTCCGCAGCTTTATATCAAGGGCGAATTTGTCGGGGGCTGCGACATCATGAAGGAGATGTACCAGGCCGGTGAGTTGCAGCAGTTGCTGGAAGGCATTGCGCACGCCTGAGCACGGACGCCGCCGACAAGAAAAAGGCCCGCCAATTGGTGGGCCTTGTGCATTCAGGTCGGGGAAAATCAGAGTTCGGTGACCTGGAAGTCGATGCTGGCACCGTCCTTAACCACTTCCTTGACAGCGCAGGCGCTGATGCTGTCGAGAATGGCGGCTTTTTGTTCTGTGGTGAAGTGAGCCGGGAAGCGGACTTCGGTGCGGAATTTGGCTAGGGTCAGCGGGCCGCCGGGGCCGGCGAACGGGCGGCAGGAAATTTCAATACCTTCGGCCGGCACGCCCAGGCTTTTACAGGCTTTTTTAGTGTAGACCGCGGCACAGGCGGCGAGGCTGGCGTAAAACGCTTCCAGCGGGTTCATCAGCGAGCCGTCCAGGCCGTAGCTGGCTTCATGCTTACCGGTGCTGACCTTGATCAGCGGCGTATTGTCGACACGAGTTGAGTACATGCTGTTTTCCTGGATTATGAATATAAGTGGATGCTGATTATACGCAAGGGGGCGGTCCTTGTCCCGTGTCTGGCAAGCGTGGCCTTGCTGCGTTGCACCATTCGTGTGTCCAGCGCTGGCCTACGCACCAGGGTGGTTTGAACAAGGCTGCGCAAAATCTGCCGATTTTGTTTCAAGTAATTGATTGTTAATGCGTTGTTCTGGCGGTGTGGTTCGGCATGTTTTTCGCTAAGTCTCCTGTTCGGGCCCGTCGGGCCCTCGTGTCGTGCATAAGGAGAAAATAGCGTTATGGCCATGTCGATGGAAACAGCCCAGTTCCTGGCGCGCTTCAAGTTGCAGGTCAAGCGGGCCTTGGGGCAGTCGGTTGATCTCGATCGTTTGACCCGGGATGCGGATTACGCCCGCCAGCGTCTGGCGGAAATTGAAGAGGCGGCCGACGAAGAGGCTTTGCTGGTCATGGTGGTTCAGTTGCGCGATCTGCTGCGGACTTCGTTGGCCGAACCCGAGGCAGCGCTCGTCGAGGCCGCGGCCGCGCCAAAAACTGCGGAAACGCGGAGCTATCTGATGGGGGCGCGAACCTGGCGTTGATGGGCCAGGGCGCCTGGCCCACCGCCAAGGGTGGGCCGCGTTCAGCGTCTTACAGCCGGGCGCGTGCCCGGACGATGGCGGCGCGCACCTGTTCCGGCGCGGTGCCGCCAATGTGGTTGCGGCTGGCCAGCGAGCCGTCCACGGTCAACACCGCGTAGACGTCGTTTTCGATCATGGGTGAGAACTGCTGCAGTTCTTCCAGCGTCAGGCCGGGCAGGTCCACGCCCTTGAATTCGGCCGCCTTGACGGCGTGGCCGACCGCCTCGTGCGCATCGCGGAAAGGTAGGCCCTTCTTGGTCAGGTAGTCGGCGAGATCAGTGGCGGTGGCGAAGCCCTGGGTCAGCGCGGCCTTCATGTTGTCGGTGCGCACCGTGATGCCGCCGGCCATGTCGGCGAAGATGCGCAGGGTGTCGGTGACGGTGTCGACGGCGTCAAACAGCGGCTCCTTGTCTTCCTGGTTGTCCTTGTTGTAGGCCAGCGGTTGCGACTTCATTAGGGTCAGCAGACTCATCAGCTGGCCATAGACGCGGCCGGTCTTGCCGCGGGCCAGTTCCGGCACGTCCGGGTTCTTCTTCTGCGGCATGATCGACGAGCCGGTGCAGAAGCGGTCGGCAATCTGGATGAAACCGACGCGCGGGCTCATCCACATCACCAGTTCTTCCGACAGGCGGCTGATGTGCATCATGAGCAGGGCGCAGGCGGCGGTGAATTCGATGGCGAAATCGCGATCCGACACGGCGTCGAGCGAGTTCTCGCAGACGCCTTCGAAACCGAGTTGTTCGGCGACGAATTCGCGGTCGATCGGGTAGGTGGTGCCGGCCAGCGCGGCGGCGCCGAGCGGTAGGCGGGAGACGCGCTTGCGGCAGTCGGCGAAGCGTTCGCTGTCACGGCCGAACATCTCGAAGTAGGCCAGCATGTGGTGGCCGAAGGTGACCGGCTGGGCGACCTGCAAATGGGTAAAGCCGGGCATCGCGGTCGACGCCTCTTTTTCGGCCAAATCGACCAGTGCACCGCGAAATTGCTGCAGCAGCGTCTGGATGTCGTCGATGGCATCGCGCAGGTAGAGGCGGATGTCGGTGGCGACTTGGTCGTTGCGCGAGCGGCCGGTGTGCAGGCGCTTGCCGGCGTCGCCGATCAGTGCGGTCAGGCGCTTCTCGATGTTGAGGTGCACGTCTTCCAGATCGAGTGACCAGACAAATTCGCCGGATTCAATTTCACGGGCGATGGTTTCCATGCCATTTTCGATATCGGCCAGGTCGGCAGCCGCGATGATGCCCTGCTTGGCCAGCATGCGGGCGTGCGCCAGCGAGCCACGGATGTCTTGGCGCCACATGCGCTGATCGAAATCAACCGAGGCGGTATAGCGTTTGACGAGATCGGAAACCGGCTCTGAGAAGCGGCCGGCCCAAGTGTATTGATTGGCGTTGGAAGTCATGGCTTGGGTCTAGAATGCAGCGGTTAAGCGACGAATCGACGCAATGAATTGCAGGCAATCCGCACAAAGATGACAAGTATACGGCACTTTCCGGCCACGCATCCGCTGCCCGATTGGCGCAATCTGGGCGTGCTGCTGCGCGTGTTACTCGGCGCCAATGGCCTGGCGGCCGTCCTGGCCTTGATTACAGCGCGTGATCTGGCTGCCTGGCCGGCTGTTTTTCTTGAGCTGGCCGCCTTGGTTGAGCCGGTCTTGTTGCTGACCCTGGGCTGTTTGGCGGCGCTGCGTGATGGGCTGCGCCGCCTGTCGCTGCGTGTGGCGCAAGGGGTGGTTTTGCTGCTGGCTTTGGCGTGGACCGTGCTGTTGTTGCACTTGGCCAATCAGTGGGCACTGGTGGCGCTGGTCGGTTATGGGCGGCCCGCGCTTCTCAGTGGCTTGCTGGCGGCCTGTTTGCTGGCCTACTTTGAGTGGCGGGCCCAGGCGTATGCGCCGGCTTTGGCGGAGGCGCGCTTGGCGGCACTTAATGCCCGCATCCGGCCGCATTTTCTGTTCAATTCGCTGAATGCCGTGTTGTCGCTGGTGCGTGCCCAGCCCCGACAGGCCGAAATGGCGCTTGAGGCGCTGTCCGACCTCTTTCGCGCTGCCTTGCGTGACCCGGGGGAGTGGGTGGCGTTGGGCGATGAAATCAACCTGGGCGAACAATATCTGGCACTGGAGCAATTGCGTCTGGGTGAGCGTTTGGCGGTCGACTGGCACATTGCCCCGCTTTTGTCGGGCGCTCAGGTGCCGCCGCTGATGCTGCAGCCCTTGCTGGAAAATGCCGTTTATCACGGCATTGAGCCGTCGCCAACGGGCGGGGTGGTGCGGGTCGACATGGCTCGACAGGGTGATTTGTTGCAGATTTCTGTCAGTAATCCGCGGGCCGAGGCGCCGGGTCATGCCGCTGGACATCAGATGGCACTGGCCAATATTCGCGAACGCTTGCGCCTTTATTACGATCTTGAGGCCAGTCTGCGTATTGAAAGTACGGCACAAACCTATCAAGTCACCTTGTTGTTGCCTGCGATATGAGCGAAGCCTTGAAAATTTTATTGCTGGATGATGAGCCTCTGGCCCGTCAGCGCTTGCGTGCGCTGCTTGATGATTTGGCGCCCAAGGTGGCAACGCAAGTGGTGGGCGAGGCGGCGCATGGCGAGGCGGCACTGGCCTTGCTTGCGATGCAGGCCGTCGATGTCGTGCTGTGCGACATCCGCATGCCCGGTATGGATGGCATCGAGTTTGCCAGTCATCTAGCCCGCCTGGTTGCGCCGCCTGCCGTCATCTTCACCACCGCCTACGACAATTACGCGGTGCAGGCTTTTGATCTCAATGCCGTCGATTACCTGCTCAAGCCTGTGCGGGCGCAACGCTTGCTGGCTGCCCTGCAGAAACTGCCTGCCAGCCACCCTGATCCGCGCCTTCTGGCCGAGTTGGGGCAGGCGGTGCGCGGCGGCGGGCGCAGCCATCTGTCGTCGCATGAGCGGGGTCGTCTGCTGCTGGTGCCGGTGGCGGAAGTGCTTTATTTTCGCGCCGACCTGAAATATGTCGTCGCCCGTACGGTCGACCGTGAATATCTGCTCGACGAGGCCCTGACTCATCTGGAAGGCGAGTTTGCGGACCGTTTTTTGCGTCTGCATCGCAGTGTGCTGGTGGCGCGTAGTGCCCTGGCCGGTTTTGAAAAGGCCGCCGACGACGAGCCGGAGGCCTATGGCTGGGCTTTGCTGCGCGGCGTCGACGATCGTCTGCCGGTCAGTCGCCGGCAGTGGGCGGCGGCACGGTCAGCGGTGCTGGGCGAGGCTTGAGGGCGATTCGGCCGATGTGCTGCAGGGAACGATTTTGAGGTGCGGGAAGGGGATTTCGATCCCGGCATGGTCGAAGGCGGCCTTGGCACGACGCAGGTATTCGCGGCGCACGCTCCATTGTTCGTTGGGGTGCACGCGGAAGCGGCAGCGGATGACAACGGCCGAATCGGCCCATTGATCGACGCCGGCAATTTCCAGCGGGTCGAAAATTTTGGCGCCGTACAAGGCGTCGGCCTGAAGTTGCTCGCCGACCTCGCGCATCAGGGTGATGACGCGATCGACTTGCTCGCCATAGGCGACGCCGAGGTCGATGACGGCGTAGGCGTAGCCCAGGCTCATGTTGGTGACGATGGTAATCTGGCCGTTCGGGATGTAGTGCACGTTGCCCGAGTAATCACGCAGGCGCACGTAGCGCAGCGTGACTTCTTCAACCGCGCCCGTCTTGCCGCCGGTTTCGATAATGTCGCCAATGCGGATCTGGTTTTCCAGCAGCAGGAAAAAGCCGGTGAAGTAATCCTTGACCAGACTCTGCGCGCCAAAACCGATGGCGATACCTGCGACCCCCGCGGCGCCGAGCAAGGGGGCGACTGAAATGCCGAATTCACCCAGGATCAGCAAGGTGGAGATGATGGTGACGGCGACCATCAAGGCATAGCGCAGGACGCGCGACAAGGTACGCACGCGCTGGGCGCCTTCACTGCTTTCCTGGCGGCTGGCGATCAGTTCGCGAAAGCGCGGCACCAGGCGCTGGATCAGACTTTGTGCAAAGAGAGCCAGGGTAATGATCAGGGTAATGCGCAAGGGCGTGGCGAACTGCTGGGTCAGTTGGCCAAGGCTGTTGATGCTGAGTTCGGTCATGCAATCTCCGATTGTTGCGCCGCAATAGGCGGGGTAATAATTAATTTTGAAAACAATGTAATTTTTGGATGCATCATTGTATTTGCAAAATATATCTTATTGAAAATATTAAGTTTGTTCTGTTACACTGTGTGACTTGCGCAATAATTAAGAATTTTATTTCAAAAATATTTCGGGATTATTTTATTGTGCGCCGCATCGATCCCGAATCGAATGCCGGCCCTGCGTAGTGCTTGTGGTCCGGCTGGAAGGAGTTCATCCCCATGCTATTAGCGACCGACCTTGATGGTACCTTTCTGGGTGGTTTGTCAGAACATCGGCATAGTCTTTATCAGTTGATCAATCAGAGCCAGGATATCCAACTGGTTTTCGTCACCGGTCGAGGCCTGGAGGCGGTGATGCCCTTGCTGGCCGATCCGGCAGTGCCGGTGCCGAGTTACATCATTTGTGATGTCGGCGGGACGGTGGTTGATGGTGCGACCTTGCAACCGGTACAGCCGTTGCAGGCCGGCATCGATCTGCGCTGGCCGGGTGAGCCGGTGGTGGCCGAGGCGATGCGTCCGTTTGCCAACATGGAGCGTCAGGAAGTGCCGCAGCAACGTCGCTGTTCGTATTTTTGTCATGGCGATGCGGTGACACCCGAGGTGGCCGCTGTGGCGCGCAGCCTCAATTGCGACGTTCTGTATTCGGCCAGCCGCTATCTCGATATTTTGCCGGCCGGGGTTAACAAGGGGAGTACCTTGACGGCTTTGGTCGAGCATCTGGGGGTTGACCGCGACAGCGTGCTGGTAGCCGGCGACACCTTGAACGATTTGTCGATGTACGAAGCGGGTTTCAAGGGCGTGTGCGTCGGTGAGTCCGAGGCGGGCTTGCTGGAGGCGACGGCCGGGATGCCGCAGGTGCTGGCGGCACAAGCGGCGGGCGCGGGCGGCATTCTCGAGGCGATTATCCATTTCGACCTGCTGGCACCCGGTCATGTTCATCCGCTGCCCGGCGATGGCCAGCGCGGGGCGGCCGAACTGGTCATGGTGTACCACCGCCTGCCCTACGAGGAGCGTCAGATTAACGGGCACATGGTGCGTAGTCGGCCGAAGTCGCCGAATGGCATCATTCCGACCTTGCTGTCGTTTTTCTCTGCCGGACAGCGCGGCTCCTGGGTGGCGTGGAGTATTCACGACGAGGCGACCGATCCGCCGTTTGAAGTTCATACAACGGTTGATGACGAGTATCCCGGTCTGTTGGCCGCACGGGTTGCGTTGAGCAAAGACGAGGTTGATGTTTTTTACAAGCGTTTCTCGAAAGAAGCCTTCTGGCCGACGCTGCACACCTTTTGGGAGCGGGCTATTTTCCGCGAAGCGGACTGGTCGGTCTTTCTTGCGGTCAACCGCAAATTTGCCGAAAGAACGGCTGCCGAAGCAGCCCCCGGTGCGACGGTCTGGCTGCATGACTACAATTTGTGGATGGTGCCGGCTGCGCTGCGCGAACTGCGTCCTGACCTGAAAATTGCCTTTTTTCACCACACCTATTTCCCGTCCGCCGATGCCTTCAATGTCCTGCCCTGGCGGCGCGAGATTATTGGCAGCCTGTTGCAGTGCGATTACATCGGTTTCCATATCCCGCGCCAGGCGGAGAATTTTGTGGATGTCGCCGCCGGCGTGGCACCGCTGCATGTCGTTGAGCGGCGGGGCTGTGCGCCGCGCTTCCTCAGCTACGGCTGTGCCGTGGGTCTGGAAAGCATGGCGACGCAGATCGAAGTTCATGGTCGGCGCATTGGTCTGGGCGCGCACCCGGTCGGGCTGGATCTGGAACGGGTCCGCCAGGCTTTCGCGCAGCCGCGCATGCTCGCCCGTCGGCGGGCGATTGCCGAGGAGTTTTCTGGCAAAAAACTGGTGTTGTCGGTCGAGCGGCTCGATTACACCAAGGGCACGCTGGAAAAAATCCGCGCTTTCGGCGATCTGCTGGAACGCGATGCCAGCCTGCGCGGTCAGGTGTCGCTGGTCGTCGTTTGCGTGCCGGCGGCCAAGGAAATGACTGTCTATGACGAACTGCAGGTGCAGATTGAACAGGCGGTCGGTCGGGTCAATGGCCAGTTTGCCGAGGTCGGCTGGTCGCCGATTCGCTTCTTCTTCCGGCCGCTGCCTTTTGATGAGGTGGTGGCCTGGTATGCCGAAGCTGACGTGATGTGGATCACGCCGCTGCGTGATGGTCTTAATCTGGTGTGCAAGGAATTTGTCGCAGCGCAAGGCATGAGCGATGGCAGCGGCGTGCTGGTGTTGTCCGAATTTGCTGGCGCTGCGGCTGAGTTGCACGGCGCAGTGCTGACCAACCCGCACGATCCAGCCGATTTGCGCGAACGTCTGCGCCAGGCGCTGGCCATGCCGCGGGTCGAGCGCGACGCCCGGCTCCGCGGTTTGTACCAGGTGGTGGCCGATAACGACATTGCCCGCTGGGGGCGGGAGTTCCTCGATGCCGTGGGGGCGATGCCGGGGGCTTCAGCTTAGGCCGATTTGTTTAGCCGCCGGCGGCGCTTGGCTTTGACGCGTAAATACCAGACCAGGCTGATCAGGGCATAACTGCCCAGTCCGCAGGCGGTGGCCATGACGGCCAGGCCGACCAGCAGCGGCAGGCCGATTTGACGCAGGCGTTCGCCGATCGGCCGCTTGGCCCCATCGCCCGGTGGCGGGGCGAGCGGCTGGGCCTGCTGGCCGGTCAGGCGGTTGCCGAGTCGGTAAGCCAGGTAATAGACCGGGCCGAACGTCACCGGGTTGGTGATGAGCGTGCTGGCGGCTGCTGCGGGCACATTGGCGCGCAGCAGGATGGCGGCAGCGGCCGAGACGGGAATCTGCGCAACCGGAATCAGCAGCCCGAAAAAGATGCCCAGCGCCACCCCGGTCGCCACGCCGCGCCGTGACCAGCACCAGAGTTGAGGGTGGTCGAGAAAAGGCCGCAGCCAAGCCAGCCAGCGATTGGACTGCAGGGTTTGGCGGGTCGGAATTAAGGCGCGCAGGCGGGCAGTCAAGGCAGAAAAAGACAAGAACGGACGGGGTGCGATGTGGGAGGTTGTGGATGATACGCTCGGCACCAAAAATTCGCTGGCTCAGCCGTTGACCGCAAGCGTCTTTCTCCTCTTGCGCTGGCCGCTATTTCGCCGAATACTGTGCTCCCTGCGCCCGCATGGTGTCATGTGGGCGCACCCATCCTGGCGGCCCGTCCCGCATAAAAATAATCGTAGGAGGAATGACATGTCTTTGCCGGCCCACGTTCGTACCCACAAACTCGCCCCGAATGCCTCGCTTTGTGTTTCCGGTTTCAATCTGGTGGGTGCCGAGTCGCCCGCTATCGAAGCAATGACTGATTTTTCGCGGGTCAATGTCGTCAGCACGGCGGAGACCGCGACCATTGACCAGGCCAATGCGCAGATGATTTCGCGTGGCGTTCGCCTGCTGATGGTGCTGAACAAGGACGAGTCGGTGGTCGGCCTGATCACGGCCCGCGACATCCTGGGTGAAAAGCCGATGCAACTGGTCCAGGCCCGTGGCGGCAAGCGCGAAGATCTGACGGTGCTTGATCTGATGACGCCGATTGCCAGCATCGATACCCTGTATCTCAATGAGGTGCTCAATGCCACCGTCGCCGACATCCTCGATGCGTTGAAGAAACTCGGCCGCCAGCACATCCTGGTCGAGGACACCGATCCGTCGACCGGCCTGCCGCGGGTGCGTGGCCTGTTTTCGGCGACTCAGATCGGCCGCGTGCTTGGTGTGCCGGTGCTGGGTTTCGACCTGCCGCGCACCTTTGCCGAAATCGAAGCAGCGCTGGCCAACTGAGGTCTTGTCAGACGCTCGAAGCAAGGGCGCTGCGGCGCCCTTTTTGTCGTTCGCTTGCGGGTAAACCAGCGTGGATTTTGGCGGCTGAGTGCGGCAAGATCGTGCGTCGTTTACTGTCGTTCCCGAGGTCGTTCCATGTCCGATTCCGCATCGTCCGTCGTTAGCAGCCCTGCGCCTGCCGGCAAAATCATGTCCGCCCGCCAGGCCGTGGCGCGGATTCGCGATGGCGATACGGTGGCGACCGGCGGCTTTGTCGGCATTGGCTTTGCCGAGAATATTGCCGTGGCCCTGGAGCAACGCTTCATCGAAACCCGCGAAAGCGACTCGCATGGCCTGGGCAGCCCGCGCGGATTGACGCTGGTCTATGCCGCCGGCCAGGGGGATGGGAAGGAGCGCGGGCTCAATCATTTTGGTCATGATGGCCTGGTCGACCGCGTGATCGGCGGGCACTGGGGGTTGGTGCCCCGCTTGCAGGAACTAGCGGTGAATAACCGTATCGAGGCCTGGAACCTGCCGCAGGGCGTGATTACCCACCTCTTCCGCGATATCGCGGCCGGCAAGCCGGGGACAATCTCGCGCATCGGCCTCGGCACCTTTGTCGATCCGCGCTTTGGCGGCGGCAAGCTGAACGAAAGAACCACGGTCGACCTGGTCCGGACGATGGAAATCGACGGCGAGGAATTCCTGTTCTACAAAGCCTTTCCCATCCACGTCGGCATCATCCGTGGCACCACTGCCGATGCCGATGGCAACATCACGATGGAAAAGGAAGCGCTGACGCTGGAAGCGCAGGCGATTGCCATGGCCGCCCGCAACTCGAGCGGCATCGTCATCGCCCAGGTCGAGCGCATTGCCGAGCGCGGCACACTCAGTCCGCGCCAGGTGAAGATTCCGGGCATCCTGGTCGATTGCGTGGTGGTTGCCGAGAAGCCGGAATACCACATGCAGACCTTCATTGAGCAATACAGCCCGGCTTTTGCTGGCGAGATCAAAGTGCCGATGTCGGCCATCCCGCCGATGGCGATGAGCGAGCGCAAGATCATTGCCCGGCGGGCAGCGATGGAGTTGAGGCCGGGGGCGGTGGTCAATCTCGGCATCGGCATGCCGGAGGGGGTGGCTGATGTGGCTGCTGAGGAGGGCATTATCGACCGCCTGACGCTGACTGCCGAACCGGGCGTGATCGGCGGCGTTCCGGCCGGGGGGCTGAATTTTGGCGCAGCGACCAATACCCAGGCAATCATCGATCAGCCCAGCCAGTTCGATTTCTACGATGGCGGCGGGCTGGACATCGCTTTTCTTGGACTGGCCCAGGCCGATCGGGAGGGCAATCTCAATGTCTCGAAATTTGGGCCGCGCCTGGCCGGGGCCGGGGGGTTCATCAATATTTCGCAAAGTGCGCGCAAGGTGGTCTTCGTCGGCACCTTTACCGCTGGCCAGCTGGCGATTGCGGTCGACGGTGGTCAATTGCAGATTTTGCAGGAAGGGTCGGCGCAGAAATTTGTCGACCAGGTCGAGCACCGTACCTTCTCCGGGGCGCAGGCTGTCAAGCGGGGCACGCCGGTGCTGTACATCACCGAACGTTGTGTTTTCGAACTCAGTTCGGCCGGCCTGCTGCTCAGCGAGATTGCGCCCGGGGTGGATCTGCAACGCGATATTCTCGACCGTATGGCCTTCCGGCCATTGATGCCGGTGTCGCCGCGCCTGATGGATGCGCGTATTTTTTCGCCCTCGCCGATGGGTTTGCGCCAGCAGATGGCGGCGCGCGCTGCCGAAGACTGAGCTGATCGTCGGGCGGCTGCGGCCTCGCCCGGGGCTGTTCTAATGACGCCCGGTTCATTAAGATGCCCGGGTTTGTCATCGTTCCGGGACCGTCATGCCCTCCAGATTTTTTGTTCGACCTGCCGTGGCGCTGCTCTGCGCTGTCCTGTTGGCCGCTTGTGGTGAAGACAAACCCGCAGCACCGGCAGCCATTCGCCCGAGCTTGAGCGTCAGCGTGGTGCAGCCGCAACGCGCCGACTGGCCGGCGGTGCTGGCCGCCAATGGCGATGTGCGGGCCTGGCAGGAGGCCTTGATTGGTGCCGAATTGGCGAATGAGCGCATTGCCGAGGTGGTCGTCGATGTGGGTGACCGGGTGGCGCCGGGTGCCGTGCTGGCCCGATTGGCTGATGCGCGACTGCGGGCCGAGGCGGCGGAAGCGCAGGCGGCCGTTGCTGAAACGCGGGCGGCGGCGGATGAGGCGCAGGCCAATGCCGCTCGGGCTCGCGATCTGCAGACCAAGGGGTTTTATAGCAGTCAGCTGGCGACGCAATACCTGACCACGGCGCAGACGGCGGCGGCCCGCCGGGCCGCCGCCGAAGCGCGCCAGCAGGCGGCAAGCTTGCGTCTGGCTCAGACGGTGATCCGCGCGCCAACGGCGGGCGTGATTGCCAGCCGCGAGGCGGCGGTTGGTTCGCTGCCCCAGCCCGGTCAGGTGCTCTTTCGCCTGATCCGTGACGGCCGGCTGGAGTGGCGCGCCGAGATGCCCTCGGCGGACCTTGCCCGCGTGCAGTCCGGCCAGGTGGCGCGCTTGCAGGCACCGAATGGTGAAATGGTCAGCGGCCGCGTGCGCCGCGTCGCACCTGCGGTCGACCCGCAAACGCGCAACGGTCTGGTTTTTGTCGATTTGCCGGCGTCGACCGCACTCAAGGCGGGCATGTTTGCACGCGGTGAAATAAAGTTGGGGCAGCGCCCGGCCGTCTTCCTGCCCCAAGCCGCCGTCGTCCAGCGCGATGGCTTTGCCTATGTTTTTCGCCTGGGTGACGATGAGCGGGTGATTTTGAACAAGGTTGAATTGGGCCGGCGGCAGGGCGAGCAGGTGGAAATTGTCAGCGGTTTGGCTGAGTCGGCGACGGTGGTGGCCGATGGGGTGGCCTTTCTGGCCGATGGCGACCGGGTGACGGTGATCCGGAGTGCTACCCCATGAACGTTTCTGCCTGGTCGATCCGTAATCCTATTCCGGCCATCCTGTTTTTTGTCCTGCTCACGCTGGCCGGTGGGCTCGCCTTCAAGGCGATGAAAATCCAACAATTCATGGATATCGACCTGCCGACGGTCAGTGTGACGGCCAGCTTGCCAGGGGCGGCGCCGGGCCAGATGGAAACCGAGGTGGCGCGCAAGATCGAAAATTCGGTGGCGACCTTGCAGGGCGTCAAGCACATCTACACCAAGGTGCAGGATGGCACGGCAACGGTGACAGTCGAATTCCGCCTGGAAAAACCGACCCAGGAAGCGGTCGATGACGTGCGCGATGCGGTGGCCCGGGTGCGGGCCGACCTGCCGGGGGCGCTGAGGGACCCGGTGGTCAGCAAGATCAACCTGTCCGGCGCGCCGATCCTGACCTATACCGTCGCCTCGCCACGCATGGACGAAGAGGCCTTGTCGTGGTTTGTTGACCACACCGTCAGCAAGCGCCTGTTGTCGGCGCAGGGCGTCGGGGCCGTGGCGCGGGTGGGTGGGGTGAGCCGTGAGGTGCGGATCGAGCTTGACCCAGACCGTCTGCTGGCCCGACGGGCGACGGCGGCCGATATATCGCGGCAGTTGCAGCAAGTCCAGCAGGATGCTTCGGGCGGCCGGGGCGAGGTCGGCGGTGCCGAGCAATCGGTGCGCACCCTGGCGACGGTCGGGAATGCTGCCGAACTGGCGGCCATGGACATCGTGCTCGGCGATGGTCGGACGGTGCGTCTCGATCAGATCGCCCGCGTGCGCGATACGGTGGCCGAGCGGCGCAGCGCCGCCTTGTTGAACGGTCGACCAGTGGTCGGCTTCGAAATCACCCGCAGTCGCGGTGCGGGTGAGGTCGAGGTGGCGGCCAGCGTGCAAGCGGCGCTGGCCGAGCTGCAGGCCGATCATCCCGACATCGAAATCACCGAGGCCTTTAATTTTGTCGATCCGGTGATCGAGAATTACGATGGCTCGATGAAGCTGTTGCTCGAAGGCGCGGCGTTAGCTGTCATTGTCGTCTGGCTCTTTCTGCGTGACTGGCGGGCGACCCTGGTGTCGGCGGCGGCCTTGCCCCTGTCGGCCATTCCGACCTTTGCCGCGATGTACCTGATGGGCTTCACGCTCAATGTCGTCACCCTGCTGTCGATGTCGCTGGTGGTCGGCATTCTGGTCGATGACGCCATTGTCGAGATCGAGAACATCATGCGCCACCTGCGCATGGGCAAGACACCGTATCAGGCGGCGATGGAGGCGGCTGACGAGATCGGCCTGGCGGTCGTTGCCACCACCTTTACGCTGATTGCTGTTTTTCTGCCGACGGCCTTCATGAGTGGCGTGCCCGGCAAATTTTTCGTTCAGTTCGGGTGGACCGCGGCGATTGCTGTTTTTTTCTCGCTGGTCGTTGCGCGCATGCTGACGCCGATGATGGCGGCGTATCTGCTCAAGCCGGTGGTCGATCACGCGCCGCCGCGCTGGTTGAGGATTTACGGTGCTTGGGCCGAGCGTTGTCTGCACCACCGGGGGCTGACCCTACTGGCAGCGGCCGCTTTCTTCTTTGGCTCCTTTGCGCTGGTGCCTCTGCTGCCGACGGGCTTCCTGCCGCCGGATGATTTGTCGCAAACCCAGGTCCATCTCGCCCTGCCGCCGGGGGTGCGCTTCGAACAAACGCTGGCAGCGGCCGAACAGGCGCGGCGCATCGTCGAACAGAATCCGCATGTGCGCTTGGTT
>Ga0209066_10001357_pt1 | contig 32609 bp, 22 predicted proteins | sample All_14_2_FD_187198 | JGI IMG/M metagenome (GOLD analysis project Ga0209066, IMG submission 187198) | Freshwater microbial communities in response to fracking from Pennsylvania, USA - Allegheny Zone_MetaG_DW_15 (SPAdes) (version 2) ... | reverse complement strand
GCCTCCTGTTGCTTCAAGGCTCCGATAATCTGTTCTTCGCTGTATCGCTTCTTCTTCATTGGTCCTTCCAGGTTCTTACCCGGTCAGACTAACTCTGCAACTGCTATGGTTTTCGGGGGCGGCACCAGCTGGAAGTGATCAACGGCAACCAGATCCGGGTGACCGGTGCCGATACGGTCGACATTCTTTTCACCTCGTCGCACAACCTGAAGATGAGTTTTGCCGAAGGCTTTCGCAACACTGGGAGCCTGGAGGAGGAAAGCTCGGCGCGGATCAAGGCTGCTTTGGCCAAGCCCTATGACCGGCTCCTTTCCGAGCACGTGGCTGATTTCCAGAGTATCTTTAATCGATTCACCTTAGACCTGAACGCCAAGGTCAATACAGATATTCCCACGGATCAGCGCATCAACAACAGCACGCCGGGAATGTTTAACGACCCGGGGCTGGAGGTGTTATGGCTGCAGTTTTACCGCTACATCATCATCTCGTCATCCCGGGCACAGCTGCCTGCGGGCTTGCAGGCCATGTGGAGCGCTGACGCTGATTTCTATTGCGGGGGAGGCTACTACCTCAATCAAAACTTCGAGATGAATTACTGGGGGTGTGAGGCTCTTAATGTTCAGGAAACGATGGTGCCGGTCATCAATATGTGGTCTGAGCATCTTAATAATTCCATAAGGAAGGACGGTTCGGTCGCTGTCGTAGGCGGCAATTCCGGCCCGTATACATTCAAGGGTTACGATCCCAGCAATTTTGCCTGGATGATGCACACCCTCTACGAGCATTACCGGTTTTATCCCGACAAAGATCTGTTGCAGCAGAAGCTCTGGCCACTGATGGTGGCCGGCAGCAAATATTACCTCATCAACATGACCAAGGAGTTGGATGGCAAAAAAAATCTGCTTAGCTTCACATGCCCCGAAAATAACTACTTATGCGATCCGGTGACGGATGCTTTTATCTACGACGAAAATAAAAAAAGGGTCGCTTTTAAGGACACCTCCACGGCATTCACACAGCAATGCGCTGTCAGCCTCCTCACTGATACGGTTGAGGTGGCTAATCTTCTGTCGATCGAGCCCGACTTCCGCGAATCCTGTGAAAAACTGCTGGCGGAAATGGATCATGGGCTGTGGATTTCCCCCACCGATGGCAGGCTCCAGGAATTCTACCACGACAACCTGGTGGGCCAGCGACACCACCGGCATTGTTCGCACCTGCTGGCAGTCTGGCCGTTCGATCAGGTGTCTCCAATAAAGAATCCCGATTACGCCGCCGCCGCCCTGAAGTCAGTGATGCTGCGCGGAATCAATTTTGGTACGGGCAAAATTTCCACCAAATGGGCTTTTAATCCGACGGGTTTTGGTGAGGCAATCCGGGGAGGGATCTGCGCGCGGTTGGGGGACGGAGACAATGCCCACCACGCCTATCATGCGACCCTGTCAGGGTTTGTGGCCCCCAATTTATGGCCGGGCTGCTATTACCCCGGCGAGGTCAATCTGCTGGAAGCCTTGGGAGGGGCGGCGGCAATCGTTGCCGAAATGCTGGTCCAGAGCCACATCGACAATAAAATCCATCTTTTACCTGCGCTGCCCTCGGCTTGGCCCAAGGGAAACGTGCAGGGCTTGCGCTGCCGCAACGGATTTACTATTACCAACATGTCGTGGGATGGAGGCAAATTGACCAGCGCATCTATCCGGTCGGAGCTGGGAAACCCATGCAAAATCTACGGCACCAAGTACACCGTGACGACCGCCGAAGGGAACGGTGCCGTTTCTACGACGACCGGTGACGGATACCTGATTTTCAATACCACGGCCGGTAAGACCTATAAAATTGCCCCTTGAATCACCCCGAGCGGATGAGGGGGGCTGTCAGAGGCAACGAACCTGAAAATCGGAGGGCGCCCTGTCCCCAAGCGCCGTAGATTTCACTCATTATAAAAAGCGTCGGCGGGTGAGGACACGCCACCCTCCTTTTGTCATTATAAAACAACAGCAAACGAGGTCAAATCACGGTGGACGCGTTATGCGTCAACGTTATTCGCTGAGTTTTATGATGTATAAGCTGCTAAATATAAACAATATGCGGTGAGAGGGAATCGAATTGCAGCCCTGTTCCCTGCTGCATGCGGGAAGGCCCTCCGGGCTTGGGTTCATAGGCCCTTGCGGGCAAAGCGTTCTCGCTTCAAAAGCGCTCGGGTTCGATGGGGAAAGCCTGCGGCGAGAGGGAATCGAACCCTCGCTTCTTATAAGCTCGAAATAGGTCATGTAACTACCTGTAAACAAGCGCTATAGAACACCCTTGAACAATAATGGACGTTATGCTAAAACGTTATACATGCCAAGCGTCCACAAGCAGCCAGGTCGCCCCCACTACTTCGCAGCCTTCTATGACGCCGATGGACGACGAAAATTCGTCAGCACCAAGACCAGTGACAGGCGAAAGGCGCAGGCCATATGCGATATCTGGGCCAAAACGGCAAGAGTTGCCCGCAGCGGGGTGCTTACCCCTGATCGGGCGAGGGAAATTATCGCGGAGGGTGTGTCCAATGTCATGCTGGCGTCTAGCGCGGGCGAGGGGCTTCCCTCTGTCACGATGGGTGTATGGATTGACCGCTGGCTTGATTCAAAGGCTCAGGTAGTAGAGGAGAACAGTCAGAATCGCTACAGGGTCGTTTTAAAGCGATTTGAGGGGCATCTGGGTGCCAAGGCTAAGAAGGATATCAACCACGTTACGGCCTCTGACGTATCCTCTTTCCGGGATGTGGAAGCCAAGAGGCTTTCCAATGCCAGTGCGAATTTTGCCCTCAAGCTTTTGCGTGCGGTCTTTTCAGATGCCGTGAAATTAAAATTCATCACAAGCTCCCCTACGGCAACCGTAGCTATCCTCAAGAAGGGCTTGAAAAAGGGGAGTCGGCGGGCTTTTACCGTTTCTGAGATACGTCGCATTCTGGAAGCTGCTAAAGACACCGAATGGCATGCGGTTGTCCTCTTTGGTCTCTATACCGGGCAGAGGCTTGGGGATTTGTGTCGGCTGACATGGAAGCAGGTCGATCTTGATAAGAATGAAATGGACATCGTTACTCAAAAAACGAATCGACACATCAATTTGCCACTTGCTGCCCCATTGCGCGACGCACTCGTAAAACTTCCCTCCTCGGACAATCCCGGGACTTACCTGTTTCCCAAGTTAGCAGAGGCATCCCTAAAGAATGGCTCGACAGTATCCAATCAGTTTTATGAAATCCTTGTGACCGCAGGCTTGCGCGAAGCCAAAACACATCAAAAAAAGAAAAACGGCAAAGGCCGATCCGCCAAGCGTGAAACCTCAGAGGTGAGCTTTCATAGCCTGCGACATAGTGCGGTCAGCTTCCTAAAGTCTCATGGGGTCAATGACGCAATGGCACGGGAAATTGTTGGCCATGAAAGCGATGCGGTCAGCCGTGTATATACGCATTTTACATCGGAAGATATGCGTCGAGCACTAGAGAAGCTGCCAGACGTAACGAGCAGGAATAGCAAATGAATATAATAGCACTAGATTCCAGGAAAAATAAACTGACCTGCGTAGCAAAAGGTTCGCCGGATAATCCACCTCCCAAAGCTTATGACCTGTTTCTGTTTGAGAGCATGCCTCTAAAGCCTCATCCCGGGACGATCAACGAGTATGAATTCAAGTTAACTAAAGACATGCCACCAGTGGATTCGGAAGACTGCATTGTATATAAAATTATTCCTGAGCCCACCTACGTTCCAGCAGTTAAAGTTAGATTTAATGACGGCTTTCCAAGCGTAGAGCTTGCAATATTTAGGCCGCCTATTCTCGCTAATGTGCAGCCTGTCCTACCAGAGTATTATCCGTTTGCGTGTGCTGGAGTCACCTTGGCTAATGCAAAATTTGCAAATGCGCTCAGCCAAGAGGAAAAAAAGCAGGTTCTCTTGCGTATCAAGTATTGGATAGAAGGAGGCGAAACCCAAAGTAAAGATTTCGTCGTAGAACCCAATGACCAAGATGAGTTGCCGTTTGTTTTGCTGAATAGATATTTGTCGTGGAAAATGCGCAAGCGCCTTACGTGGAAAGATCGGAGAATTGAAATTATTGGCATGGGCTATAAAGAAGTTCTGGAACTTGAAAGACTCAAGAAAACCTACTCTCGTATGTTTGTGACACCATTCCGCAGCTCAAAAAAGAACAAGAATAAAAATGGGACAAAACATCCATAAAATGTCCCACCATTAGACTGTAATAGTAAATAATCTTGGCGCATCTTGCACGCATGCGAACAACGTTAGATGAAAATAGCGCGGTAGAAAAAGGTGCGGCGAATTCCAGCCAAGTTTCAATAGTAGAGCCTGAGTTTGTTGGAATAGCCGGTGCTTGTCGGGTTTCTGGTTTGTCTCGCTCGACGATCTACAATTTGATCAATGCGGGATCAATCCGAAGTGTGAACTTCAGACAATCGGGGCGAATAAAAGGACGCCGTCTTATTCATCTGGCGCGGTTACGTGAATTTCTGAATTCATTACCGGAGGGTAGAAATTGAAATCCAAGTTACTAATCGAAGATAGGCCGTTAATTGTGCTGCCGGTATTAGCGAAGGAGGTGGGTCTTGAAGAGGCCATCATTATGCAACAGTTGCATTTTCTTCTTCGAGATCCTCGAAATGGAAAACTGATTGGAAAGCGCCGGTGGATTTATAATACGTATGAAGGATGGGCGGAGCATTTTATATGGCTTAAACCACACACGATAAAACGATATTTTCTGAAGCTGGAAAAATGGGGCGTGATTGAGAGCTGTCAACCAGAGGGCAGACGCTCACGAAGGAAATACTACAGACTAAAATTCGGGGACACAGCGTGAAGACATATACAAAAGTGTCCATTGGATTGCGACAAAAGTGTCCAATCCATGGTTACATAATTGTATCCTTCCTTAGTACAAAGAGTACTCACATAGAAGACAGACAAATATAGCAAGCATTGGATCGTAACGAATAGGGGAATGCAGACATGAACAAAAAGAAACTTTTGGATAGGGGAGAAGGCGAGCGTACACGAAGTGGGCGTCCCACAGTTCGGACGCCAAGTGTATTAAAGGTGCTATTTGGGGCAATTGAAAGGGGGCTTCCCTATAGCCAAGCGGCAGCTTTGGCCGGAATCTCGTACGATTCCGTCAATCGTTGGCGTAAGCAGGGGTTGAGTCCTGATGCCGAGCCTGAGATATGCGACTTTTGCAAGCAACTGGGCATAGCAAAAGCAAAATCAGCGGATGCGCTGCTTGCCAAAGTCAATGAAGCTGCCGCTAAGGGGCAATGGCGGGCAGCTGCTTGGATGCTTGAAAGGCGTTACCCTGAAGACTGGGGGCGGTCAAAAACCACAGATGATGAGACGAATTACTTTTAGAGTTCCTCTATTTGTCTCAGGGGTCTTGTTCAATTATTTCCAGAACATTCCCTTCAAAATCAACTTTTGCTGTGACCTGATTTTTGACAAGCGCACCAAACGCATTTTTACCACGAAAAACGGTTGTTACTACCATGTAGTCAGCCATGACTTTATGGCTTGTTTCAACATGTTCATAGCTTTTGGGATCATTTAATCCCTGTTTAATTAGTCTGGTGAGTCCACGATGAGAGCCATCAAATACACTGAAACTGGATTTGATCTTTGCCAATCGCTCTTCCCGTAATTTGTCGTCTGCTAGCGCCAGATTTTCTTCCTGTTGAGCAGTCACTGCTTTTGCTTGGGCTTCTTCGTCAGCTTTTCTCTTCATGGCCTCGGCCTTTGCAATCAAGGTATTAAGTTGGGGATTATTCCGACGAGCGTGAGGCTTTGCCTTGGTTAAGGCCTCAGAATAATTTCCTGAATCAACAGCTTTTTCAATTTTAGAAATGACAGCAGCGCCGTCGCCATTCCATTCTTTGTTGTTCACTTGATAAGCAAATACCACGAACACTGCTATTAAGCTGATCCCTACAGCTAATAGGCAGCCCCCTATAATTAGAGCTATTTTATAGCAGCCCTTAGAAGTCTTTACGCAGGAAGCTGGAGAAGGTGCAGGTAAGGCTTCGGTTGACGTGTCAGGATTCGTCGCATTATCTGGCAGGGGCAATTCCGGAAAAGACACCCAAGTCTCTTGCCCTTCCATACAACAGAGGACATCAGGTGGCAGACTGCCTTTTGATATACGAGCAGCAATCTCTGCTAGCTGAATAGGGCCTTCGGTTTGATCATTAATACAGTAGTAGTAGTTCATTGGCTTAAAGTAGGACTGTCTCCATCAGGGTAATACACTAGGCAGGCTGAATTCAGTCATAGTCAAAACTACGGCGCAACACGCCGTGGTCGTCAAGCCAATAACACGGCGTAATAAGCCGTGCTAAGTTCCAGGGATAAGGCATCTTTAGTAGCCTTCGGGGCGAGTCTCCGCAGGGAACGAAACCGTGCAGGCATTTCCCAAGAAAAGTTGGCTGAAATGGCGACATTGAATGTCCGAACCGTCCAACGTATTGAGGCGGGTGAAATCGCCATTTTGATTACGACGGCAATTCGTCTGCAAAAGGCTTTAAATTGTTCTTGGGACAAACTTTTAGGAATACGAGGCTAGGTGGATTTTAGTAATTCTATTGAGCAGAAACTTGCATCAGAACGTTACTCGGCTTATTGCAACAGTTGCAATTTTACAATTGGACTAAGCTAGGAGTGTCAAAGGCAGTCAAAAATAAAGAACACAATCCCTCCTATTGAACTAAGGATGGCCTTTAGGGGAGATCAGACCCGGAAAGAATGAGCCAAATTGTCGGGATTGAATGATTCTGCGGCCTCAGATGCGGTCTGTAGGGCTGTTGAATAAAGCTCTTTAAAGGGATCAAGTTCCTTATCAGATATATGACCTTCCAGCACTTCCACCATCGTACTACCCCAAAACATAAAAGCATAGTTCATTGCCCTGGAATGTTCATAGAAAAGTGCTTCTCCCTGGTTTGAGGATGCCAGCGCTAATCCAAGGGGATGCATAATTTTTGTTAACTGGCCGTGGGCATTTTCACTGAGCTCCCGGTAGGTGGCATGATAAAAGAACTCCCATTTCTTGCTTATTCTCCGACACCTTTCGAGCATCTTTGGATATTTTCTTGGTGGTGGTAAAGTTTGCTGCTGTCGCAGTGCATCCAATGCATTGATAATATTTTGAGCCTGCCCAGTTTCATTTAGAGCAGCCGTGGCCACATCCAAATCAAGACACGATATCATCCTATTAAGATCGTGAAGTCGAGATTTTGAATATGTTTGTGCATCCTGCAGGTAGTCCGAAAGAAATTGATCTGTGTTGTCTCGACTCATTAATATGATGACCGACCCGGTTTCCATGATTAATCGGGTTAAAACGGATGTTGTAAAATATCCCCCTTCGGGATTGCTGGTAAAACTCTGCAATGAGTCACGCATTAATGTGAAAATGCGCTGCCTTAATGAGTGAGTTAAAAGCGCCTTAAAATTATTAGATTCGATGGGAAGAAGGTTCAAGAGTCCCGTAGCTTGCTCTAATGCAGCAGGGACATAAAAGAGATGAATGTCCCTTATATTTAGTAAAATAGTATGGGCGTCTTTATTCATTTCTGAGATCACACTTCTTTAGCATAAGGAATCTTATAGTGGGCTAGAATTTCACTAGCCGTAGTTACGATTAATGTATCGGTCCTAGTGGCTTCACTAAAGTGAATTTCACACATACGAATTGGCCACTTCTTATAATACAGACGTAATTGAAAAGTTAACTCAGCTTCCAATGAACGCCTGAGAGAATTGTCTTTGAAATAAGGGTCTTTAAGCTCAAAAAAATCTACCGAAAGAATCGCATGTGGATAGTAAGTCCGCCATGGGTAAGCCATGTAATGTTTCCTATCTTTGCCTCGAATAAATTTACGAAAAGGATTTTTGAATCCTTTAATTATTCGGGTGTATGAAGACTGTGATTCACCTACTCGAACAATCTCTTCGTCGCATTTGATGAAATAAATCCCGAAGTTATGAGTCTTGTATGCAGTATGTGAAACAAATATGGCGTCCGCGCCTAGGGTGACAGTAAAGGTATGAGGCATATTCATAGAAATGAATTACTAACGACCGCAACAGTCTTTATACTTACGCGGCCTTCCGCAAGGACATGGATTATTTCTTGGAAACTTCTTTTTTGCACGATCTAGTTTCAGTTGTGCCATGATGGGTTCCATCATTGGATTCAACTCCCACGGTTGAGTAGCCGTATGGGTGTATGCGCGAATAATTTTGTTGCCTTTAAACTCAATAATTATGGTGTGCCAATTGGCATATCTAGTTTCGTATTTCTTCAGGAATGAAAATTGCATCATTTTATCCATTGCTGCCTGGTCAGCTTCAGAAATACAAGCTACGTTAATGCCAGTATCAAAATCCGGAAAGTAAGCGGTTAACTGATGTGGTTTTTGATCGATGAGCTGACGTTGGGTTATATTTTCGATCATTGTGAGTATGGTCCCTTGCATATTGCCAGAGGCCCCAAAAAGAAACATGCACACTGATGTGAATCCAGGCATAGGGCATTTTTCTAGGATTTCTAACAATGACTGCATACCAGCGTGTAAATTCATGTGCGGTTTTACAGCACTCTCCCCTGCTGCCTGAGAGCAAAAATAGGCATCTAATGATGCAGTCATGTGGACAGTAAGTTGTTTGTCATCTTGTATCAACCCATCTTCAAAAAAGAGCCCATAGCTGAGATAATACATTAAGACGTCCATCTCCTCAAAGGGGGCGAAGCCAGAGAAATCGTAAGATCGGATTCGTCGGGTCCAATATAATAGCAGCAATGAAGGTGATTCGATAATTTCAGTAATGATTCGCAGGTCATGAATACCTACTGTCCAAAGGTATTCGTCCGAACGAAGGATTCCCGCCCTTTTTAAGGCCCCTAGTTGCATGGCTACAGGTCCGAGATCATCCAGAGTAACATTTATTGGCAAAAAGAGTCTGCCCAGATTCGGGGGCATTATTGTAACTGTATTGCCCTTCTTATTGTAGAAGAGGGCGCCTTCAGGATGTGCATAGATGTAGTCTCTGGCCCTAATTATCTGGGTAAACCCTCCTGCAACGAGTTTGTCGTAGGTTGAGGTCATACGTTGAGTTCCACCTCGCCGAGCAGAATCACTAACTTGTCCCGATTTCGCTGAAAGGACCATGACATGACCATCAAAAAGTAGCACCCCATCTACTTCCATTTGGACTGTTTTACCGTCTATCTGTACATCGTAAAACAGTTGGTGATAAATGACTGCGTGCTTTAGTCGGTCGGCCAAGAGTCGAAGGGCTTCCTTCTCAAGCCATTTTCCCTTGGCCTTGACAAAGGTATTCCGATAAGCGGAATCATTTTCAATGAGAGCGAAAAGAATTTTATCTAAATTGCTCCAGAGTATTTGAGGCTGATATGCATAAAACATCCCTTCATGACTGATAAGAGGATGTAAAAGTACGGATGTAGGATTTAAGGGCCAACCCGCCCATTTAGGAGTGTCCAAGAACTGTATATTATCTCCCAATCTGATCGACAAAAGTTTAGCAACAATTAGTTCGTTGCTGGAGTTAAGTTTTAACTCAAAGGGATTGGTATTTAAAATGACAGTACTTTCCTTCAGACGGGAAATAACGCCTTTGAGTTTCGGCATGCTTTGAGCCTTTTGCATGATTTCCTCATTGGAACTTTCTATCATTTTCTGGATTTCAGGGGACTGCGACATGAGGTCTATTGCTGCCTTTAGATTAGATGTCACAACACCAAAACTTTGGATTCCATCCATAGGCTGATTAGAAAAAACAAATACGATATCGATCATTTCTGATGCTGATATGCCAAACCGTCTTCTAAAATACTCATCATGCTCTTTGAACATACTCTTGAACATTGCCATGCGGTGGTTCTTGAATCCCCGACCTCGGTGGTGGAGGGCTGAAATCTTCTGCTTTGACTGTATTAGGCGCTCATCAGTCAGGTTAGCGCTATCAGCAGATTCGATGGTATAATATAGGCTTGTCGTCTCGTGGATGATTTTAATCAGCTCTGTCAACTCATTAACTACAGCCATTGTTGGTGCATTGCCTGATATAGGACCTGGGATGGCGGTTGATAAACTTAGCGCATATTCCAACAACGTTTCTTTGGCCTCTTCTTTTTCGCCAGTCTCCGTATTAACCTTAGTGAAAGCCCACTCGTTTGCTAAAGCCCAAAGAAGTAGTATAGGACTAAAAGATGAGAAAATTTCCCGGCACCGGGTGATTGACTGGGTGATTTGGTCTTCCATCTGAGGCTTTTGCGCCACCAGGGATTCCATAAGTACGGCGTGGTCCTCAGGACTTAATGGACAAGAAAGTGTATCTGCTGGCAATGAATCAGGAGGCTCTACAGTCATTGAGCGCCTAATTTTGATGCGATCCTTTTTTCTCATAATGATAGAGTTAGATTACAATAACTAGCAGTTAATAGGTTTAGAAAGCGAGTCGAATAGGATAACACGAAATTGTTTGCATACACCTAATTACACCTGACCATTCTACCAAACTACAACTGTGTTCTGCCAAACGACTCCCACCAATAAACACAATTGCACGCCAGGGAGGCATCAACGCTGGACGCCTTCGAATGCTTCCTGGTATTATTCTTGAATGTCATACGATACGTTATCCTTGTCTAGGCAAATGGTTCTAAATGCATTGGATGTCCGCAATGGCGTACTGCTAGGAAGCGATGCAAGCTCAACAAATGGCCTTCTAGGTGAAGATTTGGTCTTGGGTTGTCTAGTGAATTACTTTTCTGAAACTGTAGACAGCACAAGTCGAGTGATTGGCTATAAGTGTAAGCGCCCTGGGCGAAAAGGTAATCGATTAGATGCATGGGTACTAGCTGGTGAGATATTGTATCAAGTAGAAGTAAAGAATTGGTCCGCCCACAGTTATGGAGGGCGGGTGTTGTCTGATACTGTGTCCCTCAATTCTGAAGAAGCGCAAGAGTACAACATGGACTGTTGGAATTATTTCATTACAAACAGAGCAATTCATGACCCCAAAAAAGGAATTTGTAAGGCATGGAATTATAGGATGACTCCACCCAAGACAATTAAGTTCAAGGAAATTGTTCCGCTAGTAGCATTCTGGCGTCTGATATTTGACCCAAATACTACTCCAGGCCCAATGTCTTCCTTTCCCGTAGAGAGCGCTGACTTTTCATCATGTATGTTGTTTTCAGCATCCGCATTCCTACGTCAAAAAAACAGCACTGAAATCACTTTAAAGCTACCTCGCTTTTTCAGCCGTATGCGTTCTATACGGAAGCTACTTTCAGATGAGTCGTGGACACATCTGTCAGATGTATCAACTGAAGACGTAATATAAATAGCTTATCGTGCCTAACTCCGAGGGAAATGTTTATGGATCTGGTTAAATGCTATGAAACCTTTCTTTCGATTCGAAAAGCCGCAAAATTTGAATTCAAGCATCCCATTGAATATGGGAGGCGCAATCTTACGGCAGTAAGCTTAAAGGATTTTGCTTATGTAAACTTTTCTGTGCTTTCGATGAACGAGCTAATTAATACCACAAACACATTTGGATATTACATAATTTCTCTTCGCGCTTGGCAGCAAACTTTGGATTTACTAAAGCCATCACTTGCCGATCAATTGTCACTTCAACTGGAATTTATTGAGCCAATACTAGCTTGTGCCATTAACAGTCCATACGCACTAAAAAATCAATACATTTATACTGGTGTGAAGCTTTTGCAAATCGCTTGTTCTTTGTCTGAACGTTGGATTCCAGAGGATCGCGACATCAATTTGCAGTTTTTAAAAAAAATTCTACCCGCCAGCACTGTCAGCAAGAATTTTCTTTCTGCCCTCTACAAAATCGACACACCTGAATGTCAGAACGCCTTGGGTAATACGAGAAATCTTTCCCATCACAGAATTCCACGTAATTTTGAATTCGGTGTCGTTCCCCATGTGAGCATTCGTAAGAATATTGAAGGCCGAAAAGAAATTGAAGTAGGCAGTTTAAAGCCAATTCCAATAAGTGTTTGCATAGACCTGCTTTATGAAGAACACGCAAACTCACAGGAACTTTTGGATATATATTGGAGCTTTGTGAGGGAGCAGCACGAAAATCTCATTTCAAAATCTCCGATTTAAGCCCCAGACAAGTTCTCACTAAATTAGTGTAGATAAATCGCTTAGGTGCATGGTGCAGATTAACTTGACCTGGCGCGTGCTCTTGCTTCGGCCAAAACTGCCGCTTGCACATCTGCATATAAATTTGTGTATCGCTGAGTAACATCTTCAATGCGGACCGCTGCTGCTATAGCAACAGAATTAATTTCGCACCAATCAGCCCTTTTAAGTGATATAGCAAGAATGTAAGGGGACTGGCTATATTCAGCCTGGTGAATATGCCATGAAAATGTATCAGCTTGCAGGCTTCCGTTTGACCTTCTTGTTAGACGCAAATTACCCGGAATATCGCTGACATTGGGAGGTCTTGGTGGTGGTGCTCCGTCAGCAGTTGGCTCTTCAACTTCAGGGAGAGACATCATGCGAACTATTGCGTCTGGGTCATTATCGCCACGGAAAAGGCGAAAATTTAATTTAATCCCCAAATAATTTTCAAGTCCAAGAGTTTGAACTGGAGGGGCTGTAGCAACTGCAATACGAATTATTTTTTCTCCACGGCTAAATGTTGATAGTCCGGCTGGAACCTGAAAAGGAAGCAGAATAACTTTATCAACGGGTTGTTCCCCATCATAAATTAATAGCACTGAATGTCCGGCGCAGTCTGTTGCCGCTTTTCCGTTCGGCAGGCCATAGCCATAGACTGATAATTGAATATCCGGATTTAACGTAGGGGCGATATGGTTTGCGGAAACCGCGAGAAGTGCTCGAATTAGTGAAGATGATGCAGTAATTCCAATTTCGTTTAAATCGGTTAAGATTCTTGCAGCGTGGAAGGCAATTCTTGGGGCAGCAAAGCTTGTTCCGACATTTCTTTGCAGAACGCGACTTAACTCCCCGCTTGCCATTATTACATCAGTTCCAAGATCTGAAGAGATAAGACCTGTTTGAGGATCGGCAACATAGTTCCCGCCATACTCGACAAAGTCTGGTTTTACAGAATCTGAAAAGCCCGGCCCGCTTCTAGTAAAAGGAGATGCGTGTCCTTCCTGTGCAATTGCGATAGCGTTTGGATTCGTAACAATGGCTGAATGAGCGATTGATCCAACAATTACAGCCAAACTGGCTTGACCGGGATCAAGAATCTTGCACAGCGGGCTGTTAAAATGATTGGGGTAGGCTGAATGTCCTCCTAAATCCTGTAGATCGCTCGGGTGTATATTTCCAGTTATTCCTATGAAAACAACATCATAGTCTTTGACTAAACTATCAATACGACGGGCTACCCAAGATTTGCGAGAGATAGAACGACGGTTGGCTTGGCTCCAGTGGTGATTTAAAATATTGTACGATAAGACAAAGATTTTTATTCCATGTGGCTGCATTTCCCGAACTATCTTTTCTAATGTATTTGAAAGTAAGTGAGCTTCCAAAACGCGATATTGTCCGTCATCAGAATATTCGACTACGTCCATCTGGCCGCTGTCATTTGTTATTCTGGCCGACACAATTGTGGCATATGCTTTGTGGGTTGATCCCCCAGAAAGGTCAATCGTGTGGTAGGCTACTAGAGAGGCTACTCCCGAGCCGTGACCTAAGGGGTCGGCCAGTGGATTAAAATTTTGTAGGTAAGATTTGGAGAGCTGCCTATCCACAACGGGTGATAACAGCGGATTTCCTGCGGCAACGCCGGTATCAATTACACAGACTTTTGGGGCATTTGGATCTGCGGGCACTAATGTAGTGTCTGCAATATTGAAGTTCCGAAAACGTTGACTAAAAGTTTCAAACTTTGGGCGTTCATCAAAGTAAGATATGACATGTTGCCATTCAGGATTCTCGACAAGTTGGCGGAATTGAGCCCCACTAGAAGAAAGAATAGCCCGAATCACGCCTTCATTGCGTTGTGAGTCGTCATGTTCATGCATGGCGCCGGATTGGGAAATAAAATTTCGAAGCGTTGTTAAATTCTGCGAAAGTTGTTGAACTCGCGTGGATTCTCTATTTTTAAAACTGACAATTTCAACTTCGTATATAAAAAGGGGGAGATCTATAAGACTCTCGTATCCGGTGAGAAATTCTTCGCATAAACGTTCTTTGGGGTCAGCTATTTCGATGGACGTAATAGAACGAGCTAAATTTAGTCCCTTATCTTGTTCTGTCTCATCCTGCAACTTTTGCATCCGACGATCCATTTTTTGAAAATTCATATCCTCTGCGTTGCGAGGAATAATTAGTGACTCACTTTCGCCCGGGGGGGAATAGAGGCGAAATCCAGTGCCCGCTAAGTCCTTTGGTGTGAGAGGACGATCGTGTCGCATCTTCAAAAAAACGGCTCTTTTTTGCTCTGGAGTGAGGATTCTTACTGCCTGTGTAATTTGCTGTACGATCAGGCGAGCGCGAGTAGCAGCTTGAACGCGGGCTTGAATTTCAATCGCAGTAGATGGAATTGCTCTTGGTGGTGCTGGTCTTAGCTTGCGGGGAGCTAGCGGTTGAAACAAAATTGGTGGGAATTCGGTATTCACAATCAGTCGGTTCGTTGACGTATGCTTGCGATAGTTTTCTTCTTTTTCCAGGTCTTCCAAGATTCAATTAGTGCAGTGGTTGTGAGCTGTTTTCTATTAAGTAGGACAGCAGTTTTTGTCACTTCAAGGCATACTCTAGTTATATCAGCGTAGGAAGCGCTTTGCATCGACCGGGCTGCTGCTTCTAGTGAGCCGCTAATCTTTAGTCCGCTGGTTAGCCTTTTTAACAAAATAAATCGTGATTGGTGGTCAGGCTTGGGGAATTCAACAACATCATCAAACCGTCTCCAAATAGCGGGATCAAACAAGTGTTGATGATTGCTTGCAAAAATTAGAATGCTTCTCCCGGGGATCATTGCATCCATTGCTTGAAGTAGACTGTTTACGACTCGTTTAAGCTCTCCAACATCATTGCGGTCCTCTCTATTTTTTGCGATGGCGTCAGCTTCGTCTAATAGAATTACCATAGGGAGTTCATTGGCTTGACGAAAAACCTTTTGAAGATTGGAAGATGTTTCGCCAACATAGCTAGTTATTACTGCGCTCAATCGAACTATTCCAAGCGGTAGACCTAATTGAGTTGCAAGCATGTAAGCTGAGATGGTTTTACCGCAGCCAGGAGGACCCCAAAATAGTATTTTGGACTGAGGCTTTAATCCTGCTTCTTCTAATCTTGATTTTAAGCGATGTTCTTCAATGATTCTATCAATAGCTTTTTTGGTCGGATTTGATAAAACCACATCCTCAGGTTGAATGTCGCTTTCAACAAAATAGATTAATGCTTCCCCGCTTTTTATGGCTGCTAGATTAGGATGGGGTTCCATTGAGTTGAGTTTACCATTCCCATTTATTGAGGCTAGTGATTCACGCAATATCTTTGCTTCACTAGGCCGATTCGAAAGAGATAGATCAGATGCGATTTCATTCAAAAAACGATGAAAGCCTATATTATCATGCTTCGAGTGTGACTTGGCTAGTCCTAGGACCGAATCGTAAGAAATAAACACTTTGCGTTTCATGGTTCCAAAATATTTGACATATCCAAGTGCGGCTTAGCCCGTGATAAATAGCTGTAGCAATTTACTACTCTACAGCAAGAGGCAACGACTGACGAAAGCGTGTGTCTTAGATCACAAATACAAAATTAGGTGATTTTCTGAGAAGGAAAAGATGGAGTGCCATAATTGATCCCACAGGTTGAGGCGATTTGAGGTATCAAATCGAGCATTAGTTGAGATACAGACTATGAGCGTTCCTCCAAATTTTATTTGTTTCATTTGTCTTTGAAGAGAGGAGGTCAACTTTTTGCCGATTGGGTAGGCTTGGTGGGGAAATGGCTATGTAAACTGGGAATTAAGTGTAAACAACCTTGGACACGTTACGCGTAAGCGTTATGCGCATGTAATCAAAATTGGTAAGTCGTTGATTATCAGGGTGGTGCGGCGAGAGGGAATCGAACCCTCGCTTCTAGCTTGGAAGGCTAGAGTCCTACCATTAAACGACCGCCGCGAAGTTGACTTGAAAATGTAGGCCCACCAGGCCCAGCCTTCAATCACAATATGAGCACTCCCCCAGCACCCCGGATAGTCGTCGTCGGCAGTTCCAATACGGATCTCGTTCTGCTCTGTCCCCATCTTCCCCGCCCGGGGGAATCGGTGGCCGGGGCGAAATTCTCGCAGTGCCAGGGGGGCAAGGGGGCCAACCAGGCCGTGGCCGGCGCCCGCGCCGGTGCCCGGGTGGCTTTCGTCGGTGCCCGGGGCGATGACATCTATGGCCAAACCGCGGCCAAGGCCCTGGAGGCGGAGGGCATCGATATCCGGTATTTCCCGGTGGTTCCCGGCGCATCCAGTGGACTGGCTTTTATTTTTTTGGGCGGGGAGGACCGGCAGAACATGATCGGTGTGGCCGAATCGGCCAACGACCGCCTGACTGCGACCCAGGTCCAATCCGCCCGGGATGTGATCGAAGGGGCGGCTTGTGTTGTCTCGCAGTTGGAGGTTCCGGTCGAGGCGGTGATGATGGCGGCTTTGGAGGCGGAACGGGCTGGGGCGAAGTTTGTGCTCAATCCGGCTCCGGTGCCGGTTGGACCGGTTTCGCGTCCGCTGTGGAAGTCGGTGGACCTGGCCACCCCGAACGAGGACGAAGTGTTGATTTTGAGCGGCCAAAAGTCCGTCGATGACGGGGCCCGCTGGCTGTTGGATGCGGGGTGTCGCCGGGTGGTGGTGAGCCTGGGATCAAAGGGGGCGAGGCTCTACACGCCGGAGGGTTCTCTCTTCGCCACACCCCCCCCGGTGAAGGTGGTGGATACGGTGGGGGCGGGAGACTGTCTGACAGCCTGGCTGGCGGTGGGCTTGGCCGAGGGCTTGGATGATGAATCGAATCTTTACCGTGCGGTGGCGGCGGCCTCGAGGAGTGTCACACGTCCGGGAGCCCAAACGGGCATGCCCACGCGTGCGGAATTGGAGGGCGGGTAATAGCACCCGCCCTCCCAAGCATCGAGACGCGCCTTATTTCCGGTTGCCGTAGAGCGGGCCGAAGTTCTGGCAGGCCCGGAAGTCCGCGCCTTCAAGATCCGCCGTGCCGAAGGCATTCCAGGCGCTGGGCCGGAACACGTGGTCTTCCGCCACATTGTGCATGTAAACGGGGATGCGGAGGATCGAGGCCAGGGTGAGGTAGAGGTGTCCGACATGGCCGCCCGTGAGCACGCAGTGGTTGGCCCCCCAGTGGTTCATGACCTCGTAAGTGGAACGGAAGGCGCCGCTGCCGGTCAACCGGGGTGCGAACCAGGTGGTTGGCCAGGTCGGGCTGGTGCGCAGGTCGAGTGCGTCGTGGACTTTGTCCGGAAGTTCCACGGTCCATCCCTCCGCGACTTGGAGCACAGGCCCGATGCCGGCGGCGAGATTGAAGCGGATCATGGTGGAGGGGATGCCGCCGAGCGTGCGGTAGTGCGTGCTCCATCCACCGCCCGGGAAATATTCCGTGATCGACGGGTGCCATGTCGTCGCCTTGAGGCAGGCGTCGACTTCTTTGTCCGTGATCTCCCAGAAGGGCTTGAAGGCGGGCTTTCCGTCCGGCCCCTTCTGTTGGCCGGTTCCATCGAGGGTTGCCGGGCCGGAATTGATCAGGTGGAGCAAACCATTGGCCGCCGCTCCTTCCGGTTTCCAACCCCCGGAAGCTTTGGTGATGGCGTCGGGGCTCCAGTAGGTGCGGAGGTCGGCAAAGATTTGGGCGCTGTTGGTCAGCAACCAGCCGAAGAGCATGCCGGCCCCGTTCATGGCGTCGTTTTCCGTGGCCACGATGTAGGGGGCGCGCTTCCCATTCCAATCGAAGGAACTGTTGAGGATCGCCTCGAGGTAATCCCCATTCGGGTAGTGGTCGGTCCACTGCCGCTGGCCCTGGAAGCCCCCGGCAATGGCGTAGTGGCCGTGGGCCTGTTCACCGAAGCCCAATTCGGCCAGCCGGGGATTGCCCACCATCAGGTCGCGGGCGATGAGGGCCATCTTGACGGAGTCTTCCCATTCCTTGTCCAATTGTTTGCGGCTGCGCGTTTTCGCCGCGCTGTTGAAGTCCTTTCCTTCCGGGCAGTTCTTCTTCGTCCAGGCCAGGGCCTTCTCGTATTCCACTTGGTCGAACAACCCCTTGTTGATCCGTCCGCTGAATTCGCTCATATCGACGGACTCGACCCGCATGCCGAGGTAATTTTCCAGGAAAGAGGGATCGACCACGCTGCCGGCGATGCCCATGCTGGTTCCTCCCATGGATAGATAGGCTTTTCCGCGGATTCCGGCGACAGCCAGTCCGGCCCGGGCGAAGTTCAGGATTTTTTCCTTCACATCATCCGGGATGGTTTCGGCGTCGGCGTCCTGGACGTCGCGTCCGTAGATGCCGAAGGCGGGGAGTCCTTTCTGCGTGTGGCCCGCGAGCACGGCGGCGAGATAGACGGCGCCCGGGCGTTCGGTGCCGTTGAATCCCCAGACCGCCTTGGGCCGGTGGGGGTCCATGTCCATGGTTTCGGATCCGTAGCACCAGCAGGGGGAGACCGTCAGGCTGACGCCGACATTTTCCCGGCGGAATTTGTCCTCGCAGGCGGCGGATTCGCGGACGCCGCCGATGGTGGTGTCCGCGATGACACATTCGACCTTCTGTCCCGAGGGGGTGCGGAGATTCTCGCTGATTAGGCGGGCCGTGCGGTGGGCCATGTCCATCGTTTGTTTTTCGAGGGCTTCGCGGACGCCGCCGAGGCGGCCGTCGATGGTGGGGCGGATGCCGATTTTGGGCCAATTCTGGAAGAGCGGATTCATGGGGGCATTTTGCCTCCAGGGGCAAAAATGAAAATGGAGGCTTGTTCCGGATTTGTGTATAAAACACACATGAGTGACAGCTGGAGAGACTGGGATTGCCTGGATGTGGGGTTGCGGGTGCTGGTGGCGCGGAGGCAATTCCTGACCACGTGGGAGCATGAAGACCTGGTGGCCCCCCACTGGAGGCTGTATGCCATCGAGGGGGGCGGGGCCTGGGTGCGGGTGCGGGGACGGCGGAGGCATCTGGATCCGGCCCAGTTGTGGCTGGTCCCGCCGGAGACTTCCTTCCATGCGGAAAGTGACCGGCCGGTGGTCCAAACCTATGTGCATTTTTTGATCAATCCGGTCTGGCGACCGGAAAGGCGGGATTTTTTTGCGGTTTCCATGAATGTCGAAATGCGCGGTCGGATGCGGGCTTTGGAAAAGAAACAGGATCCGTGGCAGACGGGTTGTGAAATGCAGCAGTGGATTCTCGGCGCCCTGTCCCAACTGCCCCGGGATGGTTTTGTTCCCCCGGCACGGGACCCCCGGTTGCGCCACCTTGTGGATATGGTCACGTCCGATCCCGCGCATCCCTGGTCCAATCCTGAATTGGCCGGGCTGGTGGGGATGCACCCCCATGCGATGGTGCGCTGGTTCAAACACCATACGGGCCAGACCCCCCGGGCTTTTTTATTGGAACGGCGGGTGCAGGAAGCCTGCCTCCGGCTCCACCATTCGACCCAGTCCATTGATGAAATTGCGGCGGCAACCGGCTTCTGCGACCGTTACCATTTGAGCCGGGTCTTCAAAGGATACCGCGGCCAAGGACCGGCCTCGTTCCGGAAAAAGTGGGCCGGCATTTCCGCTTCGCGGCGCCCCAATGACTGGGTTTCCTGAGATGCAGGATAACAAGCCCTGAACGGGCAAGGCCCCAAACATTCCGGCAGGGCCACCCGTCCACTTTTTCAGGCTCGCGTCGGCTCCAGAATGACGGCATGTTTCCCCGGAACTTCCGATCCTCCCATGATCCTGCAGGCCCTATTCACCGCTTCTGTGCTTTTCATCGGCATCCTGGTTTTCATGGAAGCCGGAAGGTGGTGGGGCAACCGGCGCATTGCGCGGGTGGGGGAATCGGCCAAAACCGGGATTGGGGCGATCGAAGGGGCGGTCTTTGCGCTCATGGGACTCCTGATCGCCTTTTCCTTTTCCGGGGCGGTTTCCCGTTTCGATGACCGCCGCAAGCTGGTCATCGAGGAAGCCAATCACATCGGCACAGCCTGGCTCCGCCTGGATCTCTTGCACCCGGCGGACCAACCCGCGTTGAAGGAACTCTTCCGCCAATACCTTGATGCCCGCCTGGCCTACACCGAAAACGTGGGGGACCTGGAGTTGACCCGGTCCCGCCATCAGGCCGTGCTGCGTCTCCAGGATGAAATCTGGGCCAAGGCGATGGCGGCACTATCCCGTACGTCCCCTGACACACGGCCCGCCATCCTCTTGGTGCCGGCGTTGAACCAGATGTTTGACATCGCCTCCACCCGTGTGGGCGCGACCTACATCCACCCGCCTTTGGTCATCTTTGCCATGCTGATTGTCCTGACCCTGACCAGTGCCCTTCAGGCGGGATATGGGATGGCCGGGACGTCCTCGCGGCACGTGTTCCATATGGTGGTTTTTGCCGCCATTATTTCGATCACGGTCTACCTCATCCTGGACATGGAGTTCCCACGCAGGGGCTTCGTCCAGGTTCGCGACATCGATCGGATCCTCCTGGACCTGCGTGCCGGGATGGATGGCAAATAAACATTGCCGGGCGGATGTTTGTGCGGCACCCATTTGCCCACACGAAACCCGGAATAAAAAATCGGAAACCTCCCAAACATGGCTGAACCCCTGAAAAATGCCTTCGGACCGGATATAGCCGCGGGGATCGCCCGGCAGATTCTACGGATCCACCGGTTTTTTCCCCACGAACCCTTTCTGCGGGATGTGCGGAAGGGGTACGAATCCCTCAACCTGATGGCACGCGGCCGCCACATCGCCCACGCTTTGCGGAAACACCTGCCCGCCGATTATCCCAAGGCCCTCGGGATCCTCCGGGAATCGCTTGGCTCCCGCCCGGATTCGTCGGCCAATGCTCTGGCCTCGTTCTTCTACCTCCCCCACACCCAGTTTGTTTCGGAGTTCGGCCTGGATCACCTGGAGGATTCGCTCCGGGCGCAATACGAATTGACCAAGCGTTTCACGGCCGAGTTCAGCATCCGTCCGTTTATCGTGCGCTATCCCAAGGAGACGCTGACCCGTTTGCATCAATGGGTCGGGGACCCGGATGTGCATGTCCGGCGCCTGGTTTCCGAGGGCACGCGTCCCCGTCTGCCCTGGGGAATGCGGTTGAAAATATTCCAACAGGATCCTTCGCCGGTGCTGGCCTTGCTGGAAAAACTCCGGGATGATCCCGAACTCTATGTCCGTCGATCGGTGGCCAACAATCTGAACGACATCGGCAAGGATCACCCCAGTTTGCTGGCCAGTACGGCGGCCCGTTGGCTCAAGGGTGCGACACCGGAACGGCGCTGGATCGTGGGCCACGCCCTGCGTTCCGCGGTTAAGCGTGGGGAACCCGGAGCCCTGAAGGTGCTGGGTTGCGACCAAGCGGCGAAGGTCAAGATTGGCGATGTGGCGATCACGCCATCCAATCCGGCCATCGGCGGTTCGGTACGGGTGGGTTTTTCGCTGCGCAATCCCGGGAGACAGGCCCAGAGGATCATGGCCGATCTTCGGATCCACTTCGTCAAGGCCAACGGAAAAACGTCACCCAAAGTATTCAAATTAAAACAAATTGAATTGGGGCCGGGAGAAAGCCTGGGGCTGGGCAAAACGGTCAGTGTGGCGGTCCAGACCACCCGGAAACCTTATCCGGGGATTCACCGCGTCGAAGTCCTGCTGAACGGACGGGCGCAGTTGTTGGGAGAATTCCGGTTGCGGAAATAACAGGGGTGTCCAACCGTAAGCAGGCCGGTCATGGAAGCCCTGTGTAAGGGCGGGGAAATGGCAAATTCGACAAGAAATATATGAGAGAACACCACCAAAAGGCGGCCGACAAAGCGCTGGCCAAATTGCTTGCGGAAAACCCGGATGCGCTTGCCGTTCTTGTGGGAGGCTCCATTGCCAAAGGGATTGAACGCGAGGATTCGGATGTGGACCTGATCGTCGTCCTTCCGGATGGGCGCTATCGCGAGAGGCAACTCGGGAACAGCGTCGCTTTCTTTTGGCAGGAGGTCTGCGATTACAAAGGTGGGTATGTGGAAGGCCGTTTTGTCAGCCGGTCCTATATCCGGGAGGCGGCGGAAAGGGGAAGCGAACCCACCCGCCATTCTTTTACGGGAGTCTACCCAATCTATTGTGTGGATCCCGAGATTGCGGACTGGCTGCCGTCGATACCCCGCTATCCCGATGACCGCCAGCAGGATAAAATCGCCGCTTTCCTGTCCCAAATGCAGTTGAACCGCTGGTTCTTTTGGCATGAAGGAAAACGGCGCGGGGACCGGTATCTTCAAATGCGTGCAGCCACGGAGATGGTGCTTTTCGGCTGCCGCCTGATCCTGGCCCACAACCGGATTCTCTTCTCCTGCCAGAAGCGGCTGATTGAACAAACTCTCGCCGCTCCGGCCAAGCCGGAAGGCTTTGAGGCCAAGTTCAACCGCCTGTTGGCCGACATGTCCGATGAAGCCATGGAGGATTTTTGCAAATCGATCGAGTCTTTCACGGATTGGGGAAAGACCGACCACCTCAGTCGGTTCCTCCAGGACGTCGAGATGAGTTGGTTCAACCGCACCCATGACGTTTCGGAGTGGTAGAAAAAGAGCAACGAATACTCCGCGCCCTTGCGCCGCCAGTTTTGACTGGCACTGCCTGCCTGCTCCGTCAGATTGTCGTTCTGGTATGAAACCCCGGAACCTCCGCCACCCGTTGATCAATTCCCGCTTCCCACACCTCCACCACGGGGGCGACTACAACCCCGACCAGTGGCAGGACCGGCCGGATATTCTGCGCGAAGACATCCGGCTCATGAAACTGGCCGGGTGCAATACGTTCTCCGTCGGCATCTTTGCCTGGTCGGCCCTCGAACCCGAAGAGGGACGGTTCACCTTCGATTGGCTCGACCGTACCCTGGATGACCTCGCCGCCGCTGGCAGTGTGGCGGTGGTGGCCACACCGAGCGGGGCCCGTCCGCCCTGGTTGGCGCAGAAATATCCCGAGGTCCTGCGCGTCGATGCCGACCGCACCCGCCGCCTCTACGGCACCCGCCACAACCACTGCATGACTTCGCCGGTCTACCGGGAAAAATGCACCCGCATCAATACCCTGCTGGCGGAGCGCTACAAAAAACATCCCGCCCTCCTGATGTGGCACATTTCCAACGAGTTTGGAGGCTCCTGCCACTGCCCGCTCTGCCAGGAGGCTTTCCGGGACTGGCTGCGCCAGCGCTACGGAACCCTCGATGAACTGAACCGCGCCTGGTGGTCGTCGTTCTGGAGCCACACCTATACCGATTGGTCCCAGATCGAATCGCCGTCTCCCAAGGGCGAAAACTCCCTGCACGGACTCAATCTGGACTGGCGTCGTTACACCACCCACCAGACTGTCGATTTCATGAAGCAGGAGTTCGCCCCGCTGAAGGCCATCACGCCGGAGGTCCCGGTGACGACCAACCTGATGGGGCTTTACTACGACTTGGACTATTGGAAATTTGCCGCCGAACTGGATGTGGTGTGCTGGGATTCCTATCCGAATTGGGGCGGCCCCGCAGGGGATGGGATGGTGGCTTCCCATACCGCTTTTGCCCATGATTTGATGCGGTCTTTGAAAGCGGGCCGGCCGTTCCTGCTCATGGAAAGCACGCCATCGGTGGTGAACTGGCGGGATATCTCCAAATTGAAAAAGCCGGGATTGCACCGCGTGTCCTCGTTGCAGGCGGTGGCCCATGGGTCGGACAGTGTCCTATACTTTCAGTGGCGCAAGAGTCGCGGTTCCTCGGAAAAGTTCCACGGTGCGGTGGTGGACCATGTCGGCCACGAAAACACCCGGGTCTTCAAGGATGTGACGGAGGTGGGCCGGATGTTGTCCCGGCTTGATGAGGTCGCGGGAACCGGAGTCCCGGCGGAAGTCGCGATCATCTTCGACTGGGAAAACCGCTGGGCCATCGATGATTCCCAGGGACCCCGGAAGCCCAAGGGCTACGAAGACGCCTGCCTCGCCCACCACCACGCCTTCTGGAAGCGGGGCATCCCGGTGGACGTGATCAACATGGAGTGTGATTTCTCGCCCTACCGTCTCGTGGTGGCCCCCATGCTGTATATGCTCCGTCCCGGGGTCGCCGAACGGCTGGAGGCCTTTGTCGAGGCGGGCGGGACACTTATCACGACCTACTGGTCGGGGATCGCGAACGAAAGCGACCTGTGTTTCCTGGGTGGATTTCCCGGGCCGCTGCGCAAGGTCCTGGGGGTTTGGGCCGAGGAAATTGACCCCTTGCTTGAAGGTGAAACCAACAACGTGGTGCCGGTGGAGGGGAATGGACTCGGCTTGGTGCGTCCTTACAAGGCGAGGGAATTGTGTGAACTCATCCATGCGGAAGGTTCCAAGGTTCTGGCCACCTATGGGCAGGATTTCTACGCCGGACGTCCCGTGCTGACGGAAAACCGTTTCGGACGTGGACTGGCCTACTACGTGGCCGCCCGCCTCGATGAAAACTTCCAGGATGATTTCACCGGTGCCCTGGCCCAACAACTGGAGCTGCGGTTGCCGCTGCCTGGAAAACTGCCGGAAGGGGTGAGTGTGCAAGTGCGCAGCAACGGCACGCACGAATTCGTTTTCGTGATGAATTTTCTACCCGAAGTGAGCCGCGTCGATCTGGGGAGCGACCCGATGGAAGATTTGGTGGATGGGGGAAGTTTGAGCGGTGCTATTACCCTTCCGGGATTCGGGAGCAAGGTGCTTAGGCGGTTGGCTGGGTAGCATCTGGAAAACTGAGGCTGTCAGCTTTCAGTTATTCCGAATCATAGTGACTGATCGCGCAATGGGGTGATGCCAGCGTGCTCGGAGAGCCTGCTCCACCTTAAGGCAGAGGTGGAAGATGTTTCTGGGGAGGGGTGGCACGGCGGTTGAAAAACCGCCGCTCCTTGTGGGAGCTTCCGAACAAATTTCAAGCTCCGGGAATTGCCGCGATGTCCTGCAAGGATGCCGGTATCAACAGGCAATCGGGCAAGCTTGTTTATTCCTTGGGAGTGGTTTCAAAAACCAGGCCGCCGAATTTTCCGGCGATGAGGTTGTAAATCAAGGCGCCGATCAATCCGCAGATGAATCCCAGAACCCCGTAAATCAGCGGGCTGAAGAAAAAGAAGACCCCCATGCCGATCATCCCATAACCGTCCTTCGAGCCTTTCGCCACGCTGATAATTCCTATCACGATGAACAGAAGGCAGAAGGGCAAAAACAAAACCATCATCGCGGCGTAGAGCAATCCCATCACTTTTCCTGCCGCCAACGGATTCACATTCTTCAGTTCATGTTTCATGGGGTGGTTATACGCCAGTTCATTGAAAACTGACAATCTTCTTCGGGGCCCAACCCGTGTGTGTTGGTCATGTCAGGACACTCCCGGCCCGGCAAGTTATTGTCCTGTTTGTATGGTTATACCATACAAACAGGGAGGGCGGATGACCTCAACAATGTTGTTGAACGGGGGGATGTTCGGTTTGAAAAAGGGGTTCCATTGTGGTAACAAATCCCCATGCCACTTCCATGCCGATGGCTCACAGTGGTTTTCCTGTTTCCAGCCGTTCTATCTTTCCATGCCCTGGGGGAGGAGGGAGGGCGTATGTTGCCCCAAAAGAAAGCCCCCGGTCCGACTGGGATGTCTGGAATCTTGAAAATGGACAGGCCCTTGCTGGACCTGGATGCCATGGCGGCGCGGATGAAAACGAAAGGGGAGATTTACCGCGGAATACGGGATGAGGCCCTGGCCGAATACAACAAACGACACCCGCAGCCGTCACGTTACGATGACAGGATGCAGACGGCGATCCGGACATTTGCCTATCTCTGTGTTTGGGATGATTTCCATGAAGAAGGACTGAGGCGGCTGAGCAGCCACTACCTTGCCAGCTCCGCTGTTCTGGGGGCAAAAGACCCCCTGCTGGCAACCTATGGTAATATCATCCGCGGCGAAATGATGTGGTCGAAAACAGAAGAGGACGCGATGCGGATCAACCGTGACACGGATGTTTTCCTGGCCACGGATTATCCGGCGGCCTTCAAACTGATGGCTTGCGAATTTTCGGTCAGGAATCTGGCCAATTACCGCTACAGTCACAACCCCGATCCCCGGTCACCCAGTCTTCAGTCCCGCAGCCGCTTCATCGGGGAATGGGGCAAATATTACCGCGGGATGATCCGGAAGGATCTGCCCCATGATTTGCTCTTTGAACTGGGCAATGCGATGCAGCACGCCGCCCAGAGCGATGAAGAAAGCGTCAACCTCGTGGCCGCCGAACAAGACCGTGCCTTTATGGAAGAGGCTCCGGATCATGTGGTGAGGAAGGTGCTCAATGGAAATTTTTATGTGGTGGCTGCGTGGACCGCCCGAGGCATGGGGTTTTCGGATACGGTTTCAGAAAAAGGCTGGAAGGAATTCGGCGCAAGGTTGGCAAAGGCCGAATCGATTCTCGAACCCCTCTATGAACAATTTCCCCATGAATCGGCAATCAGCCGCTCCATGATGACCGTGGAACTGGGACAGCACAAAGGCCGTGAACGCATGGAGTTATGGTTCAAAAGGGCGGTGCGGGCGGATCCCGGCAATTTCACAAACTACAGCAGCAAACAGTGGTATCTGCAGCCGCGGTGGTGTGGTTCCGTGCAAGAAATCATTGATTTCGGCAAGGAGTGCGTAGAGACAGCGGACTGGGACAACAAACTGCCCCTGATTCTTCCCATCGCACTCGACAAGGCTTCGTCGGCTGATGCCTGCAAAGACCCCGGGATATGGAAAATTCTGGAGATGGTTTTCAGCGAATATCTCGAGCGTTATCCCGATTCAATAGGATACCGCACTCTTTACGCCAAATTGGCCCATGCCGCCGGCAAGAGCGACATTGCACGCGAACAGTTGAAGATTCTTGGCGAGGACTGGGATTTCATTGTCCTTCCCCATTCCCAATACAATCCGATCGCAGCGGAGCTGGGATTAAAGTAGCCGGAAGGCCGGGGCTGTCCGCATTCAGTGATTTGTTGGGCGGCTCTGTGGACCGCCCCAAGGGACGCGGAGCGCGTCCCTTGCCATAACTTCATGATGTTCTTTTCTGGAGTGGCTGGAACGGTCAAAAGCTGAAATTGATGGACCCGTTGATCTGGTGGATCTCGTAGTCGCTGTTGGCCTCGGCGGCATAGCCCAAATTGAGGGCCCACTGCTCGCTGAAGAGCAGGCTGGCCCCGGCTCCGGCCACCAGGCTGTCGCGGTCGGCGGAGGCACCCTGCACGTTGAACACGCCACCGGCCCCGTTGGCAAAGCTGGCCGAGAGGGACTGGCCGTCGTCCAGGAACTCATGCTGCCATCCGATGTTGGCGAAGGGGCGCAGGGTCATGTCGAGGGATTTCCAATTCCAGTCGTAGCTGACCCGTCCGCCGATCATGCTGCGGAGGCTGTTGGCGTCCTGGTCCCGGATGTTCAAGGGGGCGAGGCCGCCATTTTCGGTGAATCCGTCGATCCACAAATGGGTGTAGGCCAGATTGGCTTCCGGTCCGAAGGTGAATTGTCCGGCCTTGAAGTCGTGGCCGAGTCCCAGTTGGGTGCTGATTTCCCGTCCGTCGGTGTTGCCGGTGGCCTTGGTGCCCAGCACGTTCCGTTCGGTGTCGTAGCTGTGGATGCCGCCGCCGATGGAGGCAGTCAGCCAGCTGCCCTGTTTGAAGTCGTGGGTTCCATAGACGCCGAACTTGGCGCTGTCGGATTTGCTTTCGCTGCCCGAGGCCAGGTTGGCATCGGTTCCCTGGTAACCGGCGTAGACGCCCACGGTGGTCTGGGGACCGACGCGGTAGTCCATGCCGAGGGTCATGCCGCCGGTGGTGAAGTCAAAGCCGTCGACCTGGTTGTCGCCGTCGAAGTCGCCGATGACGCCCTGTCCGGAGACGAAGACGCCGAAGTTGCGGTCGGGCTGGACGGCGGGCTGGAGCATCTTGAATCCAGGGACGGCGGCCTGTCCGACATCGGCCAGGAAGCTGTTGGGGTTTTCCTTCCACATGCGGGAGGGATCGGAGAGGGTCAGGCCGTTGGCGGAGAAATTCTGGCCGGAACGGATCTCGCGGAAGCGGTTCCCGAGTTGGTTATGCAGGGCCCGGGCGTTGGCCAGGGTGGTGTTGGGCATGGAGATCAGCTCATCGGGGATGATTTCGTCGAAGGCGTCGGGCAGGGAGGTGCCGGGCAGGCTGTTGAGCTTGTTGATCAGGTCAAGCAACCCGGGAGCGGCGAATTCCTTGTCCAGCACCGTGGTCATGGCCAGTTGGTTGGGGGTGAGGGCGAAGTTGGCGAAGGCCGTCTGCACCGCGTTGATCTTGAAGACGTAGTCGTCGGTGATCGTGGTGGTGTAGACGATCGCGTTGCCCAGGGGGTTGACGATCGTGGCGAAATCACCGGTGATGCTGGTGGCGTCGATGAGGGTGAAGGTGTCGCCGTTGGTCGGGACGTAACCGCCGCCGAAGACCAGGTTGAGGGTTCCATCGAGTGCGGCCGCGCCGTTGACCACGATCTGGTCATATTGGGTGCCGACGGTGGTGCCGTTGATTTCGAAGGTGCTGGTCGAGCCGGAATTGAGGGTCAGGGAGCCCACGGTCAGGATGCCGGGGCTGTTGCCGGGGGCGATGGTGCCGCCGCTTTCAATGGTCACCGAACCTCCAATGGTTCCGGTGCCTCCGAGGGTGGCCCCGCTGGCCACGGTGACGGCGGTATTGCCGAGGCTGCCGTTGACGGCGAGGAAGCCGGCATTGACGGCGGTGTTGCCGGTGTAAAGGCTGGCGCCGGTGAAGGTGGTTTTGCCGGCACCGTTCAGGTTCACGCTGGTGGTGCCGTTGATGGCGATTCCCGTTCCGCCCGAAGTGCCGTCGTTGGTGAAGAAGTAGTCCGCATCGGTGTGGTTGAAGTTAACCACGGCCGTTCCGCCAACCCCATTGATGGAGGGGGCGTCGATGATGCCAGCCACGCCGCCATTGCCGATCTGGAGGGTGCCCGAGGAACCGGCCTGTTCCGCGAGGGTGATGGCGGTGGAGGTGAGTTTGCCGCCGCTGTCGACGGTGACGGTGTTGTTGGTGCCGAGGCGACCGATGATGAGCGCGGCGGCGGTCATGGTGGAGCCGGTGCCGGTGATATTCACCTTATTGCCGTCCGAGACGGCATCATAGCTGAGGAAACTGTTGCCGGTGACGGTGACCAAGCCGCCGTTCTGGACCGTCAGGGTGGTGTTGTCGCCATTGGACCCGACGCGCAGGGTGCCGGAGATGTTCCAGGCCGAGCCGGTACCGTCCACGGTGGCGGAGTTGTCCGAGGTGGTGCCGTTGGATCCGGTGCCGCCGCCGATGCGTACGTTCTTGCTGGTGACCACGGCGCCGTCGAGGACTTCCAACTGGTTTCCCGTGCCGCTGCGGCCGACATAGAATGTGTTGTCGTTGATGAAAGTGGAACCGGTGCCCGTGACGGTCAACTTGTTGTCATTGGCCCCCCCGTTGAAGCCGATGATGGCATCAGCGCCCTGCACGTCGAGTTTGCCCCCGTCATAGACCTTGACGGTGTTGCCGCTGCCGTCGTAGCCGAGGTGGAAAGTGCTCGTGCTGGTCCAGGAGGAGCCGGTATTCTGGATTTCAACCGTGTTGTTGTCCGAGGCGGCGGCGTAGCCGACATAACCGCCCGCGCTGGAAGCAGTGCCGCCGGTGATGTACAGGCTGCCGCTGCCCTGGTAGCCGACAATGATTCCGCCGGTATTGGTCCAGGTGCCCCCGAAGACATCCACTTCGCCGATAGAACCCGCCAGGACGCCGATGAAGCTCGTGGTGTTGGAGACCGCGCCGGAATCATTGATTTCGAGTCTGCCGTTGCCCTGGTAACCGGCGTAGAGCTCGCCGGCGTTGGTCCATGTGGCGTTGTTATTGACCTGGACAACGCCCTGGGAGCCGGTGCCGCTGGCAATATAGCCGAAATTATTGGAAACCGATCCGGTATTGCTGATGATGAGGACGCCATAATCCCCGGAGGTGTCGCCGACCACCATGTTGGCACCAGTATGGGTGACCGAGCCGGTGACCCCGAGAGTGCCGGCCTTCACGGTGGTCCCGCCGGTGTAGATGTTGGCTCCCGAGAGGTACAGGTTTCCGGTTCCCAACTTGGTCAGGGTGCCCGCACCGTCCATGCCGGTGGCAATTCCGATATTGAATCCATTGCTGTCGATGAACGCCCCCCCCGCGTTGATGGTCACATTGCCGTTTGGAAAGTTGCTGAGAAAATCTCCTTCACTGGCAAGGGCCCGCAGGATGCCGCCATTGAAATTGATGGCACCGGTGCCCGCACCCACCTTGATCTGCTGGGTGGCCACTACCCCGCGGGACGATCCGGTGGCGTTGATATTGAGTATGCCTGATCCGTCCGCCAAATAGCCGAGAGTAAATAAGTTACTATTGAGCGTCAGTATGGCCCCGTTGTCCACGGTCGCAGTTCCCAAGGCTTGAAATCCAAGGTACAAGTGGGTGGATCCAGTGGCTGAGGCATTGGATCCGCTCAGAGTGAGGGACCCCGAGCCGGCTGCCCCGACATTCGCTGTTCCCAGTGTCATCTTGGGAAAATTCAGGCTGCCGTTGGTGATTTCCAATGCCCCTATTCCGAGGTTTGTTCCCAAGTTCAAATTATTCCCATAGGTTGCGCTGCCTCCCGTGGCGATCTGGGCGGTGCCTCCGTTGGTGATGTTGACAGAAAGCGTGCCAGCCGTGGGAACGCCGTTGTCCCAATTTCCGGATGTAAACCAGTCGCCGGTTCCGGCGGTCCAGCTGGTTGGCTGAGCCCCGGCCGGGGCTGTTCCGATGGCCAGCAATACGGCCAAACCGGCGGTCCAACGTTTCAGAGTGGTCATCGAGGGTTTGAAAGGCGCATTTGGCTTGCTCATAGGATTATCCAAGGATCGGGTTGATGCTGCGTGTGACAGGCATACCGGTGCCTCCGGATGACTGGCCCGTGGTGATTTTTTGGGGAAAATCGAAGGCAATCAAGCCCAAAATATACCGGTTGCTGTGGATTGATTCGCAAGCCCCGAGGGGGCGGGGCTTATGCGTCCCCCCCCCGTTTCTCTCGTTTCCAGTTCTTTGGGCAGAAGGGATGGGCTTGCAGGGAGGCGTGCGGCCAATACGGGAAATCAACGACCCCGGAATCCGCGGCCGTTGGTGCTGTTCAACGAATCGGCGTATTCCTTCAATTGTTCCGGCGTCAGGATTCCCTTGAGGGCATCGACGCGTTTCTGGTTGCGTTCCTCGCGGGCTTGGGCGGCGGCGTTGGCGTCCATGGGGGTGGTTGGGGCCTGGCTTGCTGCCGGGGTTGTTTCCAGCGTGGCGAACTTCTGGAAGATCTGGTCTTTCTGGGTATCGCTCAGGTCGAACATGCCCTGTACCCGCGACAACTCCGTATTCACCCGCAGTTCCTGGCGTGCCTGGGCTTCGCGGTTTTGGATGTGGTCGTAGGCTGCTTTTTGTTCCGGGGACAGGACTTGCAGGAGTTCGGCTTCAAAGGCCCCCCAGGCGCGGGCGTCCTGGCTGGGGTTCACCATGCGGGCCTGGGCGAGATTCTTGAGCCGGGTGATTTGGTCGGGGGTGAGCTTGAGCTTGCCGGTCCAGCGGTCGAGGGAACGTTGGGTCATGCGTTCCATGAAGGCTTGGCGTTGGGCCTGGCGCTCCTGGGCTGCTCCCTCTTCGGTGGGATTCGGTTCGGTTTCCGTCTTGGCAGGAGAGAGTTCCGTGGCACCGGGATTTTCCTGCTGCCGGAGCGAGGCCAGCCGGGCGGACTCCGCTTTCGTTTCCTGCTTTGCTTTGGCCAGGGATTGTTCGAGTTCGGCAATGCGGTTTTGGGTTCGGATGGCCTCGCCCGAGGCCTTGTAAGATTCCAGGGCATAGACCAACCCGGCGCCGGCAATCAAGCCGGCCAGGCCTGCGATGAGCCACGATTTCATGCCTGATTAAACTGCGGGGCGGCCTCCAAGTCGCGTTTATTCCTCGAAGGCGAAATTTGAAATCGGGAATGCGGAATGGGGGTGGATCCGGCAGTTCCCCGGTCCGGTCCTGTCTCCGGACCCCCAAGTGGAAAGCGGTTTGACAAAAGCAGCCTTTCCCGGTGTGGAACCGTTTGGTGGAGCGCCAAGTTTCCTGCCATGCGCTGCCGGTGCGGGCGACACACTGTCAAAGTTGCTGGCAGCCTGCTCACAAAACTTTTACCTAACCAAAATGCGCTAAATAATTGCCGTTCATGGCGATATGACGTAAGTTAGGCACATCGAAAGAAACGGCGGCACGCGCAGGCGGGCCACAAAC